>LFFM01000541.1_pt1 | contig 26575 bp, 19 predicted proteins | sample 643131 | NCBI WGS metagenome assembly LFFM01 (sample SAMN03777445, study PRJNA286221) | soda lake metagenome | biome: soda lake; feature: Kulunda steppe; material: water; isolation source: sample Tc-Br brine of Tanatar trona crystallizer | place: Russia: Kulunda steppe | collected 2011-07
CTGAGCTCACGAGGTATCCATGCTGTCGATGGCGCTTACCCAACCATAGGACGGAGGACCGTCCGGTTTGGGCGTGCCGACGCTGGAGCATCGGCACGAGGGAAGAGCGTTGGTTGGATGGCAAGGAAGAGCGGCCTCCGATCGTCGCAGTCGCATGCGAGGCCACGGGCGCGCCGGTCGTGCAGGTACTGCAGCTGGCAAAAGAGGAGTGACTGGTTGGGCTACTCCACCGGTGAGGGCTGTTGGGAGGGCGTGCAAGAATCCCCAGAAGAGGTAACTGGCGAATCAGGAACGTCTGTTTGAACAAATATCCATTGTATCCGGTGGATGGCTGTCTATAACACATGCGTTACCATCAGTGATGGCATGCAATGCGGGGAGAGGGTAATGTGTGGTAGCAGCATCGAACAGGTGTAAATTGGGGAGGCCGTTGTTTGCCCCGCGCATGTTGGACCATTCATGAACGCAGGGGAGGTGTGCCATGACCATCGCGCGAGCAAAGATCGCCGTTGCGGTGCTGCTGTTCGCAGCAGGAGGTGTGCTCTGGGCGCTCTCGCTCACCGGCCATGCCGAGGAGGCGACCGCAACGGCCGAGCCCGTGGAGCTAACGTCGCTGGTTCAGCCGCTTGAAGCGTCGCTTCACACCGAAGCGCTGGAGGCAGCGCTGCAGGGCGATGAGTTCCTCGGCGTATTTGTGCTCCCTGTAGGTGATTGCCCGCCGCCGCTCATTGATGTGGACGCCTACACGCACCTGCTGCAGGATATCTTTTCAGGGCAGGACGCGGGCCTTGTGATTGCGCTTGTGAACGAGGACAAGCCGCTGGCCGAGCGCTACGCCCGCATGCTGGACCTGCCGTTGCCTGCCGTCACGGCACAGGCGATGGACGAGGTTGTGGAGCGCGCCGGAGAAGATGTCGGTATGGGACTCTACCTGCAGCCGCCGGGCGGATCCCTGCGCTACGTACCCCTCATCCCGGGCCTCAGGCAGGATCAACGTCAGGAACTGCTAACGCATGCTAACGCATGCTAACGCATGCTGCTGAAGGATTTTCGCTGTAATCTTTTATAACATATTCTCAAGACATGAAACGTGTAAACTCATTAAATGGGCTGCTTGTAGCGGCAATGTTATTCTTTGGGACAGCGTTGGCGTTTAGTCTACCTGCCTTAGAAAGCAGGGCTGAAACAGAACAAGAATGCCTAATATGTGTCGGTGATTTGGATTTTTGTGAAAGATCCTTTTTCGGAGGTAATCAATGTGTGTCCTCAGGTGAAACGGGCTGTCAGGAGCAGGGTCACTGTTCCGTTTTCGCCCCTCCAATTGGTGAGGAGCCAGTACATTAGGATGTGAAGCGCTCTTGCGTCGTTCACCAATTTATTTTGGAGGCCAGAATGATCTCCCGGCTTCTCCTTTTCCTTGCTCTATTATTTTTGCCTTCTGTTTCTGCACACGCACAGCTTTCGGTTGACACGCTACTCACCATCGGCGACGAAGAGTCGGCGGGGGCGGAGTACTTGTTCGGGCAGATTTCTGGTTTTGCTCGTGCTGACGACGGACGGATGTTCGTCTCAGATTTTATCACGCATGAGGTGCGAGTATACGATGCGTCGGGCGAGTTCGTAACGCATCTTGGTACGCGAGGGGAGGGGCCGGGAGAATTTGAACGACCCCGTGTGTTTATGCTCACGACCGCTGGATTGCTCTATGTTTTCGATGAGCGTCACCACAGGGTCACGGTTTTCAATACAGAATCGTATGAGGTGGAAGATATCCTACCCTTTGGGTTTTGGAGGGAAACGCCCCAGGCGTTGGATGAAGATGATTGGGGTGGGAAGCTTCAGTTGTACGAGGGCCCGGATGGCTCACATGTTTTGCTAACGTACTCAGGCATCCCCCCCGCTTCTGATGCCGAAAAGGAGAATCGCCCGCTACTCACCCACGTCGGCGCTGACTTGTCTCAAGTGCTTCAGCGGTTCGGCTCGATTCCGTTAGTGGATGACAATGATAACTTTCAACAGACTCATGCTTCGCTAAGCCCGGGCAACGTCGCAGTGCAGGAGCAGACGACGTTGTGGTTTGCGCCGGGCCCGTACACCGGTGCATTGTTTACGTTTACGTATGAGGATGACGGCTGGGGCGACTCTCGCGTCGTCCGGGGAATGGAGGTACGAGGAGAAGTATTCGAGACACTTCCAGCAGACACACAATTGGAGTCTGGTCATCCCTACGTGGTGGTCCAGGATGCAAGCGGTCCAACGTCTATTGGCCGCCGCCTTCGCGGTAGTGTTGGATTAGTAGAGGCAACGGATGGCACGATATATCACTTTGTGCAGCATATCAACACAGATGCCGAACGCGGGGAGTTAACCGTCGAGCGGTTTAGTGGTGCGGGACAACTAACCGGGGTATATAGCCTGCTGTCTGGCCTGCCATCGTCATCTGAACCGGTCCTCGTCGAGGCCATGGATGAAGATGGAAACCTCTACATCCTCGATCGCACCGGCGATGCCCCGGTCATCCGCGTGCTATCGGTCGAGTGGCCGGAGTGAGTCGTTGCGCGCGCAGTAGACGCACGGCCGTGCGACGCTACGATTTTAGCCCCAATTAGCCAGACGGGCTACGGAACCGCCTCCTCCGAAAACCGGTGCCACGGTGAGCAAGCCGTTCGATTCCACGGATGTCCCGAAAATGGCCGTCAACTCCGATGACTTCAGCGCCCTCGTCGACGTCCTGCGGGATCGACGGATCGTTGTGCTGAGCGGGGCGGGGTGCAGCACGGAGTCTGGCATTCCCGATTACCGCGGTCCGGAGACGCGGAAGCGGTCGCACAATCCAGTGCGGTACCGGGCGTTCATCTCCGATCCGCAGGCCCGGCAGCGTTACTGGGCGCGAAGTGCGATCGGATGGCCCCGGTTCCAGGCCGCACAGCCCAACGACGGCCATCGCGCGCTGGCAGCGCTCGAAGCGGTCGGGCAGGTGGCAGGTGTCATCACACAGAACGTGGATGGCCTGCATCAGGCGGCCGGCAGCCGCACGGTCGTGGATTTGCACGGCGCCCTGCACGAGGTGGCATGCTTGGACTGCCGGCGTATCACGCAGCGCCAGCGCCTGCAGGAACACCTCCTCATGCTGAACCCGGGGTGGACGCGGGCAGACGTTGAGCTCGCCCCTGACGGTGATGCCGAAATCGAGGACGCCCGCATGCGCTCGTTTCGGGTGCCCTCGTGCGGGCGGTGCGGTGGCGTCTTGAAGCCCAACGTAGTATTCTTCGGCGAAAACGTACCGGCACCTCGGGTTACCGATGCCTGGTCCGTGTTTGACGAAGCTGAGGCGTTGCTCGTGGTTGGCTCGTCACTGACCGTGTATTCGGGCTACCGCTTCGTGCGGCGCGCCGCTGAGCGGGGCATCCCGGTCGGCCTGGTGAACCTGGGCGCTACGCGGGGCGATGCTGAAGCCACGGTGCGCGTGGAGGCGCGGTGCGGAGCGGTGTTGCCTGCCCTGGCGGGTCGCCTGACCGCCTTGCGGCAGGCCGGATAAGGGGCGCTCCCGCTGGAACTGCTCAGGGCCGCCGGTGTGCATACCTACCTATCCTACCACCGAACCAAAGGCTCCCATGGAATCCATGCCTCCGCCATCCGAAGCGACGGAAGCTGCCAGCCGTCGTCCGCTGGCCGACATCCTCGCGGACCTCGCCAAGCCCATCCCAGAGCGCCATTTGCGCACCAAAAAGCAGGGCGGCGCCACGCTGACCTTCTGCCCGTGGTACCGGACCCAAAAGATCCTGGACCATTACACCCGAGGGTTCTGGGAGATGGAGGTGACGAGCGTGCAGACGACCGAAGAACGCCTTATCGTTGTTGTGCGCCTGTCGATTCACGCCGCCGAAGGCATCGTGGCCCGCGAAGCTACGGGCACGGAGCTCCTCAGCGTAACCGCCTACGGCGACCCCTCCAGCAACGCCGAAGCGCAGGCCTTCAAACGCGCCTGCGCGCGCTTCGGGCTGGGGCTTCATCTGTATGAGAAAGAAGAGTGAGGCAGGCCACAGCGGCTCTATGTAGGGGCTATGGCGCGCTAAGCGCTTCGTTCAATCCCTGTAGCTGATTCAGCACCCGCGTCCTAAAGTTGGTAACACAGAGATAGCGGTTTAGTAACGGTGCGATAACACGGCAAACGGCTGCTCCCGCTATGCTGGGTGTGCCTTTTCACCAGCCGCCGTTGCCGATGCTCTACATTGCTACGCCGTTCCGATGGTTTATCTGTTGTGCTGTTGTTGCCGTCCTTCTTCTGCTACCGGTTGATACGGCGGCAGAGGATAGGGGCAAAGCTGCACCCGTCCACAGCGCCATCACCAGCAGCAGCCTGGTGGTGGCCGGAGATAGCGTACGCAGCGGATTGCCGGTGCAGTACGTCCTTGCCGACACAACGGATCGGCAGCGGGATCTCCTCGGCGAAGACGATGACGAGGGCTACACCGGGGTCGACATCCGCACGCGTCGCCTGCGCATCCGGTCGGACGACGGGCGCGACCTATTTCGTCTGCGAGGCCGGCTCTTCGTCGATGCGGCCTACCTGTTTTTCGACCCAACCGACACGGTAGATGATGACCGTCCGGAGCGGGGGGATCTGGCGCGCTACCAGACCATCGTGCGCAACGCCCGACTCGGCGCTGAGGGCGTAATGTACGAGGACTGGGTCTGGCGCATCGAAGCCGATCTGCGGGATGCTGAAATCCGCTTTCGGGGCAGCTATATCGAATACATTGGGTGGGATCCACTGCGGGTTACCGTCGGCAACATCAAGGAGCCGGTGGGGATGGAATGGATGACCACGCGCCGGCGTAATACGTTCATCGAGCGGGCCGCGCCGCTGGACGCGTACAAACCGAGCTGGAATATCGGTGGCCGTGTGGAATACCGGGGCGCCTCGTATCACCTCATGGGTGGCCTCTTTGGCGGAAACGATGTCATTCGTGACCGCCGGATCACCGACGGGTTTGCACTGGCCGGCCGGGCCACGGTGGCGCCGTACGTTCAGGGTCGCAACTACCTGCATCTGGGGGCGGGCGGTAGTCACCGACAGAACGCCTACCGCAACCGGGCCGACTTTGCGGAGCGTCAGTACCTGGATGTGCGCCTGAGGACCCGTCTCGGGACGCGGGCGGTGGACGGTCGTTTTATCGGCCGCGAAGACATCTCGGGCGCGGAAAACTACGGCACCTGGGCCGTGGAGGGTGCCCTGGGCGTGGGGCCAGTGGCGTTGCAGGGCGAGGTCATTGGGGTGACACTCAACCGGCAGGCAGATCTGGAGCAGATCAACCTCTGGGGATGGTATGCACAGGCCAGCTGGTTTCTGACGGGTGAGGCGCGCACCTACCGTCCGGGCCGCGGAAATTTTGGGGCCGTGATCCCCACGCGCAACTTCCGTCCGGGCTTCGGGCCTGGTGCCATTGAGCTGACCGCGCGCTACGCATTTGTCGACTCGATCGAGGATTCAGATGACATGCTCATCTACGACGGTGGCACGATGGACCACTTCACGCTCGGGGTCAACTGGTACCTCGCCCGCGAAATACGCCTCATGGCCAACTACATCTATCTGGATGCCCGCCGCGCCACACCGATGGGTCCGGGGCTTGGCGGAAAGCAGACGACCGGCAGCCTCCTCGCTCTCCGCTTTCAGATTGAAATTTGACCATGTCCGAAAAGTTTAACTTCACCACCTCGTGGGTGGCTGTCGTCGGTTGCCTGACGTTCTTGCTCACTGGCTGCGCATCTGTTGATGTAGCCTCCGACCGCATGGTGTACGACGAGGGGGTGCCGGCCATCGGCATCTTCCTGGAGGACCGCGACGCAGATCTGCTCTACAGCCGGGACCCAATGTCCAGAACGCGCCTCTCGGCCTTCGCCCGGTACAACGAAGGCCGGACGCGGGCCCTGCGCGGTGTACGGTTTCGCGGCAACACCACCCGCTTTCACCCCAAAAAGTCCTTCAACATCCGGTTTGAGCAATCACAGCCCTTTCTGTACGACAGCGCACGGATGAATCTGAACGCGATGTACACCGACCCCTCGGGCATGCGTGAACGGCTGGCCTGGGGCATGTTCGCGGATCTGGAGCAGCCTGCCTCCAGGACGCGCTACTTCCAGTTTTATCTGAACGGCACCTATGAGGGGCTCGGGCTGCATGTGCAGCGGGTGGATGAGACGCTGCTGGCGCAGCACGGGCTGAGCACGCGCGGCACGATGGTCCGCGACATGACACGCCGTCGCGGGGCGGACGCCGGGCTGGACCGTGGCTCCATCTTTGGCCACGACCTCCGCCAGACGGCAGACGCTACCGAACTGCTCAGCGCCATGTTCAATTCGCGCTGGCCCTCAGACTGGGATGCGCTCGCGGATCTCGTGCAGTGGGTCCATGACACGGAGCCCGGCGATCCGTTTGCTGAAGGCTTTGCCGAGCGCGTGGATGTAGAGAACTTCACCGATTGGCTGGCGGTGCATTATCTGATCGGCGACGTGGACGCCTTCGGCGATGACTACTGGCTCTACCGTGGGACCCGCTCAGCTGACCGCTGGAAGGTCATCCCCTGGGACCACGACCTGAGCTTCGGCCGCAACGAACGCGATGGCATGCCCCAGCGGCCGGATCTGGGGCAGATGGGGGACGGCGTGCGGCAACTCAACGACTATTTTGCCTACGAATATCCGATCGACGACGCGGGCTGGGACAACGCGCTCGTGAGCAACTTTTTGTCTACTGACGCGCTGCGTGATGGTCTTTACGCGCGGCTCGACGAGTTTATGGCGGACGTCTTCACGGAAACGTATTTCGAGGATCGCATCAGCCAGATCCGGCCCACCATCGAGCCGTTCATGAACAGATCGCCAAGCGACGGAGGGTTTGAGCGGCATCTGCAGCAGCACCACGGTGAACTCGGCCGCTTTTCCTATCACGTCGAAAATCTGCAGGACTTTGTGGCACTCCGGTATGCGTATCTGGACAGGGCCATCAATCCGATAGAGGGCACTGCATACGAGGCGGAAGCATCGCTGCAGGGCGCCGGTGAACGGGTAGCACTTACCGATGCGGAGGGATGGACGCTGGCCTGGTTTACCCCTTCGGAACCGTCGAACGCCACGATCCGGATCTCGTCAGCGCCGGCCGAGGACCACGACGTGCAGCAGGTCTGGACGATCGACACCGGAGGGCCGGAGATCGAGGGCCACCTTACGCTCTTCTACCGCAACGATGTGGCGCAGGATGGCAAGGACAATTGGTACCGCACCGAGGAAGCGGTGGGAGATCAGTGGAATCTACGCCTGGCCCGACTCAGCGAAGGTGGTGCGGGTGATCTGGCCGAAGAAGGGCGGGTGAATCCCTACTCAAACAAGGTGGAAGGTCGGGTGCAGCTGAGCGATGGCAGCCGTTGGGTCGTCGTTGAGCCGTAGCGCATAACGCAGGGTTAATGCCTCATTAATCCTTTGGTAACAGGTGGACCGTACGCTCCCATGTGATGCCGTCGGGCACCTTTTTATTCATAAACGCGGATTCGCTCTATGCTACGATCCTTCCTCTCGATTCTGTTGTGCACGGTTCTCGCGCTTTCATTTGCCGCATGTGCTGACGATTTCACCGGCGCGACGGATGACCCCGACGATCCGCCTGGGCAGCCGCCACCTGATGATGACGATCCGCCACCCGCAGATGCGGAGCTGCTCTACTTCTGGCTCTTCACCAACGATCTGCCGAACAACGAGGAGCTGGAGACGATTGAGCCGTGGTTCAATGCCAGCGGCGAAGCAGCCCTCATCCGGTACGAGTCAGCGTTGGAAGGATATCCCGACACCGACCGCGATGCCTCCATGGAGCGGCGCAACCGCCCCACCGAGGTCAATTACCGGCCCGAGGGCAACAACAATCTCTCGTTCAGTGCGATTCAGGGAGACATGCGCGCCATTCAGGTCCGTGACCCGTTTGAAGGGCCGAATGGCGAGAATACGATGATCTTCGATGTGCCCACCACCGGGTACGAGGCCGTCGTCTTTGCGCTGGCCTCCAAGGATGAGGACGCCGCGGAAGGATTGCGCTTTGACTACTCGGTGAGCAGTGGAACGCCGGAGTGGACGACCGATGGGCTGTCGTCCGATGAGATCAACCAGGAGTTGCAAACCGACGATTATGACCAGTTCACGGTAGACTTCTCGGAGATCGAGGAGGCGAACGACAATCCAGACTTCAAAATCCGCATCCGGTTTGATGTCGACGACGGCGAAGCCAACGACGGCAACCGGGTGAATTTCAACAATATCTCCGTCGATGCTTCTCCGCTGGATGCGGATGATGATTCGGATGAGCCCGATGTGGTCAGCATTACGGAGGCCATTGACGCCGCCGGTACCGGTGAAACGGTTCGGGTTGAAGGCATCGTCACGCGTTCCTTTGGCTCCACCACCGTACTGCAAGATGGCACAGCCGGTATCGCGATCACGAACCGGAGTGAACTCGCCAATGCCATCAATCCGGGAGATGAGCTGCAGGTGACGGGCCCGGTGGTTGAAGCAGGCGGCCTCTTCCAGTTTGAGGGTGGCGATCTGGACAGCTTCGACATCCTCTCGGAAGACAACGAGGTGCCGGAAGCCGCGGAGATCACGCTTGATCAACTGGGCGATTTCCAGAGCCAGCTCGTGGCCGTCACGGACCTGGAGCTTGCTGAGACGGAAGACAACACCTTCAGCGCAAACACGGCGTATGATGCTACGGACGGCGCGACTACGGCAGCTCTGTTCATCGACGAGAGCTCGTTCTACGTTGGGCAGCCAGTGCCGACGGGTGTGTTTGACTTCACCGGGATCGTAGGGGCCATGGCCGATGGTCCACAACTGCTCCCGCTGCTGGACGGTGATGTCGAAGCCGAGGAAGTAGCGGACAGCGGCCTGCTCTACTTCTGGTTCTTTGACGGCGACCTCCCCAATAACGAGGAGATTGAGGAGATCGAGGCTTCGTTCTCCGTCGGCGGCACCGCACGACTGCTGTTTGAATCCGCGCTGGAAGGCTACCCCGATACTGACCGGGACGCGTCCATGGAGCGGCGTAACCGTCCCACCTCCATCAACTACCGCCCGGAGGGCAACAACGACGCCCCCTTCAGCGACGCCGAGGGCGACATGCGGGCCATCCAGATCCGCGATCCCTTTACGGGACCGAACGGGGAGAATACGATGATCTTCGAAATCCCCACGGACGGCTTTGAGGCCGTGTCCTTTTCGCTTGCCGCCAAAGATGAGGATGCGGCAGAAGGCCTCCGCTTCGATTACTCAGTGAGCAGCGGCGCCCCGGAATGGACCACCGATGGCCTGGACGAAGCGGTCGTTCTGCAGGCGCTGGAGACGGATACGTACCAGTTGTATGAGGTAGACTTCTCCGACATCGCTGGTGCCAACGACAATCCGGACTTTAAGGTGCGCGTTCGGTTTGATGTGGAAGACGGTGAGGCCAACGAGGGCGACCGCGTGACCTTCAACAACGTGGCGGTCGATGCTTCACCGCTACCGTAACATGCAGGATGCGCGCGTAGCCCTAACAAGCAATTGTGCTTGCTCAGAACGCTACGCACGGAGAGGATGGCAGACCAAGAGGCTACTGGGCACGGAAGTAGGACATCGGGCCCGGTAGCCTCCGTCTGTACCTGAGGCTGCTCGCTTATGCAGCGCGTTTCAGCGCAGTGGCTGGTGTGGTTGCTGATGCTGCTGTACCTGCCTGTACCGCATGGCGACAGGCTCCGCGCATCCGCTCCCGCCAGTCCGGGTAGTGCCGCTCGTGCCTAAATAGCGCACCGGCAGAAAGCGGCGCCCCATCAGCCGTGTACAGCCCAACAAGATTGATTTCCGTATCCGCGGTGTAGGAAGAGGAGGTCTCCTCGAAAGCGATCTGCCAGTGTGTAGGCTCGGCATCTTCTGAAGCGCCATCCAGGTACTGCTGCTCAGGATCGGGTATGTAGGGTGCGCGAAGGCCCTGTTCGTTCTGTTCTTCCGTTGGGTATGGCATAGCGTCGAATAGGGATGGTGTGGAAATAACTGAAGCAAGGGTCGGCTCGGACGCTCATAGCCCCAAGCCCCGTCTTTCGTTTACGCAGTGTCCTGCTCGCGAGGTGTGTGGGCGCCCTGCACCTTGGGTTGCTGGCGCGTATTGAGCCGTTTGGCAATGGAGCGTACGAGTTGACTGCTTAGATCGAATAGCTTGTTCATAACAAGCGCATGGGTTGATGTCTGAGGGTCGAAACAGCACGGAAGGAGCAGGTGCTCACGTCCGGTGCTGCAGGCCCTGACACAGCCCCCACAGAGCGTGTGTTTGGTCGTGATTGAACTGTAAGCGCTTTGTTTTCTCGACTTAAAGAAGAGTTAATTTGTCAGCGCTTCCATCTTTAAGAGGCTTCCACGTATTGCCTCTTATTGGTAGATAATAGACGGCAAAAAATGAGAAACAAGGTCATTTCTCGGCCCCGATACTGCGTTCCGTTTTCCGCTCTGATCCCCTTGGTAGAGACGACCCGGCGGGTCGTCTCTACTACGATGACACGTGATGGGATGAGTTGTCAACCCACCCTCATAGGCGCTCCGCGTCCGACCACGAAAAGCCCCGGTCGATGCCGAAATAGTCGTACCGCGTGCCGAAGAGCAGGAGGCTGGCCACGGTGCCATAGAGCAAGATGTTGGCCACAGTGCCAAAGTTTTGCAAGAGTAGCATCCCCACGGTCAGGCTGCACATCAGCAAGCCCATCGTCACCAGCGCCCAGCGTGTCTTCCAGCCGAGGATGAGCATAGCGCCAATGATTGCTTCGACGATAAATACCGTCAGGCCGAAGGCATATACAAACGGGCCGGGCAAAATCGTGTCGGCGAAGTTCTCCGCCATACCGCTGGCAAACCCGTCGATGTCAGGCATGCGCACGACACTGCGGCCGAGCATGTTGATGCCAAGCAAGAAGCGCAAGACAGCAAAGCCCATGCGGCGATCAGCAAGGGGACGTCCGGTCAGTTCGGAGGGCATAAGAGACAATAGGAGATTACGTGGAGGAGAATGCAGCACCCGCCAAACGATGCGCCCTCCGCTTGGGTTTTCATAGGGTAGCACCGTGCGCCCCGAGCCACATGGGACAGGAGGTCGGCCCGACCGGACAAGCGCAGGGAGGAGTGCTGATATAGAATGAAAGTTATTGAGCTCCTGCGCTATCGGCGCTCAATAGATAAGTTTTTAGCGCATTGACCTGAAAGGCATTGGCGCATTCTGCAGTTGATAGATTGTTCTTCACAGTTCTGTAATGGCTTCGTCGCTCGGGTAGTATACGTTAGACCAGCCTTTTTCTGATCGATCTCTATGCCTGCCCCATGAAGCACGTCGCTACCGCGCTGCTCGCCCTATTTACATTTCTGCTGTTGGCCGTTGCGCCCCCATCGACCAGCGCCCAGGAGGTGCTTCACTACTGGAATTTTAACAATCCTGGCGCCGACGAGTCGTGGCCGCAGCCGGTAGCTGCTACGGCCGGGTCGGGCACGATTACGTATTCGTTTGCCTCAAACGTCACCGACTTTGGGGGCAGCACGGTTAATGCGCAGGACGGTGATCCCTCAGGACGAAGCTTTGTGATTCAGGGCGCCAGCGGCGAGGCTAAATAATGGCGAGCACTTCGATCTGAACGTGTCCACCGAAGGGTTCGAAGCGCTGGAGATTCGCTACGCCACGCAGCGCACAGGGACCGGATTTGATTCGCAGGCCTTCAGTGTGAGCACAGATGGGGGCGCGACGTTCTCCGATCTGACGGTGGTGAGCGACATCCCCAGCAGCTTTGGGCTCCGAACCGTCAGCCTGGCAAGCATTCCGGCAGCTGATGACAACCCCGATGTGGTGGTACGTGTGATGCTGGACGGCGCGACATCAGGGTCCGGTAACAACCGCTTCGACAACATCACGATAGAGGGCGTACCCCTCGGCGACGCGCCGGATGACCCCGATGATCCGGAAGATCCGGAGATCACACCCATCGCCGATGCCCGCGCGCTGGGCGATGGCACGGAGGTCACGGTGGAGGCCATCGTGACGCGGGTTGAAGGCTCGGGGCTCTATTTTCAGGATGCAACAGCGGGCCTGCAGGCGTTCAACAGCAGCGGCTGGGCCGGATTGGCCGATGGCGACGAAGTCCGGCTGACGGGCACCATGGACACGTTTTTTAGCGCGCGCCAACTGGCGGTGGATGAAGTGGAGGTGCTCTCGTCCGGCAACACCCTTCCCGCGCCGGTACCCCTCACCATTGCGGGCTACGTGGCGGATATTGAAGGGGTGCAGGGCGAGCTGATCCGGTTGGAGAACGTACTTATCGACGATAAGGGCGATGCCGTCTTTCAGGCCGGGGGAACGGCCGGAAGCTACACCATCACGGATGGCTCTGGCCAGGAGGCGACCCTGCGGTTCAATGGTGACGATGACTCGGAGCTCGTCGGCGAGCCTATCCCGAGTGGGCCGGTGACCATCACAGGACCCGCCACGCGCCGGAACGACGATCCACGTGTGCTGACTATCCGCCTCGGGGATATCGTGGAGGAGACGCCTGTCGATCCTGACGCGCCGGACCTCATCACCTACTGGAATTTCAACGATAGCTACGATGGCGATGCGTCCGTCGCCGAGGTCTGGCCACAGCCGTTCCCAGCCTCGGTAGGTACGGGTCGTATCACCTACACCTTTACCGAGGACCGCGTGCTGGACTTCAGCGGGTCAGGTATCAATGCACGTGAGGGCGATCCGGCTGGCGGTTCCTTTTCTGTGGAGGGGGGGAGCGGCAGCATCAACAACGGCCGCCATTTCGATGTGGTAACCTCCACCATCGGGTATGAGAATCAGGTGTTGACCTATGCCACCCAGGGCACCGGCAGTGGCTTCGACACGCAGGCGATCTCGTTCTCGGTTGATGGCGGCATAACATTCAGCGATGTCGCGACCGTCAGCGTGCCGGGTAGCTTCGCCGAACAGACGATCGACCTGAGTTCCTTCCCGTCAGTCAACAATGCTACAGAGCTCATCGTGCGCTTCACGCTGGACGGCGCTACGGCTGCGAATGGCAACAACCGCTTCGACAACCTCACGCTCGAGGGTCAGCGCATCGACGACACCACGCAGTCGATCGCTGATGCCCGAGCGGCGTCGGAGGGCACGTCGGTGTCGGTAGAAGGCGTCGTGACGCGAGCGCAGGGCCGCTCGGTAAGGCTGCAGGACGGCACGGGTGCGATCACCCTGTTTGACGGGTCCGGCGACCTCGGCGGCCGCGTCTCCGCCGGCGATCGCCTGCAGGTGCAGGGCACACGCGGGACGTTCCAGCAGCAGGTGCAGCTAAGCGATGTGTCGGAAACGGTGGTCTCTTCTAACAACCTGCTACCACCGGCTGGCTTCGTCACGCTCGAACGCTTTGAGTCCGAGTTTGCACGTCTCGAAGCGCAGCTGGTGACTACGCTTGACCTTGCCATCGACGGCGATGGGGACACCGCGTTCAGCGCTAACACCAGCTACGATATTACGGACGCCTCGGGGAGCAGCATCCTGCGTATCGGCAGCAATGACGACAGCTTCTGGCCGGGTGTCACCATCCCGGAGGATGAGGTGGCGTTTACCGGCGTAGCCGGACGCTTCGGCAATACGGCGCAACTGCTGCCCATCGCACAGGACGACCTCGACATCCTGCAACTCCTTTCCATTCGTGAAGCCCGTGATGCAGGCGAGGGGGCTACCGTGTTTGTGGAGGGTGTCGTGAGCCGCGCGTTTGGCGACTTCGCCCGCTTCCAGGACGATAGTGGCCCGGAAGGGGCCAGCGGCCTCACCATTCGCCAGCAATCCGGGCCGCTTAGCAATGCTTTTAAGGATGCGATCGAAGACGGCACCATCGCGCCGGGTACGCGGCTGCAGGTCGTCGGCACGATCTCGGCCTTCAACGGCCTGCTGCAGTTCAACAACCAGGACCTCGCGAGCTTCCAGATCATTGGTCAGGAGGAAGCGCCCGCCCCGCTGGAGCGCACGCTGCAAGAGATCAGCGATACCGGCACGACGCTCGAAAGCGTGCTCGTGCAGGTGACGGATCTGGAGTTTCTGAATCCGGAGGGCAATCTCGAAAACAACACCACGTACGCGGTCACCGACAACACCCTGGAGAGCTTCGACCTGCGCGTACAGCAGCCGGCGGAGACTAATGTGGCCGGGCTGGGCATTCCCGCCGACCCGGTGGACTTCGAGGGCGTGGTCGGCAGTTTTCGGGGCACGCCGCAGCTCATCCCGATCCTGCGCAGCGACTTCGCGCTGGAAGACCTTGACGAGTTGCTGGCCTGCGAAATTCAGGGCACCGGCACGCGTTCGCCATTTACCGGCCGTCAGACCACAACCCCTGGCAACCTTGTGACGGCCATCGCCTCCAACGGCTTCTACATGCAGATGCCGGAGCGCCTGCCCGCCTGTGCAGAGACGGCCTCGCTTGGACTGTTCGTCTTTGCAGGCGAGGACGCCGACGTGCTAAGCGAGATTGCAGCGGGCGACGAGGTGAGTGTCACCGGCACCGTCGACGAGTTCTTCGGCTGGACGCAGCTCGCCGGTGACCTCACGGTGACGGTGGAATCGAGTGGCAACGACCTGCCGCCACCGGTCCGGTTCGATGCGCTGACCCCGGATCCGGATGGCGCTGAGACGCCCGTCCTCTTTCGCTACCAGAGCATGATTGTGGAGGTAGAGAACGGCATCACCACGAGCCCGAGCGACCCGTTCGGCAACTTCTTCGTGGATGCTGCGGGCGTATTCGACGCGGAGCGCAATTTCCGGCAGCCGGGTGTGCCGCAGTCGCTGAGCGGCGACTTCCCCGACGCGCCCCTCTTCTGGAACGAGAACCAGCAATTGTTTGAGATCGACCCCGGGGCGGAGAATCTGGCCACAAGCTTTGAGGTCGGTGACATCGCCCGCGGGTCAACCGTCAACTATGCCCGAGGCCCGCTGGCTTTCCGGTTTGATGAGCACCGGTTGCTGCCGCTGGAGCTGGACGTTACCCCGCGTGCGCTCGATGAGGTGACGCGCCCGGTCCGTGAGCGAGCTACCGGCGAGTTTACGATCGCTACGCTCAACCTCCTCGATCTCTTCGGAGCTGGGGAAGGAAGCACGCCAGGCGGCTTTAGCACGCGCCTGGCCAAGCATGCTGCGTACATCTGTGACCTCATGGACGCCCCTTCCATCATTGGACTGCAGGAACTCGGCGGCCCGAACGCGCTCAACGGACTGATTGACGCCGTGGAGGAGACGTGCGGAGTAACGTACGAAGGGACGGCTGCGGTGACCAACGATCCGCGCAGCATACGCACAGGCGCGATGTGGCGGAGCAACGTGTCGGACGTGGAGACCACGGCGCTGGCCGTCGATGAGACGTTCACCAATCCCAATACCGGCAACCCGAGCACCACACACGACCGGCCGCCGCTCCTGCTCACGGGCACGGTGGACGCGGGCGGTGAGGACTTCCCCCTTGAGGTGATTGTGGTGCACAACCGTTCCTTTATCGACGCACTGTCGAGTAGCCCCTTTGCACGCGTGAAGCGCCGGGCGCAGGCCATTTCAATAGCCGACATTGTGCAGGCGCGCCAGCTTGAGCATCCGGAGGTGCGCCTGGCCGTGCTGGGTGATTTTAACGACTATGAGTTCTCTGATGGCATCTTTGATGTGATTGGTACCATTGCCGGCACCGCCGACCCCAGCGAAAGCCTGCTGGACGTGCCGCCGCAGATCGTAAATCCAGTGCTCACCAATCAGGTATTGAATGTGCCGGCTACCGATCGCTATTCCTTCATCTTTGAAGGGAATGCCCAGGTGTTGGACCACATCCTTACCTCGGAAGGCCTAACGGAATTCGTGACAGACATCACTTACCCCCGCGGCAATGTGGACGCGCCGCAGTCCTTCCTCAGCGATGCCAACACGCCGCTCCGGTCGTCCGACCACGAAGGGCTCGTGCTTTTCCTCAGCCCGACGCCCGACCTCGTGTGCGCGCCGCCGGACTTCTTCTTAGACTTTGACGTTGACGCATCGACCATCGAGCTCACGTTTACCGATCCGGAAGGGTTGACCGCGGTGGCCTTTACAGACCCAGACGGCAACCCGGCCCTTACGAACCTGGCGGTGAACGCGCCGGAGGGCTTTGTGCCGGATGCCGACGGGCTCGTCTGGACCTTCGAGGGCGAAGGACTGCCCACCAGCACAGTCTTTACGCTAACGGGGGTACCGCCGGCCGGTACGCCCTCAGGCGGGGCGTATGACGTGAGCTTCTTCGCGCTGGCCACGAACGGCTGTGGCTCCACCGTTGACATCGACCCGCCGTACACGCTTACGGCGCCAGCGAGCAACGATACGTTCACGGTGGAGGGCAACTACCCGAACCCGTTTGCGGGGCAGACCACCATTGCCTACCATGTGCCAGAGCTCACGGACGTCCGCGTGACGGTGTACGACCTGCTGGGTCGCCATATCAGCACGCTCATCGACGCGCCTCACACGCCGGGTCATCACGAGCTCCGCTGGGACGGCCGCTCAACTGCCGGGCAGCCGCTGTCGAGCGGCGTGTACATCCTCCGCGTTCAGACCGATGACGAAACCTTTACCCGCCGGATGACGCTGGTGCGGTAATCCGCTCTTTTCACCGCAGCATCCTCTTCGTTCGCTTCTTCTTGTCTTCATTTTATTTGCAATGACACGTCCCTCTACGTCGGAATCATCCATGGCTACATCCTCCACGGCGACCGATGCACAGCCTACCTCGAAGCGACGCCCATTTGTGGCACCGGAACTGACCCCCCGGGAGCACCTGAAGCGCGTGACAGGCGATTTCAACGGCACCTTTTTCGCAAGTTAGGGGCCCGTCGGGTTTAGTACCACAGGGCATCGCGTAGAAGCGTTTGCGGGCTTCGCGAAAAATCGGTGGATGATTATACACGATGCAGAAAAGACAACAGTATGCAGCTCCGTCTCTCTGATCGGCGGGGAGTGGCTGGTTCCTTTTCTTTTCGTCGGCCCGCATTCCACCCTGCCGCACGACTCGGTTCGAGAGACCCGGACATGAGGCATTTTCCAACAAACTGGCGTGCGAGTCTGCTCATTTCTCCCAGCGTGCCCTTACAGCCTATTCTTGGGCGGCCTGCATCGTCTCTAATACCTCAACAGGGTGCCTTGACGCAACCGAAAGAAGCCGGCGAGAGGGTCCTCGTGGCTCTCGGCGCCCCTGCTCCCACTCCTGCAAGGTCCGGACGCTCACACCTATCAGTTCGGAAAATCCTTCTTGTGTCTGGTTCAGTTCTTCTCTAATGAACTTGGGGTCTGGCTCTATCAGCGCAATGCTATGCGGAGGAAGCTTTTCCCTTAGCCGAGAGGCAGCCTCCTCCAGCGTCCACACGGTTTGGCCCTCCTCCTCGATTGCTACGAGGACCTTCCCATGATAGCGCATGACACGGCTGCTCTCCTGTTCATCCTCGTGGATAGCTCGGGCTTCCCTCGCACTTGATAGAAGCTCCTGAAACAGATCGTCTTCCATGGCGACTTCTCCGTGGTGTTTAATTTAGTGCCTTTACGATCTTCTTCAAATCGTTCTTCTGCGCCTTCGTCAGACTATCTTTCTCTCCCTTTGCAAAAATGAAGAGTAAGTAGCATACCTCAGCAGCATCTGTCAGATAATAGACAATCCGAACGCCTCCACTTTTTCCTCCGTGTAGCGTTTTCCAGCGCGCTTTACGCACCCCGCCTGTCCCGCGTATAAACAGGTCCAAGTTCAGGGTTCTCAACGACGGCTATCTGAAAGGCGCGGTATTCCTCATCACTTAGGAGCTTTGTAAGCCGGCGGGTGAACGTCGGCGTTTCCCGAAATTCCATCGGGATTTTCAGTGTGTAAGTGCGTCAGTGACGTAGTGGCGGTTTCTTGGTAGTTTCTGATGGTGCGGGGTATGTTTGAGCGTTACCTGAAACCGGCATCCTTCACTGCTGAGAGCGCACCTGCTTCTCAGATGTCTGCAGGTCGCCGCTTGCCTTAATAACTACGAGCGCCGCGCAAGAGCGTGGCTTGCAAGGCAGACGACGCATCCGCCTGTGGCTTAGCGCTCCTCCCACGCCGGCGTAGGAAAGCGCGGTTCGGCGATGGCCACGTCTTCCGGCCAGACGACCACACGTGCGCCGTCCTGCCACTGGATGAACGTCCCTTGATGGGCCGTCTGGTAGCCGCGCTCATTCACCGCGAAGTCGCCGAAGACCGTTGTGGTCTCCAGGTCAAGCAGCACATCGCGTACCGTGTCGGCGTCGAGTGTGCCAGCCTCCGCTACGGCCTCGGCGAAGAGCTGGCAGCTGCCGTAGGCGCCCGCTGCGTGGAAGCTCGGTGCCTGGCCGAACGCGCTTTCGTAGGCCTCCACGAATGCGTCGATGCCCGGGTGGGGTAGCGTGGGCTCCCAGGCGGAAAGACCGTAGGCATACGCCGCGTCGTCTCCCAGCGCTTCCTGAAACTCATCCACTGCGCCTGAGGAGCCGAACATCTGCACGTTCACATCGGCCTCCTTCATCTGCTCGACGAAGGTGATGAAATCACTCAGCTCCGAAGCGGCCATCCCCACCACCTGCACATCGCCTTCGTGGATCTGCGCGAGGATCTCGGAAAAGTCGTCGGTGCCGCTGGCGTACGTTTCGTGGAGCAGCACCTCCAGGCCGGCCTCCTCGGCAAGCTCCACCGCACCCGACCCTGCCGCGCGGGGGAAGAGCTCATCCTCCTGCACGATGGCGACGCGGTCAAGGTCATGCTCCGCTGCCATGTCAATTAGCCCAGCCAGAAACAGCTCGGCGGGGGGCAGCACCATGAACAGATATTCGCGCCCCTGCTCCCAGATCGACGAGGTGGCCGCCAGCGGGGAGATGTGCACGAACTGATGCGCCTCCGTGACGGGTGCCACCGCTTCCGTCAGCGTCGATCCGTACGGCCCCATGATGGCATCGACCTCATCCTCGGTAATGAGCTGCTCGTACAGCTCGACCGCGCGATCGCTATCCGATGCATCGTCGTAGATCACAAACGAGACCGGCCGGCCAAGCACGCCGCCCTGCTCATTCAGATGCTCCTCGCACAGCAAATACCCGTTGCGCGCCGGCACTCCTTGCGTCGAGTAGGCGCCGGATTCCGACATGGTGGCGCCAATCCGGATGGGTGGTTCGTCAATCTCTTCGTCTGGTTGCTCGCAGGCAGTACTTAGCAATAAGGAACCGATAACGAGTGAAACTACGGGCAGTAGCAAGCGCATGGGATGGGTGTGGGAGTGTGGGGGTGATTGGGGTGTGGGCGTGTGGGGGGATGGGGGGTGACGTCTAATTACGCCTCCGTCAGCCTGAGCGCAAATCGGCGAAAGCCGATTGAAGACGAAGGCGGGGGTGAGGAATCGAAGAGCCGATGAATCGATGAAACGAGGAGACGAGGACGAGGTGCTACGGCCGATCGTTACCTTCCCGCAGCGCATCCCGAATCTCAATCAGCAACTGTTCGATGCGTTCGCCGCGGAGGGCATCCCCGTCGTCCACGCGCTCGGCGGGCGAGGGCGAGCGGTCGGTGAGGCGGTCGCGTTGAGCCAGCACGGCTCTGCGAAACGTGTCCGCATCCGCGATACCCGTGATCGACATATCAGAACCGCCCTGGCCACTCTGTCCGGCGGTCTCGATCTTGAGTGTCGACAGCTCGAAATGCCGCAGCAACGGTCCCTCTTTGAACGCAAGGTCCTGGATGTTGTCCAGCGGGATGGTATGCTCCACGCTAAAGAGGATGCCCTTCTTAAACCGCAAGTGGCGGGCGTTAAGCTCGCATTCCATGCTGTCGATGTACTTACGGGCGTACCACTGCCCTACACCCAGCACCCAGAACGGCACCAACAAAATGCCCACGATGGACGCGATCAGTGTGCCGAGCCCCTGAAAAAAGATGTACGTGCGAAACTGCGGACTGAACGCGGCAGCGAAGGGGAGTTCGGGGACGGAGGGGGCAGAGGGCATTGTTTCGAGGTGTCGTTAGGCTGTTTAAGTAGTAGTTGGGTGGGGGAGGTTCGAGTATGGGCGTTTGGGAGTATGGGGTCTTTTTATCGAAACGGGGAGTCGATGAGACCAGGAATCGATGAAACGAAGAAACGATGATACGAGGAATGGCTGCACTCTACCCCAACCGCGTCATTCTGAGCGACCTTTGGGAGCGAAGAATCTCTTTGTACGAAGCATCAACCTGCGAAAACGTCCTGTTGCCTATCGATCGAGTAATAACTCTCGTCTTGGGCCGGGCGGGTATCAAGTTTTCTTTACATCCTGCAGAACCTTCGCGAGCAGTTCCCTCTCTCGGGAATCGCGAATGGATGGTTGTCCATATGATTTCGAGGGTGACAGCGAAGTAGCCGTGTACGATCACGTCCCGCATGCCCGCCATTTTCCGCCACGGTATGTGAGGATGTGCCGCACGGGTTTCCTGATCGACCTGCTTAACCGCCTCACCGATAATACTGAACGCCCGCTCGATGGCGTACGGGGTCTTTTAATCTCCTTCAAGCTCTTCGAAGGTCATATCTGCAACAAAAGCGGTGGCGGCATCCATGGCCTCTATCACATCTCGGATATATCCTTCTTGGTTGCGAGTCAAAGATACTCCACCTCCCCAAGAATTTTCGCGGACACATCCTGACCTCGAATAGCCTCCGGTGTGCCGAGATTGATGTCCACCTGCAAGCGCGATTCGAGATGTTGCTTGAGGGCGATAAACTCGAGGATATCCGGCGTTGTGGCAAAGGTGACAAGCAGGTCCAGATCGCTCGTCGCTGTCTGTTCTCCACGAACGTATGAGCCGCAGATACCGATGCTGTCGACGTTGTACTTCTCCCGAAGCTCAGGTAGCTCAGTACGAAGCGTTGCCCGTATGTCGTCGAGAGCTTTCATGGTATCGCGAAAATCAACTGACGATTGGTGATGGCTTACATGCTCGTCGGGTTGCCCTGTTCGATTCATGGAGAAGGCCCCACGCGCTCATCCTGCGCATGCGGACGCGGATTCGCTCGTTGGCAACTCGCCTATTGATTAGCACGCGGTGAGTGAATGGGCGGCTCTGGTTCGGGGAGGATCGGGTCCTCGGCTGGGAGGCGGTTGAGGGCTTCCTGGATGGCGCGCTCCAGCTGCGGGTCGCCGCCTTCGATCACCTCGGGGGGCGTCTGCACTACTTCGATGTCAGGCGCGACGCCCTCGTTTTCGACCGCCCATTCGCCGTCAAGGTCGTAGAAGCCGCCGCGGGGGACGGTGAGCGTGCCGCCGTCCGTCAGCGGAGGCGTGTCCCAGATGCCAACAAGACCGCCCCACGTGCGCCGCCCGATGAGTGGTCCGATGTCCATCCGCCGAAACATGTAGGGCAGCAGATCACCGCCCGAGCCGGCCGCTTCGTTGATGATCATCACCTTCGGTCCCCAAATGCCCGCGCCCGGCGTGGTGAACGGGTCGCGGTCGGCGATCGGGTTGTTAAAGAAGCCGTGCAGCTCGCGCGCCATGATGTCCACCATGTAGTCGGCCGCCGAGCCGCCGCCGTTGAAGCGCTCATCCACCACAATCCCGTCGCGGTCCTGCTGCGCGAAGTAGTAGCGGTTGAAGCTGTCGTAGCCCGCCTGCGCGGTGTTGGGCACCCAGACGTAGCCGAGGCGCCCGTCGGAGGCTTCCTCCACGACGCGGCGGTTGTCCTCCACCCAGGCGCGGGTGCGGAGTTGGCCTTCGTTGCCGACTGGCACCACGGTGGCCTCGCGAGCCCCTTCGCGGGAGGGCGCGTCATTGATGAGCAGGGTCACCTGCCGCCCGACGGTGCCCTGAAACAGCTCGTACGGGTTCATGTCGATGGTCAGCTCGCGGCCGTCGACGGCAATCAGGTAGTCACCCTCGCTGATGTTCAGCCCGGGTGCGCGCAGGGGCGCCTGCAGGTTCGGGTTCCAGCTCTCGCCGTCGTAGATGCGGTCGAGCGTGTAGCGGTTGTTGTCTACGCCAAAGTCAACCCCCAGCAGGCCGGTACCCGGACCCTCGCCGTCTGGCACATCGCCGCCGCCGGTATACGTGTGGCCGAGCGAGAGCTCGCCGACCATCAGTGCGAGCAGGTAGTTGAGGTCCTGCCGGTGATGCACGTGATCGAGCCAGGGCTCGTACAGGTCGCGGATTTCATCCCAGTCGGCGCCGTGGAAATTGTCTACGTACAGAAAGTCGCGGTTGAGGCGCCAGGCTTCGTCGAAGAGCTGCTGCCACTCCACATGCGGCCGCACGTCTTTGCGCATCGCGGCCACGTTGATTTCACCATCGCCCACATCTGGGTCGGCCGCGGTATCCACAATACCCCACGTACTGCCGGAGCTGTAGAGCGCGCGCTGCCCGTCATGCGAGACGGAAAAGTGGCCAATGCGCTGCATAAAGGGCCGGGCTTGCCGTTGCTGAAGATCGTAGCGGTGGACGCGCAGTCCTTGCTCGTTCGGAACGTTCTCGCCGTAAAACAGCACGCCCTCGCTGGCCGCCGTCAGAAACTGGTAGTTGCGCTCTGGAATGCCATCGATTGCCAGAATGCGCTGGTCGATGCCTTCAAGATCGATCCGCACCTCAGGCGCTTCGTCTTCCTCGGCCTCCGGATCGTCGGTGCCCTCCTCATCGCTGCGCGGCAGGAGCGGGGAGGGGATGTCGTCGCGGAGGACGGTCACGTACACGGCCCGGTCAATCGGACGATCATACGAGCTCATGTCCAGCCAGCCGGTGTTGAGGCCGTAGTTGGTGCTCGCCATAAAGTACAGGTACTTGCCGCTCGCATCCCACACCGGATGCACGGCGTCCGCCATCCCGTCGGTGATTTCCACCGACGCTCCCGTTTCAAGCGAGTAGGCGTTGATCGTACGGAACTGGTTGTGCATGCGCTTGGCATACGCGATCCACCGGCCATCGGGCGACCACGAGGGGTTCAGCGAGCGCTCGGGATGTGCGTAGAGGTCGCGGTCTACCTCCGTCAGCTCCTCGGTCTCCACCTCCAGCAGCCAGAGGGTGCGGTCAGCATCGGTGAACATCAGGTGCGAGCCGTCGGGCGACCATTGCGGGTGGTAGTAGAAGGAGGTCGGCAGGTCGATCACCGTGGGATCATCGCGCCCATCCTGGGCTCCGATCAGCAGCTGGTACTCTCCGTTGCGATCGGAGAAGTAGGCGATCTGCTCGCCATCGGGCGACCAGGAGGGGAAGCGGTCGGCGTGGGCAGGCGCATTGGAGATGTTGCGCCAGGTGCCTTCCTCACGGGGGACGGTGAAGATCTCGCCCCGCGCTTCAAACACCGCACGCACACCGCTGGGCGAAAGTCCGGCGTTGTTGATGTTGTTGTGCACGGAGGACCATTGCGGCTGCGTCCACGGCAGATCGCCTCGCACGGTGATGTCCAGCTGCGTGCTGGCCCCGCCAGCCGGATCCATGGAGTGGAGGTAGCCTGCCTGTTCATAAACAAGCAGCCCGTCGGTTACGTCCAGCGCCTTCACGTCGAACGCTGTGTGGTCGGTGAGCTGTGTAAGATCCTGTGTATTCACGTCATAGGCCCAGATGTTCATGATGCCGTCGGCCCGATCCGAGAGGAAGTAGACCGTGTCTTCGTGCCAGACGGGCCGGGTGTCGACGGTCTCTTCGTAGGGTAATTCGGTCAGGTCGTACGTCTCCAGGTCCAGAATCCAGAGCGGGTGCACCTGCCCGCCGCGGTAGGCTCGCCAGTGATCCTGCCAGCGGGTGATGGGCTGGTAGACGAAGCTGTTGCCATCCGGACTGTAGCCGCCCACGTCTCCGCGGGGGATGGGCAGTGGCTCCGCGTGGCCGCCCTCCAGCCCGATCTCGAAGAAGCGCGCATAGCTCGCCGGTGCCGCATCCCGACTGGAGGTGAAGACGATCCGCTCGCTATCGGGCGACCAGCTTTGCACGGCATCGCCCCCCGGATGGTACGTCAACCGTTGCGGCGTGCCGCCTTCGATCGACACCACATACACATCCGTTTGCCCCTGGTAGCGCCCCGAAAAGGCGACGTACTGGCCATCGGGCGAGATGCGGGGCCGGGAGACCACCCCCTCGAAGCTGGTCAGCCGCCGGGCATCGCCGCCCGTATGCGCCGTCACCCATACGTCGCCGGCGTGATGAAAGACCAGGTGCTCGGCACTGATGGAGGGGTCTTGCAGCAGGCGTGTCGGCTCATCGGCATGGGCCTGCGTGGCGAGTGCGAACAGGAAGGCAAGACAGACGACTACGGATCGGCGAAGGAACGGGCGTATCATCATGAGGCAACGTGGACGTGTGTACGGCGTGTGGAGCGGTGGGCTTTGATAAGATGGAGCCCCGCGACCTGGTTGTCAAGTGGTATGGATCTGAACGGCGGTGGACGGGGATAGCAATGAGAGCTGGACATCCGGTCGGGCAGGGACGGGTAGGCCCCGGCATGGCGCTCGTCGCTGATCCCCCGAACGCCCAACGCTTAGGGGCTTGGCGAATGGTGCTTGACGGTGACAAGCCCCGGGAATGCTACCGAGCAGGAAGCGGCGTGTGGCTGTCGTCTGGCATCGCCTTCCGGAAGCCTACCGTGCGGAAGGTCTACGTCAAGAGAAGCACACGTCAAGTAAACGCTCTGAACCGTCGGGCGGGCGTGACGAGGTGAGGTGTAATCGCCAATAGATGTTTAAACAACTTATAGTTCATCGTTTCTTAACGTGAAGGTATTGCATGTGAGCACTGGGGGGGGCGTATTGTTAGCGTGGCTTTCCGCTACGCGAGGTGTTAGAACGCGAGCCCGCAAAGGGTGCGCACATAACGACCGGTGTAGGTGTGCGGAATACCGTTCACACATTTCGTACGGCCTACATTTTGCCTCATGCCTGCCCTGCATGTATCCCATCTTCGTACCCCTCGCCACAATCTGCTCCCGGTCGTTGCTGGCTTGCTCGCTGCCGTGCTCTTTGTAGCGTGCGAGGCGCTTCCCACCGATCCGGCACTGGAGAACGATCGCTCAATCGCGGGTGCTGAGCGTTTCGACGGCGGGGCAAGCGCGTCTGCGTTGCCTGCCGGATTGCAGGTAACAAGCGGCACCACATCGTTTATGTGCGTGCTGAGCACCCGGACTGATGGTGCATCGGCAGGCGCAATGGGTCCAGCCTACACGTATCGGTACGTCGGACTGGCGTTTGATGAGCAGTTGGTACAGGCGGCTCAGGGGGAGGTGATGACACTCACGTATCGCTTGCGGGACGAGCGAGGCCAAATTACACGGCAGGCCACGTGCCGGGTGCCGGCAGCCACTGGCGTTGACGCGCGATTGGTTGCCTGGTTGTTCCCCGAGCGTCTCACATCAAGCATGCGAGAAACGATTCGGTCGCAGACTGGAGATGGAGTAATTTTGATGTCAGATCTTGATCCCTGGGACTTGGTAGGTGAACCGTGTTGGGATGGGGGTATTTGGCTAATAGATCCTTTCACAGGAAATCTTATGTGCTGGGGGGCAGAAGTAATTGGTGATCCTATTGACGATGAGGAAGAAGTAGAACCTATTGATGGTGGAGGAGGAGGTGAGCCGTGGAATCCGGATGATGATCCTGACTTTCCGGAAGACGGTGGTGGCGGAGGTGGAGGCACTCCGCCCAGCGACGACTGCCCCGACGACAACGACGACACCCCCGCGCCCCCGGAAGGCGGCGATGACCCTTGTGACTTCGGCTGCTGGGACCCGCCAGACGACGATGACGACCCCTTCAACCCGCCGGGCTTCATGTCCGTACAGTCGTGGCAGACGACCAGCAGCGGGATGGCGGTGGCGGTTTACCAGCCGGCCAGCACGGACTGCCCGGGGGATGGAGACGATGATGAAGTCACCTGCGAGATCGACCTGCAGGATCTTGAATCGCTGTACTCCGAGGCCGCAGAGGGTGTGCTCGAAGCACTGATAGAAGCGATCGAACAGTTTGGCAATGACTACGGTCTTACCGATCAGAACAAAGTTGAGCATTTCCTTGCGCAGGCTGCCCATGAAACAGCGGGACCGCCTGGCGAATGGGATGAGTTCTATTCGCTGGAAGAATTCCTGGACTACGATACGGCAGAAGAGATCGCGAATACATTTTCATCTTCATTCGGCGATGAAGGTCAGCCTGACCCAGCCGATTATGTGAACGACGAAGAGAAACTGGCAAATTACATCTATGCCGGCTTACTTGGAAACGGTGACGAAGAAAGTGGAGATGGCTATAAATATCGAGGCCGTGGCCTTTTCCAACTAACAGGAAAAAACAACTACCAGGAGTTCTCTACCCATTACGAGGAAAACCACAACCCCGACGCTGAAAATCAAGACTTCGTGGAGATTCCGGGATCAAGTCAGCTTTTTTGTGTAAAGCCGTCTTCTGTCAGGCTTCAAAGTTAAGCGGCTTTGGGTAAAGGGTTGGATGGTTGTTGCCCGTCGGTTTGCCCCACGTTCGCCTTCCATCGGAAGTACTC
>LFFM01000542.1_pt1 | contig 26542 bp, 41 predicted proteins | sample 643131 | NCBI WGS metagenome assembly LFFM01 (sample SAMN03777445, study PRJNA286221) | soda lake metagenome | biome: soda lake; feature: Kulunda steppe; material: water; isolation source: sample Tc-Br brine of Tanatar trona crystallizer | place: Russia: Kulunda steppe | collected 2011-07
AGGTATTCTGGTCGTTCCTCGCCGATTTCGTATTTGAGGTCCCCTTCGCTGATCTCAACTCGCAGGGCTTCCCCGCCAGTGGAGGTCTCGTGAACGCCCAGTATCTCATCTGTCGACTGCCGGCTCCGGAGCCAGCTACTCGAAGGATAGATCACACCACCGTCAGCAGCTCGAAAGATGTGCTTGCCATGATCTCGGAGATACTCATACTCGGCAACGGTGTGTTGGCCGTATCCGTTGACCACTTCGACGAACTGCCTGAGAGATTCGATTCGACCTTCGCTCTCTTCTGGAATTTTGAACCCACAGATGTTGGTGTAGGCTGATTGCGGAGGGTTCTCATCTGTGAACTTCGGATCGATACTGAACATATCCTTGAAGAACACACCCCGAGGGCCGGTTACAACCAAGGTGTCGTTGTCGCAGGCAACCGCTCTCGTCTTTTCGCTGTCGATCCGACCTTTGCCGTTTGCCGTTCGAACGAGCCCTCGCAACAAATTGCAGTCGACTCCGAGACCGATCCGATTGCCGAGGGCAGTCCACTTGTAGACAACCGGCTCAAACTCGTCGATTTCCGTGTAGTGTTTGGGAACCTCGATTTCTTCGATACCGTATCGCTCAATGTATGAGCCGACTCCACTGATGATCGCTTTACAAGCCATCTCTCCGTGTTTTGGTGATTCTCTTTTGACCCCGGCTGGGGCTGTCAGTCTGTCGTACTCCACATATACGGTCGAACCATCTCGGCGTCGGATTCCTTTGTGCAGCCCTACGATATCTGGCAGAGCTGATTCGCGGCCCACAGCATACTGCTCAAAATCAGCGCCGTCGAGGCGTTCCGAAGATTCCTTTTCGATCTCGTCGTCTGGGGCGGTAGTTTCTGACCCCCCGTTTTCGATTTGTAATGTGCTTTGTATCATGCGTATTGGCCTTCTATGTACTGTTTTCAGAATCGGCCCAACATACTGCGAACAGAAAAATGGCCGAAGCGGTGCCATCCTGGAGTCAGTGACAGTGGTCGTGCTGGCAGAGCGGGTGGCACTCCGAGTCTTCAATGTCCGGATCGCAGAGTAATCCATCGACGCCCATCTGTATATTCAACTGCGCTCGCTCACAATGGCGACAGCCCGAGCCCGTGATCATCACATCATCGCGACCGTCGACCACGGCGTTCGCATCGAGCATCGACCCGCAGCCAACGCACTCCAAGAGGGCGAATTCGGACGTCCCGATAACGGCACTGGGGTCGTTCATAAAGTCCGTCAGACCCATTGTGACGGTATTATCGACGCCCTGGCTTCCGAACTCTGCTTCCAACTGTGCTCGGTAGTCGACATACGCTTCGAGGTTGTCGATCCAGTTGGCGGTTTGGCTGTCCCCGCCCGATCGCTTCATCGTCGAGAGTGCCCACGAGGTCGTGTCGACTGAGTCAAGGATCTCGACGGCAGCCACGTTCTTCAGGTGAGACTTCTTCACACCGAGGCCGTGGATGTCGTATTTGGCCGGTAGTGCGTCCCGAACACGTTCGATGATGGATTGGGCTTCTTTGACCGAGCGATTGACGAGCGAGCCGATACAGACGACTGAGGACACAGACAGCAGGCCGTGGTCGCGTATATAATCGAGATGCCAGAGGTAGTCGTCGGCGTCACGGCCCTGAATTACTGGGACGGGCTCTGCTCCCGGTCGCCCAGATAACCCCAATTCGTCGGCTGCTTCCAGACACTCGAAATGGTCGCGAACAGACCACCGCTGGTGATCGCGGATAGTTCGACCAGTCGCGTCCAGAATCTCTTGGCTGTATGGCCAGTCGCGCAGCGCCCATCGCTCGACATGCACACCGCTATCGATGTGTTTGAGCAGGTATTCGATGTACTCCGATATCGATTTCTCGTGAACGTGCCGGTCGGAATTTTGGAGAGCCGAGAAGGCTCCACAGTCGACGAACCATGCTGGCCCCGGCTTGGGTATGTTGTTTCGAGTCTCGTAGCTAATCATCGCATACGGGGGTGCTGGATACGCTGAGAGATCGACGCGCTGGTCGTGATCTTCGACGACACCAGTACGGTGTGCCATCTCGATTGCTTTTCTGCTTGACCCAGATGCGACACCCCAGTAGAATTTGAGGTCGCAGTCCATCGGGTCGACTGGCTTTGCGCCCTCGAAACTGGATTCTGTGGTGGGTGGCCTCTCAAGATTCTCTGTCGGTGACTTTGGCTGCTGTAGGCCCCTCAGATCGGACAGTTGTGACTGGCTCATGGTTGCTGAAACACGTCTCGCTGATCAGCGACGAAAAATGGATTCTAGTTGGAGTTCGCCCCGCTGGGTCACTCTCAGAGATGATACAAGCAGGTAGTTTTAACACCTCTCAATTGCTAAATAAAACCATGTCGGATAGTGTAACCCCGATCTACTACAGTACGCATACGTGGAACCTTGCTCTCAGTATCGCATCTGCAGCTCTCGACTATACCGAAGAGACCTACGAAACAATTGGCGATCGGAGTTGTGAGACCATTGGCGAGACGTTCACGTATCTATCGAGCACGTACGACGAGTACGAGCAATCAGGAGATACCGAGATTTGGCCGTTCGAGAATCTATTTGATCTCGTTGAGATGGTCGACGAACACGTCGGATTAGAAGAAGAGGGTCGACCGATTAACAACTTGGCCAGCGCGATCTCGACTCGGATCACTGAATCACCGAAATACCAACACCGCCCGGAAGATACCGAATCCAAGAGCGCCGAATCGAACATTGAAGAACTGGAGTCTCCGCTTGACGAATTCGACGAAGTCGTATCTGACATCGCCCACGACCTGTACCGTTGTTTCGTCACATACGACGATGGAATCACGTTTCGAGAAGTTCAGGCTCGATACGATCACCAATTCCCGAAGCGGTCGGTCACCCAGCTGAGTGTCGCGAACAGCAAGGGCCAAACCGAGACTGACCGGCTTGCGAGCATTGCCGAGTGGGTCGACACTTGGCTCGGAAACGTCGAGCAGGTCAAAGAGGTCGACCGATTCGCCCAGCAACCGATGGGTAAGCCTGTTCGGTCACTTTAAGTCATCAAAGCAATCGACGCGGCCGGTTTTCGATCACACTGCACAAGTGGCGATACAGACTTTGCACCCACCTTCTGTGTATGCGTGGTCTCCGCAGTGGCTACAGCGACATCCGTCTTCAAGGACGTCTCGCATCAACTTCTTGCCTTCTGTGAGGCTATCGCGGAACATGATGTAGCCGGTGGGCAAGCCTGCACTAACAAGACACTCTCCGAGGTTCTCCCACGAATCGCTGGCTATGTCGACGTGCCACTCCTCACCGTCGATGGATACACGGACCCAGTAGTGAACGACCCACCCGTATTCAGTTACACTCTCGACAGCCTCGATGTCGATGCCGCCCTGGAGCAACTCATCAGCCACCCTCTCGGTCGACCCAGCGACGAGTTCTGGATCGTACCCACGCTCACAGAGCAGATGATACTGTACGTAGGCGTTGTCGAAACAGAGGCCGATCAACGGGAACTCGCTTTCGAGTCCGTTGTGGTGGTCTCCAGAACACCGCCTCTCGCGAGCGATGTGGCCTAACTCCAAAAGCTCTTGATACGGTGTAGAGCCCCCATCAGGGCCTCCATTCTCTGTGTCAGATACACACCGACTCCCGGCGACACGGTCTGAATAATTTGTTTTCACGCTTACCTGCTCCGTTCTGTTTCAGTTTTCGTTTCCGTCTTCGATCATATTTAGCAACCGAAGGCAGTTTTGAAGTTGGCGCTCATCTGGGTCGTCCATATCGAGGTCTGCATCGTCGGAAACGGGCGACAGATCTACAATTTCCGTCCTGAGAGCGGCGTAAGTCTCGTTCGTCACTTCTGTCATCGAATCTATTTTGCTGTTATTGCTATGGGGCATCTGAGGTTTCTCTAATATATTATCCGAGTGCGCTCTTTCACAGAGACAAATTGAAAATATCACTGTGAGCCTGGTTCTACGATCGTGAGAGAGTACAGTACTGGATTATCCTTCGCAGGCTTTACAGTCCAGTATGTCTTGACTGAATTTCTGCGCCGCGTTCACGCTGTTCTGGTAGTAGAGGCTTTTGACACCCTTTTCCCATGCGCTGATGTAGAGTTGATTGATTGCTTTGATACTCACTTCACTTGGGTCAATGGACACATTGATGCTTTGCGCTTGGTCGATGTGTTTCTGTCTCTGAGAGGCTTGATTGATAATCGCCATCTGCGGAATTTCAGCGAAGGTTTTGAAGACCTCTTTTTCTTTCTCGCTCAGGAAATCGAGGTGCTGAACGCTGCCGTCCTTCGCTGCGATGCTATCCCACACTTCGCGGGTGTCTTTGTCTTTATCTGTGAGGATAGATTGGAGGAATCTGTTTTTCTGTGTGGCTTTGAGTTTTGCTCCGTCTCTGACGAAGTAATTGGATTTGAGGGGCTCGATGCTTGGGCTGACTTGACCCATGATGATGCTACTGGACTTGGTTGGTGCGACCGCCATTGTCGTGGTGTTGCGTCGACCGTACCCTTCCAGGACTTCAGGTTCTCCAAATTCGTCAGCGAGAGCTTCGCTTTCAGCATAGCTTCGCTCTTTGATCGTTCGGAAGAGCTGTTCGTTTTTGCTCATAGCTTCCATGCTGTCGAATGGGATCATGTTTCGTTGGAGGTAGCTGTGCCATCCGAGAACGCCGATACCGATTGCTCTGTGCCGCTTCGCAAATCGAACAGGTCGCTCCATAAACTGAACATTGTCGGCTTTTTCGATGAATTCCTCCATCACTGCATCGAGGAAGCGAGTGAGGGTTTCGACCGCATCGGTCTCTTTCCACTCATGGAAATGAAGCGCGTTCATCGACGATAGACAGCAGACGAAACTCTCGTCTGGTGTTGCTGGGAGTGCGATTTCGGTACACAGGTTAGAGGCATTGATCTGGTAGTCTTTATCCTTGTAGACCTGTGGCTTCCCTTTGTTCATGTTCCCTCTGAAGATGATATATGGGACGCCAATATTGATTCGAGCTTCAATGATTTTGGCCCATGTTTCGCGTTTTTCTGTATCTCCGTCAAGCATCTCCTCAAACCATTCATCACCGACGATCACTCCGTAGTAGATGTCTTGTATTTTGTCCCCCTCTGTTTTGATATTCAGCCACTCATCGAGATCACCGTGTTCGATGTCGATATATCCTGCAAACTGTCCTCGTCGAGTCTCACCTTGACTGACGACATTGATTATCGTATCAAACAACTGGGTGAAGCTGTAGCTGCCGTTGCTTTTGCCGTTATTGGTGATTGGACTGCCGCGTGGGCGCAGTTCCCCGAAGTATCCGCTTGTTCCCCCGCCCAACTTGGTCATTTCACCGACTTCCGCCTGCGTGTAGAGGATACTCTCCATAGAATCTTCCATGTAGCTCCCGAAGCAACTGATTGGAAGACCACGCTCCAGGCCGAAATTAGCCCATACTGGACTTGCGAGGCTGTAGTATCCCCGGCTCATGTACTCGAAGAATTTGTCGGCGAATCCATCATCACCCAAGATTTCTTCGGCTCGGTCTGCTATCTGCCGGATTCGATCTTCAGGTTCGACACCCTCGAGTAGATACCCGACCCGCAGGAATTCTCGGCTGTTCTCGTTCAACCAATAGAACGGTTCTTCGTACTCTGTCTCTATGCTTCGCGTTACTTTCGTTGACATTAGAACATATCCTCCACTGTGACGCTCTGTGTGTGTTTGTTGTACGTTGTCGCTCGTTTACTGAAGAAGTCGTTATCTTTGGTCATCATAATATCCTCGTCGAACCAGCGTGTTTCGTCGAGAAGGCTGTCATCGACATTGAACACAGGATCAACGTCGACGTTTTCGAGACTCTGGTTAAATCGCCCCTTCAAGAACTCATCAATGTGAGTTCGGGGGAGGAATCCCAACTCGCCGTCCTCGAAAATCCAGTCGAGAATACCCATCTCAGCCTCGTATGCTTGCATACAGGACTGTTTAACATCTTCTTCGAAGTCCTCGCCAAACAGGTCGGGGTTTTCTTTCTGAATTGTTTTGACAAGCTCGACGCCGAACAGACCGTGGATCTGTTCTTCTTTGCTTGTTGCTTCGACGGCGTTAGCTATCCCCTTAAACTTCTTTTCGTACTTATCGAAGCTCGTCATAACGAGGAACTGGCTGAATAACGAGACGTGTTCGACGAACGTACTGAACAGAAGGATGCTCATTGCGTATTCTTCGCGGCTACCTTCTTTTGCTCGCTGTAGGCAGTCATCGAGATACTCGATACGCTGTTTGATTGCAGGTTCCTCAGTCACCTCTTCGAAGTCGTCTGTGATTCCTAGGATATCGAGCAGATGGCTGTAGGCATCCATGTGGCGAACTTCGCTCTCTGCGAACGTCATTCCGACACTCCCGACTTCTGCTTTCGGCATCTTTTCGTAGATATCTGACCAGAACGTCTTGACTTGCACTTCGATCTGTGCAATGGCCAGCATCGTACGCTTGATAACGGTCTGTTCAGCAGGCGTCGTATTGACCCTGTAATCTTGAACGTCACCAGCGAAGTTGAATTCGGTATGAACCCAGTAGCTGTTCCGTATTGCATCGGTGTATTCCAGAAACCCACTGTACTCGTAGGGTTTTAGTTGAGTTCTCGCAGAAAACAGGTCACGTTCTGCATTAGCGGAGGGGTCCGACCCCATGTTCTCATGAGCAGTTTGGGTATCGCTGCTTTCACTCATGGTGTTCTCCTTCTGATTCAATACCGATGCCTGGTTGGGCTGCTGTAGTGTGAACAGCCCGGTTAGTTTTGTAAGCAACTTGTTGTGTTTTCATCTTAGTTGTGTGTTATTGTTGTCTTCGTGCTCTCGTCACGCACTCTGGGGTGCTTGTGACAATACGTTATCGAGGACCTCCCGGAAGTCTTCAGGATTTGAATATCCTTTATAGACCGAAACGAACCTGATGTATGCCACTTCATCGAAATCCCGCAAATGCTCAGACACAGCAGCCCCGATCTCGACCGAGGGGATTACTTGTTGTTCTTGAGATTCGAACTTTGCTGTAACGTCGTCAACTATCTCTGAGACATCTTCGTCCGATACTGGTCGTTTTTCAACTGCTACCTCAATACCAGAACGGACTTTATTCTCATCATACGGCTCTGTCGTGCCATCTTCTTTCTTGACACGGAGCGTATCCCAGTCCTTGCGCTCGTAGGTAGTAAACCTAAAACCACATTGGTTACACTCTCGACGACGACGAACCGCATCACCGTCCTCTATCTTCCGAGTATCTCGGATGGAGCATCCACCGCTATTACAGTCTGGGCAGTTCATGTGTGTTGTTACCTATGTTATAGTACCATATGTAGTTGGTAGCTTTTCTACCCACAATAGGTAGTGGTGTTTATCGGCTCATAAACCTATTGTGTAGATCACATTAATCAAACTGTACTAGATTAAATGATCTATATACGAGGGCGTCCACGAATCTGCTTCATCGAATCCAATTTGCTAGTGTGGCTGTTGGGCATGTGGAGTCCCTCGATTGGATACGAGTTCGAGTATTCTTTCATCTTCTGAGGGGCGCAGATATCTGAAATTTTGCGGTGGTCGGAATTCGTCGTCGACCGATTGGACTTCATCGAGCGAGAGACGACTACTGTATCGTTGGTAGCCCGCCACGCGTATCGCTGATCCGGTTTTCTTCCCCTCGAAGTACGATTGGATGTCGTCTTCTGAGTGCGGTGTGTGGTTGATCGTGCGGTTGACGAGGTCGTCGATTGGACCTTTCAACACCTCGAACGTGGTAAACTGGCCGACAATGGCCGACATATCTGTCGTTGCATACAGCACTACTTTGTATGGTGGTTCGATAGCCGGCGGTTGACGTCGGCACTCGTAGCGTTTGTCACCCGACAGGATTGCTTCGGCCCACTGGTTGTCGATACTTAGCAAGACGTCCTTTTTCGGTGGCTCGTTGTTTGGATGTTTATTCATCGATGTACCATTCAATATCAGCTACTTCTTCGTTGTCCATCCAGATGTGGGCGACGACATCACCGCTTTCAGAGTTGGATAGGTCTCTGTTCTCGGCCATTTCGGTGTACTCCTCCGCAGCATCGTGCTCTTTCGGCGTGACCGTTCGCCGACCGTCTGACCAGCCCCATGCAACAATGTCGCCATGTCGTGTTTCATAGAACTTGAGGAAGGCATCTGGTTCAGTTTTGTTACTGTCTTCAGCTTGGGGATCTTCACTCGCCATTGTCGGCTCCTTGGAGATAACAGTCGGAGCATTTACCGCCCCACGCTTCCCCGTCGACCGCCGGCCCGTCTGGACCGGGACACCACCAGTGGTCGTTGAGACAGGGCAGACTGATCGTGTCTGCCTCCTCTACTGCTTGCTGGTAACACTCTGCTGAACACCAGTTCGCGTTTGGCTGGGTCGGTCGACCGCAGTTGCAGGTTCTTCTCGTCTGCAACGCTTCGTCTCCGAGTCGCGCACCGTCGCTGTTGCTGTTGCTCATGCTTTGAGTCCTCCAAAAATCGCTTTCTTCGAGCTTCTTAGGCTCGGATTCGCTTCGTGACGCTGACGGTCTCTTCGGCGGTCTCGTGTTTCTGCTTCACGTCTCCGAGCTTTCCTCGGTAGTTCCCGACCGAGATGTCCATTTTGGACGCTGCGACCTCCTCGGGGATGTTGTCGGCTGCTTCGGCGACCAGAGCGACGAACTGACGCGCTGAGTAGTCGGTCGACTCCTGCATCCGACGGATCTCCGCGACGACGGCCTTGAGGTAGTCGGCTGCGAAGTCCCACGCGAGATCGTGGGTATCCTCCTCGTCGCGCGGCTCGACGCCCGTCATCGGGACCAGCTCGTCGCCGCGATCTCGACCACGATTCTCGAACTGAAAGTCGACGTTCTCCCACGAGAACGAACTGCTGTCGTTGTCGTGTGCGGCTTCGAGAGCGTCGAGGTCGTCGGGGCGGTCGTCGCTCCACGCATCCAGCGTTCGGCTGTACGCATCGGCCTCCACGTCGCCACGGGCCGCGTCGTTGAGCATTTCGTAAACCAGTTCTGCGTCGGATCGGGTCATGTTCTGACTCATGATCTACTATCCCCAATGAAGGGATAGATAATAAAGGTACTGGAATTATCCCAATATTGGGGATAGTTTCGCAGTATCCCGACTGCGCTCCTACTCCTCGAGGTGTTGTATCTATCATAATTTCAACTTTGATTTGTCTCTGCTGAATTTCTCACCCTGGCAACATTCGTTTCCATTCATTCGCTTGAGAGCATTGATGTGGTGTCGAGTACCACAACCGAGACAGACTCTGTGCCATTTGTCTGTGATTTCTCCACGGTTCATAGTCGTTCTCCTGGTTGGCCGAATATCATGTATAATCCATCTCACCTTCGAGTCCGTAGATCTCGGCCCAGCATTCATTGCAGAATTCGCCTTCTGATTGATTGATTGGGCCGCGTCCACAGGAACACAGTTGGTCTGTATCGCTGTTCATGTTAGAGTTCTTCTGGTGGGGGACTACCGACCAGTTGGCCGTCACCTCGCACTTTCCGCCGGCTCCGTTCTCGGCGCTGCTCTGTATATGGTCCGTATTTATTGAACAGTTCTTTGTGGCAGTCGATACAGACTCTACCCCAGCGATAATCTTTTTTGAACGTCTCTTTTCGCTCTTCGCATCGTTTGCACTGCTCTTGCTGTGAGTCAGTATTTGCGGTGTCAGATGTCTCTATCATGCGTATTTTTTCACGAGTTCAATCTTCGCCCCACATCGTTGATCCTGGAACGAACTTCAGTTCGTGTTCCTCTTCGAGCTCGTCGAAAGTCGGGATTTCATCGCAGTTTGTCTGAGCTGCATAGATGATTGTCCCGTTCGGGATCGAATGCTTCTCTCCATCTTCGTCGACGACGTAGATTGTATGGCCCTTCGTGACTGTGTAGTCGCCCCAGACAGCTCGCGAATTCGGGAACTCTCGACGAGCCCGTCCCGTGTCCAAAACGACGACAGACAAGTTTTCTGGGTCTGTATCTGAATCATTCATCGCGATTAGTCATCTACTTCGACTAGATCCTCTCGGTCGAATTCGGTGTCGCACCCGGTACAAAACAGCCCGCTACTGTCAATGTCGTCTCCGACTACTTCCCCGAGTTCGTATCCTTCCTCGTGGATATTGCCCGCACCGTCTTTTGACACCGATCCGAACTGCACAATCTCAAGAATCCACGAAAACTTACGGCCTCCACAGTCTGGGCACGCAAGTTCTTTTGGCTGCTGGCTGGTTCCTGCTGTTGTTTCTGTACTCATTCTCAATCGCCACCTATCAACTCAAAAAAATAGATTCGGTTGTCTCTTTTCGAAAACTAACGGATCTGATATACCCATCGCCGCTTGCTCCATTCACCGTGAACGGGATGGTTGACGGTCTGTTCGCCGTCGTACTCGAAGTTCGCGGCCTTGTACACTATTCCTTCATTGCCGTCGATCCCGGCGAGGGCGACGACCGTCTCGACGTCTGTGTTGTGACGTAGCCAGCCCCGCATCCGCCCGAGAATCCACGAGCTCGTATTTTTCGGGGCGTGAGGGTGATTGCACAGACGGGAGAGATACAACACCTTCTCGCCCGTCCCTTCGCCGAGATGCGTATTCCTTGAGTGTTCGAGGACTGCAACGGAGTACGGTCGACCGTTGTATGAGGCGACGAACGCGTGCTTCCACTTTTGGACTCCTGGGAGCAGGTGGTCGAACCTCCCATCAGGGCCACCACCAAGCAACCGATTAACCAGATTTCGACTTCCTTCACCAGAGACTTTCCCGAAGCTGAGTTTCTTTGGCGAGCCGTCGATCCGTGGTATGGGACTCACTGGACACTCCCACCGCTCACACATCCAATCACGACTTCTGTCGACGCCGATACTCTGAGCAGAGTGTGGGAAGTCGGGCATTTCTGGTGGCGGGTACGATCTCACTGACGGATCTTTTGAGAGTAGCGTTCTGACGAACTCCTCACCGGCCGGAAGTCGCTGCTTGAAGTGCCATTCCCAGCGGCCGTCGACACGCACGATATCGGTGACGACCCGACGATGATACTGGACGCGAATCTCGTCGATTCCTGCGATAGTTCGTGTCTTGCCGGTCTCGACCCGCTCGAAGACGTGATCCCCGATCGCTAAACTGCCTGGTAGGTGTTCGACTTCTGGATCAGGGCGGCAATCAAGAGAGGCGGGCTGGCAGATGTACCGAAGTCGAAACTCCCGGTTATTGTCGTATGTTTGGCTTTGTGTGCTGGCTTCGGTCGAGTTCCCGATCAGCTCGGTTTCCTCTGCCGATTCACCGCCGATAGTTACCTGTGTGAGACTGGTCGACATCGTTCAGTCATACTCGACGAAAAAATGGATTCGCGCGAGTTCAAGCCAACATGACCGCACTACAGACCTCACGGTATATGAAGTGTTTTCCCCATACTGATATCGAACTCAGAGAGCGTTTCCCCGAGCAAATTCGCCAGTTTCGTTTTATACTCGAGTGCTGTCACCGTATCGTTCCACGACAACGACCTATCGACATTCGTTTCCCAGTCGACGATATTGTTTCCATCTCGCCGCTCAACGACCGTGACTGTGTGGCTTACTTCGGGGTATACGAACGAGACGAGCAAATCGCTGCTTGTTTTTCTTGAATAGATGCTGAGTGTAATCTCTCGATCATCGCCGTTTTGATCGACTTCAACTTCAATAGACTTGGTTTCCCAGGGCCTCATGTCGCATTGCTGGATTCTTTCTGAAATCCTATCTTCTAATCCGACTATGAGTGTCGCTGATCCATCTCCTTCGTGGCCAAATATCCGTTCCCGGATCTGGTCTTTGATTCTCGGGTTGATGTCGTTCCGAGATTCGAGATAGTCGAGGATTGCCTGGATTGTTTCGTCAGGGAGTTCCGATAGTTTCGACGAGTCTGGTTCGAATGCATCGTCACCTACACTCGGACCTTCTCCGGCTGTGTAGATTAGCCCCGCAGCTCGGAATGGCTTGATGAGATCCCATTCGATGTCTGATTCGTGGGAGTAGCCCAACTCTTCGAGGAAATCCCAGATACTCGGGTCGACTTGATAGGTAACGTTTCCAGCATCCGAGGGTCGGGCGTTTATATAATAGCCCTCCTTGTTGACGTACTTTTTCAGGGTAGGCATGATTCTATATTGTTTTCAGAGGACGTAAAATCTAGCAATTCACCGTGGGCTCGACGGAAGCGGGCGCACGAATGTGATCAGCATGTCTCCGTCTGAATCGTCACCCTCAAATTCAGGATCAGCACGCTCAAATGAGTACGCGTTCGGCATATCCACCTTTTCGAGAGCATCAGGCCCCGCTTCTTCTTTGTGGAACCACAGGGAGACCTCGAGGTCGTCGTTGACACCTTCGCACACATCTATGAGTGCGGCGTCACCGTTTTTTTCCGCCACTCTGCGCCCTTCGTTGTTCTTCCACTCGTTCGGATACAGGACGCGAACAGGAACGTCGTTATGCTCAAACTGGATGAATTCTTCGTCGCCGGCGTTGGGGTTTGATTTGCTCATATGCTATTTGCTCCGGGCATCATCTTGTTTGTTAGGACTGTGCAGTTGTACGTTTTGACTGACATTACAAAGGACATCACTTGGTCCCCATCGCGACTCCTTCAATCTCTTCGGCCCAGTCGAATCGCTCTTGAAGCGCATACATGACGAGGGTCGCGGCTTCGTGAGCTTCGTGATCGTATCCGGGTTCTGGGTCGCCTTCTCCGACGCTCCAGGCGTGCTGGATTTCATCGGGATCGACGCCGAACACTTCGAACATCAACTGCTTTTGTTGGGCTTCTGGGCCGTATTCGTGGGCACACTCAATGGCTCGCTCGTATGCTGCGATGAGGTTGTCAAACTTGGATAGTTCGGCGACCGGAAGCAGCGTCCCCATGTCGCGAGTCCCCTCAACATCTTGGACTTCGACGAGCCATTCTGCATCGACATGGTCGCCGGCGGCAAGGACACTCACAGCAGTTGTTGGATCGCGTTCGTCACCTGATCCTTGGTAGGAAAAGACGATTTGCTCGCCTCGACATTCTCCATCACGGACCTTCCATTCGTCAGGGATGCGGTCAGCGACCATCTCCACGCTGAGGTCGTCTTCGCTGTTGGTTAGATTGTCGTCTGGGTCGTCTGGGTCGGAGTCGACGAAGATCGCCTCTACGCCGCTCGTGTGGGCTTCTGTATCCTCTTGGATGAACTGATGGACGAGTTGGCTCAGTTCGTACGTCTGTATGTCGGTCAATTCTCCTTCGTCGACGTCATGGACGGTGATTTTGAGTACCATATTGGATCTCGACACGAAACAGCAAACAGTAGAATGAGTGCATCTACTGCTACATCTCGTTCGGCTATCGTCGACGAAAAATAGCACGCACTTTCTTCCCCATTGATTCTACGACGGGTGTCAAATTTACGTTATTGGTGAGTGAATCACGTCTTTTGATTTGACTACAGCCGAATCAGCTGTACTTCACTTGTTCATAACTCGCCAATTCCCGCTCGTCAACGACCACGGTTTCGCCTATTGGTTTCTTATTGCGGTTCCACAGAACGTATAGGGGTTCTTTCGTGTCTACATCAACCACTTTTTTCGCAATCATATAGTGGTGTGAGATGATCCCTTCGTGATCTATGTATGTGCTGTTTTCCCCATACTTGTGTGTTTGTGAGTCAAATACCATGATGTATGATCTAAATTTAGTATACATCGCAACCAATGCGATTGCCAAGCCCAGAAACCAAGGCAGTTTGTGTTTATGTTTGAACATTATTATTCATCTCATTGTAGGGCTGCGATGATAATAAAAGTGAGTAAAAGAAATGCAGTAAGACCTCTGAGACCGAAGAATATGACAATAGGAATCATCAAGAAGAACAAGAACCACCCGGCAGTCATAATGAGCAAGAATCCGAGCAGACCTCTGCCGCCGGTCAGGTATTTGATGAGGGAGTACGTCAGAAAGAAGCGGAAAATGTCGGTCATAGTTGGCCCCCAGTATGTCGCATATCGCTGACGAAAGCGACTCTGAGCGTAAATCTATCGGCGTCGGTATCGTGATTGGTGTTAGGTTTCATTAGATCGCTCCGGGCATCTACGTCGACAAATGGCCTTTGTTAATAGTCGCACATCATAGCTTGGTCGGCAGTTCGGGTCTGTTGGATCTGCTTTCTGATTACTGTAGGAGACTGTTCGAGGCCCTCAATTTCGGCCAGTTTTACCCCGTGGATGTGGGATAGTACGGCAGCGTCGTCCATCCTCTTCTGGATGTTTTCACGGCCGACCTGTTGGACTTGCTCTTTGCGTTCGGTGACCGCCCATTTACGAAACGTATCTCGAGGGAACGGCGGGAACGGGACAGACCATGTTGTGTGGTCTTCTGGTGAGAAATACCAGTCAAAATCGGTTCTCAACAAATCAAGAGTTGTATCGTGGTTTGATCGTAGCCCGAAGGATTCGTCAAGCCGCTTGTAGAAATCGATCAACGCCTCACGATCTACTGGTGTGGGTTTCTCGTAGCTCATTGTCGGCCATCCCACGCCGACAAATGGCACTGTATGGTCGGTCGAGACGTTTATTCAGAGTCTGGGTTGACTGGTTCTGTTTGAGGGATGTACTCGTCTACGTCGTAGACTACGTCGGGTGAGGCAAAGCCTTCGACGTGATTGATGTTCCAGAGCCGACTCCGGTAGATTTCGGGCTTCGGCGATTCTAAGCCGAGCCAACTATCGTCTCCGAGATCGTGGATTCGGTGATTGTAGCTAAACGTCGAAATCAATCGCTGCTCGGTTGAGGCCCGATCGCTTCGAGGTCCTGGATCGCCGGGGACATTGAGCACCAAAAACGGGAGCGAGCTGATGTACTCGCTGACCCGCAGTTCGAGAGGATGTTCCTGCTCGCGGACGTCGGTGGTGTCGACATCGTCAGGCCAATCAGAGTGCTTCTCGCCCCACAGTGGATAGTCGTCGTGGAGACTCTCGCGCTCGATCATGGCCGCGCCGACGTGTAGCCGGAAAATCGAGCCTCTAGAATTTCCACCCCCTGAGTACTTACCACGGAGATTTCCACGGTGCTGCCTGAGCCGCTGCCATAAGGTGTTTGAGCTCCCTTTCGAGACACCCACGGTTCCTATTCGGGTAACCGTCCATTCACTCGGAGGGTCGTTTTCGAGATCAGAGTCGTGGGTGAAAAACAGATAGATACCGCGATCGGGCCAGTTCTGTCGACCGTCGCACTCGTTGAGATAGTATGGCCCATCCGTCTGTGCTTGCAGCTCACCGAACTTGGCGTAGAGTTCCTGTAGCGCGGTCGGTCGCGTTGGGCCTGTGCCTGATGAAGCGAGAAAGATAACCACCGGGCGTCACCTTCCTCCCCGTTGGCCAGTTGTGGTATTCGTTGTTCGCGATGACATCGCCCATCAGAACGGAAAAATGGATGTGCGGCCACTCACTGTTGCCCGGGACTGAGTGTTGGCTTACTGAACGAGTTCTTGGACGGTTCTATCGATCTCGTTAACGTCGTTGATTTGTTTTTCACTGGCAGCGGCGACTTCTTCGATTTCAGTGGCTACAGTCTGTGCTTCGCCTACTAGTTCGTTGACCATGCTGGCTATTTCTTCAGTCGAAACCGCTTGGCTATCAGTCGCATTAGATACTTCACGGATGCCTTGCGAGGTTTCCTCGACGGAACGGGCAATTTCTTCGAGAATCTCCATCGCCCCTTCAACCTTACCGATGCCCCTGTCGACTTGTTCGTTAGTCACCCCGAGGCTTTCTACTGTATCTTCGGTATCCTCTTTGATTTTCTTGATTTTACGTTCGATCTCGTTGGCGTGAGTTTGAGAGTCTCCGGCCAGTGATTTCACTTCGTCAGCGACAACGGCGAAGCCCGATCCAGCATCGCCAGCTCGGGCGGCTTCGATAGAAGCGTTGAGAGCGAGGATGTTCGTTTTGTCTGCGATATTGTTGATGACCTCAACGATTTCGTCGATTTCGTCGACTCGTCTTCGTAGTGAGTCAACGTCTTCGGAGACCTTTGTCGTCGAATCATCGACGCTGGCCATTACTTCGATTGCCTCTGTGGCTGCAGTCGACCCCTTCTCCGAGAGTTGGTGTGCGTTTTCACTGATCTTGGCAACTTCTTCGGCTGTCGAAGCGATTTCTTCGATAGTTGCAGACATATCTGCGACTTCGTTAGAGACCTCACCCATAGCTTCAGATGACGAGCCTGCATGATCGGTGATCTTGCTTGCTTTCTGTTTTACCTCGTTTGCACTCTGTTTGACCTCTCGGACTCCATTTTCGACTTGACGGGCAACATTCTGCTGACGAGTCAGTTGCTGTTGCATGTCATCTCGCGTCTCTTGGCGGTTCTGGTAGTTTTTGATGAACGCGACTAGCGTCTCGAGGAGGTCGTGTTCCTCGTTGAGCCACGGCCCATCGTCTTCGTCAGGTCTGTCTTCTGTGTAGACGACTTCGATAAGGACGCGTGTGCCGCCATCAGTTGCTGTTTCTTTCGCGATAGGGTACGATGTCCGGTGGAAGTTACTCGTTTCTGCGACCGTTGTTCCAACGGTGATATGCGCCTCAGTCACGTCGGGGTACTGGAACCATGCCGGGATTTCGTCGACGTGGGTCGAGATAAGTTGCTTTATCGGTGCGTTTCCGCTGCCAAAGAGTTCGTTTGCTCGGGTGATTGCACCGAGTTCTTTGGTTCTTTCTTGGAGATTCACCTTCGCTTCGGTTGCCTCCATGTTCCAATATTTGTCGGCGAGCTCAAAGTGTTCTGATGGCAGGGCAGAGACGTTCCTCTCTTGTTCTGGGTGGCTCATTATTGATTCTACGGAGCAGACCTAATTATAGTCTTTGGTGATTTCGATTAAAGTGATACTTCGTTAGCACCATTCTAGATCGGCTTCGCTCACTGGCCATTTGATGTCGGTATCTCGAATCCCGAGCAACGCTCCGTTTTCTGTTCTGACCTTGTAGTGATACGGATCGTAGACGGTGACGATCTTGGCCGCTTGATTATGGTAGTCTTGGAATTCCGCAGCGTGGTCGCCGGAGATTTTGACCATATCCCCTGGTCCATACGCGCCGTGTTCGTCGACGTACTTTGGAACCTCATCGTAGAACTGATTGACAGAGACAGGGACATCGTTCGGCCCGATAATTTCGCCGGCTTTGAGAGCGTGGTGAGTTCGCTGCTCTTCGGTGCGCCACGCGTATACTTCGGTCCCCCGTGGTTCGAGTTTAGTTCCGATGGCTTCCTTCCGCGATCCGGCGTGACTGGTGGTGAGCTGTTCTGCGTGGTATTCGGCGGTATCCTCTGCACAGAGCGTCCGAGGCGGGTCTGATTGCTCGTAGGCGGCCACGAATACCCATTGGCCTCCCTCTGGCAGTTGATCGGTAAGTGAGTCTCTGAGCTCGTCTCCCGTCAGGCAGGTGGTTTCGGTCACTGTCCATCCCCGTCTTCATCCCACGGGAACGGCCCTGGTTCATAGTCGGTGCCGCCAGTTCGATCTACCCAGTCGGAGTACAGCTCGGCTTTGTTGCTGTCTCGGATGAACGCCTGAAAGTCCGATACCATTTCTGCACCCCGGATTGCAGCCGTCCACGACTGAGCTATTCGCTTGTAGCGCCAATATGGGCGACCGCCGTCGAAGGGGACAACCCACGTTGCGACAGTGTACGGATAGCCGTCGTCAGCGTACGCTTCGTTCTCGAAGACGCCGACCTTTCTGGACCCGTCAGACCAGTAAAAGACAGGGCCAGTCGCTTCGAAGTCCCCATCGGCTGTTCGTGGATCGGTGTCGACGCCAGGTTTGTCGAAGCCACCGTATAGGCTCTTGGCCGCTTGGACTGCCGACGGTGTACGTAGACCGTCTCTATGCGCTTGTTGGTGTGTAGTTTCTGCCATAGTCGTCACGCATCAACAGCAAAAAATAGCATTAAGCGATTCTGTATTTGGCCGCGTGACGGCCTCTGATCAAAATGTGGTACTGGTATTGGTAGTGAGGTTCGCAGAAATCAGGCTGAACTATCCACGTCTTCAGATTCATCTTCGACATCGATCCAAAACCTCTCGTTAAATTCTGGATTGAACAGCTTCTCGTAGAATTCTGAATTGTAGTCTTCGTCTTCTGCCATCCGCTGGTATTTTTCTAACGTAGTCTCCCCGATCCCGAAATTCGTCGCGAGCCAGCTTTTAAATTCCTCATGGCGACTAGCATCGGTGTACCATCGTGTAGGGCGGAACCACCATTTGTACACGTATGCGGCGATCTTCGGAAACGCGTAAACTACGGACACGATTACAACTGTAGCAACTACTTTGCTTTTTCTGAGCACTTCCAGCATACCTCGCGAGACACTGGTAGATGACTAATACTTTGTTGTTAAAAGGTGCTGCTGCTTTAGAACAATTCAGCGAATGTCGACTGCATTTGTTCTTCAATCCACGTTGATCGGTACACAGATTGCCCCTTCGACAGCTCGTTTCGGCGGCGGTCGACTGCCTCAAGTGCGCCTCTCGCGGTGTCGAGCTTTGATTTGAGACAGTTGAGCGAGAATGACTCGTACTGTTCGTAGTCGAACGCCGACCGCTCGTTGGCGACTCCAAAACGACATTTGACGACGTGTTCGAGGTCGGAGACGGCACGCCTTGGCCGCCGGACCTCCGAATCATGTCGATAACTCGGAAGCGCGTTCACTCGTTTGATCGACTGGATGTAGCCGTCAGTCGCGGGTGGGGACTCGATTTTCTTCGCCTCAGCCAGCACTTGATCCACAGCGACACCTGCTTTTTTCATGGCGTCTTTGATCATAGGTGCAATGAGAATCCGAACGTCTTCATCGGGGATTGGCCGAGCCAATGGGTGTTCTGGATATGCGAGTAGACTCAACTTCCAATCGACTGCTTTCTCCAAGATGGCTTGTAGATAGGTTGCATTTGATACTTTTTCGGGGTGGGGGACTCCAGTTAGTCCACCGCCGTATGACGTGTGGAGTTGGCCGTCTGAATTGGTCTTGGTACTTCGTTTGATGTCGACGGCGGTTTCGATCCCGCTGAGAGACGATGCTGTGACCCCGATGATGCTGTAGTAGGCGTGCGGTTGGCCTGTTTCTTCCATCCGCTCGATCCATTCTTCACTTGCAGCATCGGTGTGTGGGTCGAGGTTGCCAGTCATGCTCCGAAGGTTGACGAAGGAGCCTCCAGTAGCAGAATTTGGAACCGATCGGAGTGGCTGATTCGGTGCTTCATCGTGTTGGTCATCTCCGACACACTCACTGGTTTGGTCGACTGTTGTACTGTCCCGATCGACGAGCGACTGTATTGATGTTTGTTTTGCCATTGGTCTATTCCTGCTCTTCTTTCCGCCTCGAAATAACGCGGTCAGCGGGTTCTCCGTTGATGTCGAGGAGAGTGTTCACCACACCGCGCTCAGAGTCTTTGTACCGCGCCAAATCACCGTAGCCGAAGTACCCGCTCGTCGTTCTGTTTCGAGGATCGATCTTGAAGCCAACGCGCTTTACCTCTGTGATTGGGCCTGTTGTGACATTCCCGGCTCTGTGCTGGATCGTAACGTAGTCAGATTCGTTGAGGACGTGCCGGATCGGGTACTCCGGTGTTTCGACTCGTTCGAGCTGGTCTGGGTCAAGTCTGATCAGCCGCTTTTTGCCGACGCTCAACTCAGTCAGACCCGGTTGACTGTCGCTGTCGTTTTCGTTTCTCTGTGCCATTGTTGCTCTCCTACGCTGTCGTTTCCGGTTCGCCGAGGTCGACGTTCGTCTGCGACTGAGCATCGACCACGGTAACGTTGTCTTCGAGTCCAGTATCCGATTCGATTTTTCTGATCGCCCATCGGACATCTCGGTTGGCCGGCGATACGACAGCGAGAACCTCTGTCCCCTCCTCGCCGTTCAGGTCTTCGAGGACCTCCATTGCGCCCACATTGTTGTACTCGCCTTCATCGACCGCTCGGTCGACATACCCGCTCCATGAACGGCAGTCATGGCAGATGGCTCGATGTGGGAACCACACTGTTACAGTACCCTCCACTGGGTCGTACTCGAAGTCCGTCGCTCCGAAGATTTCGGTCGTTAGCTCGGTATCGTTGCTGTCGCTGTCGTCAGATTTGATTACAAGGTGCATTGTTGGCGGTCTTTGTGGCGTATTCGAGTTCAATCAGTTGTTTTCCGAAACGCGGTCGACGAGGTCGTCTGCTGGCTGGAGTTTGGCTTCTCGCTCTTCATCCGTCAGATCGATTTCGTCGATGGTCTCGGCCTCGAAGATCATGTCTTCGTAGATTGTGTAGTCGCTGAGATACAGTGTCTCAAAGCCCCCTGTCACTGGATTGCCGAGAGCGGCGACGATTGTATCGCTGTGCGTATCGCAGTGGCCTTCGAGTACGGAGAGCCAGCCCTGTTCGTGGTGGTTCACCAGTAGGGCATCACACAGATACGGCGCTGCGAGCTCTGCTTGATAGTACGATGGTGAGTCAACCACTGGTTCAGAGCTCATTGTGGATCACTCCATGCACTTGCTCGGTTGGCGATTGCGTCGACTGAGCCGGCCAGCCCGTCGAGGTCGCCTGTCTCGACTTCGGCCTGAGCGTGATCTGCGATTTCTGCGATAGCATCGAGATCGTCGAGAGCCTTTTGTTCGAGGTTTTGTGCGTCTTCATCCGCCGGTAGCTCACGGACGCCGGTAACCAGCCCAGCATAGTCGTGCCGTTCGACGATTTCGAACCCGTTGGATTCAAGGACGGCTTCCGTACGCTCGTCGGTACTATTGATCACGATACCTTCCTTTCCAAGCACCAGTGCGTACTCTGCGAGCGAGTTGAGCAGGTACGGTTCGAAGGACGATGGCCCTGAGAACACGTAGTCGTTGATCAGAAGGTCCATACCCTCGTCTTCGGTGGCGATGTCGATTTGTATCTCCATGATTGCACCCATCTGCAAAAAGAAATAGCGGGAATGACACCCCACGTTGCCGCTGTATCGAGTTTATCTTCGCCGGTCTGCTCGGTTGCCGAGTCGGTCGACAGCCCACCACGCAGTCAGTTCATCGCTGTTTTTCTTCCGATTTCAGTTGCGGTCATGCCGAGTCGCGATGCAAGCCACCAGATTGCTTCATGCTGTGCTTGGGCCAGTTCGGTGCGCTCTACGCTCCGATGATTCTGATAGCCGATGAGTAAGCCGAGACAGGCTTTTGCGGTGATTTCATCTATCCGCTCCTGGTATCGTCGATTGAGTGAGTCACTGGCTCGAAATGCCATGTGAGTGAGATCGTCGACGGATTCGCCCTGGATGGGTGATTGCATTTCTACACGCATTTCATGGAGGTCTTTAGCGAATTCACTGGCACTGACCAAACTTCTGAGCTGTGTATCAGTGAGGACCAATTCCCAGATTCGTTCTGAGAGCCGATCCGAATCGAATTGATCAGCGGCTTTTCCGGCGAGTGATTCGATAATCTGTGCAGCATTTGGGTGGCCGTACGATGTACTTTTTCGGGTGGTCATGGTTCGTCAGAGGAGTCCGTTTTCGTGGCCCGATTCTGGGCGGTCGTCTCGCGAGCCAGTCCACACACCAACGCGGAATACCGTGCCCACAGATGGTACGTAGTCGACAGCTCGACTTGTGGCTTCTTCAGGGCTTTCAGCAGTCGCATAGAATTTCGATCCGGTGTTAGGTTCGGGCATTCCAAATTCGACTTCGGCTGTGTATTGCGTCATTCTATTCGCACTTCCATCTATCTTCCGGCGAAAAATGGCAGTTGAGAACGTTTGAGCACGGACCTGACGGTAGATAGCACTTAAAAAGATACCTTTATTTATTCTGTATGAAATATAAGAGTGATGAGCGAGCTACCACTGCGTAGTACGTACGACAAAAGCCTACTTGAGAAATTGAAGATCGGGCTTATCAATTCGGCGTACGACAATGTCAGCAAACACCATTACTGGCCTGATGAACAAGTAGAAGTAGAGGCCAAACCAGATCCAGAAACCTACCGCGAGGTGATGGCCGACTACATTTTGAGAGGTGACTTGAGATATCAACCCGAGGACGAATCAGCTTATGAGACACCTACAAGTTGGATTGAGGAACAATTTAAACCATCTACTTTTCCAGGTATGAAATCGGGAGGGCCGGGTTTTCGATTTACTGTATTCGTATATTCTCTGCTGACAGTTCCTTTTGTCTATTTCGTTGCAGTTGCCTTTGCAGAGCGTCTTTTCGAGTTGACTACCCCAATTGAAACTACCTTGGGTCTGGCGTCGACGCCCACGATAGAAGATCTGTTTGGCATGTCTATCGGAATGTTGCTTTTCGCGACCCTTCTGATAGTATCTTTCTTCCGATTCGTCAGTTGGTTTGTTAAACGGGCCCACATGGTCATATTATACTTTGCCAGATTCTATGCAGAGGTTCCAGCAAGAATCTTTGTTTTCATGATCAAGTTGGCTTACAATCAGGTCGTCAGACTTCGTATTCGTCTTGCGTCCTACGAGTACAAGCGTCAGTGGGACGCATTCAATGATTCCGTGGATATGCACGCACAACCTGAATAACAAACTCTGTCGGTGGTCTGAACCCAATCAGATTGCCACCCGTTTTCAGCAGACGTACGATGTCCCTGGACCGTAGGTATCAATCGCTGGTGGTCCTTGGCAGTGCCGCCGGTATAGTTTGAGTATCGAGACGTCAACCCAGTCACGTCCGTCGACCGTGAGGCTACAGCGCATCTCAGACAGGTCGCTCGGATTCTGATACAGAGCGACCCAAGTGTCTGTGGCTTTATCGTATGCTGTCAACCCGTACCAACCGCGAGGCCCTTGATAATCGGGGTGGCTCTCGGACATGCCGGAAAGAATTTCGAGATGAGCTCTTGTGGGCGCATCTGAGGGGAAGCCGAGTGTAGCATCGTCGAAACAAATGTACAGTAGGTCACCGATACGGATGTTTCGGAAGTCGATTACCCCCTGCGGGACGGCTGGTGCGGCCGCCGAGACGTCGACGACCGCGGGCAACGAGCCGATACCCGATGGTGAGGCTGTAAACGATTGGGACGTTGGAGGTATCGAAGCAGTCCCACCGTCAGTCAGTAGTCTCTGCAGCTCGCCGTTGTCTTGAGCAGCTGCGATCTCTGCTCTGCTGTAGAGCGTCCCCCGATCATCGAGTGCGCGGGCAAGGTCACTTTCTTCGTCGAGGTCGCCAAAGACGACAAGCAAACTCGAAAAGAACGCTTGATTGTTTTGGCCCTGGAAGGTGAGTCGGGTGTCGATGAACGATATGTAACTGGCCTCTCTCGCGTAGTTCTGGAAAGCACCCGATGAGGATGAGTAAGACGGGAGAAGGCACAGGATGATCTCAGGGGAATCGGGATCTGGATTCGATATTTCAGTAACGATCTTCCTGAGCCAGTTTTTGAGGTCAGAGTACGGTGGATTGACGTAAACCGTATCGTGGCCCGCCCAGGACTGTTGTAAGCCGTTCACTTCTTTTGTGAATCGTGTCGACGCGATCGGAGCATGTTCGGGTTCGGCCCCAGAACACGGGTCGAGGTCGAAAAGACCACCGAGAGCACTATGCAAGAAGGCGATAAGCCACGTTGGAGTAGCCCGTTCGTCGCTTTCATTTTCGATCTGCTCTTCGATCTCTCCCTCCGTCCAGATACTGCCATCTGAATCTTGATCAGAGCTGAAGGCTGCTTGTACTGTATTCTCAGACATCTCACTCATCGAGACAGAGAAATTGAGGCGAAACATATTTTGTACGTACAAAGAGCATGGCATTTACTGTCCAATTTATATTAGCCCGTGTACATCATCGGTATATGGACGGAGAGAATCATACTCGACTGCCGCGAGAAGACAGTCAACCGATTAGTGGAAGGGTGTTTGTGGGTATAATTGGCTTTTCGCTTATCGGAACCGGGATTTTCGTTCTGTTGTTACCACTTATACCAGGAGTGTATGTCCAACCTGCTACAGGACCACAAAGAGCCGCATCATTCCTCTGGGTGTACGGGTTGGCGTGTTTCGTAGTGGCAATTCTAAATTTTGAACCCGTCGTGAAAAATAATACAATTGAATATTTGGCCAAATTGTCTGCGAAGTATTTAGACCGATGAGTGACACACCCCCACACGAATTGTAGAATTTCTCTATTCAAATAGCGGATCGATTCTCAGACACTGTCACCCCAGAGAGCACAGCGAGACTGTTTTTAAAAATACGGCCCGAAAAGAGAATTAGCAACTTGCCCAACCGAAGAAGAGCCACTTGCCCTCGTCCATCTTCACCGCTCCTGCAGGGCCCCACTTGTCGTCGACACGGGAGTCACGTTCGTCGATAAGTCGGTAAGCGAAGTCGTATTCATCTTCCCCGTCGTCCATTTCTGATCGTGGAATGAGTTTGAAGCTCCCTTTTTCGGCGATTGTGCCGGTGTAACCACCGTGACCGTTCATAAACTGTGCTTCCTTGACTGCGCTCGAAAACGCTTCTTCTATTGTTCCGCCCGATTGCCTGGTAGTGAATGGTTGAGCCCCCATCAGTTTTCACCTCCGAAGGCTGAATCAGAGTCATTGTCTGTTTCAGTCAACTCCAGAGGCGTGTTGATGATCACTGTATGGCCCATGACCGCAGACATTTCTTCGGCCAGTCGGTCGACAGCAACGAGTGGATCGTCTGTCTCGATTGGGTCCTCGAACTCGATTTCTTCTTCGAAATAGATGATCTTCGGCAGGCTAAGAGTACCTTCGTCTGTGACGTAGTCGACTTTACCTTCCGTCTCTAAGACATCAGGCGAATCGAGGTACTCCAGATGTGTTTCTGGTTGGTTATCATAGGGCGTAGTGCCTTGGCCGAACCAGTCCATCGTTCCGAGACAGACAGACTCTCGAGATACAGAGAGCCGATCAGCAAACATCCCACATGGGAGCTCGTACCCGTGCTGTTCGATGGGTGCATTCAGCAGCGCGTGTGCGATGTCGAGGATTTCGTCGACAGTAATTTCGTCAGTTTCGTGTTTTGGTTGGGGTTGGGCGCTCATGGTAGCTGTGTAATATCTTCGATGGTCGTGTACGATGCGTCCTTGGGAATCAGATACGAGTCGTATCCTGCCCAGTGCCAGCCGGAGTGAATCGCCGAATAGGGCAAGACTTCGATAGTCGCTTCTGATTCGACACTCCCGCTTTTGATGCGTACTTTTGTTGGTTCGTCAAAAACCAGGATACCTTCTGGATCGTGGATGAAGTTGTCGCTCATGGATGTTTCTCGGTCGTAGGAGTCGCCACATCAGTAGTCCCATCAGGGTCTTGGCCGGTTGGCTCTCCTGCTGGAATAGCGGCTGCTTCCTCGGGTTCGATATCGTGAACCACTACGCCACAGTCTCGGCACTCGATAGCGAAGTTCGCAATGCCGCTATTGCCGTGATAGGCTGCAACTGTGAGTGAGTGATCTACGTGCTGTTCGATACTGTTGAAAATGGGTGTATTGTAGAGTGTCATGGTGTTCTGTGTGAGCTACTTACCGGGCGTGTTTGTTAGGACGCGACCGGTGTGACGATCTGGTCGACTTGTGGAAAATCATAGCCAATCTGGGCTGGATCCTCGCATGACCAGACGAGCGGGACTGTTTCCACTTGGTTCACCGCTCCGAATTGCCTACTTCGTTGATCACGAGCAATCCGCTCTCTGGGTCGGTTGTCGTCTCAATGAACTCGGAGGTGTTGAGCGTCTCAGCGACGAGATCTCGAAAACTGTCTTCAGCGAGGTCATCGAAGACAACGTGGCCCTGCGAGCGTAGCACCACCGGCTCTTCATCTGAGTTTGATCCTGATGTGCCTTCGGCAGAGTCACTGAGAACGGTTGTATTCATGATCTCCATGATGGACTTCGCGACTTGGGCGAGAGCGTAATCGGATCTGTATTCTGCATCTTTCAGCATCTCTGTCGACTGATGTTCTGGGTAGCCGACGTCTTCGTTGTAGAGGAACTTTTCACAGGCGACCGTCGATGATCGGGTTACGTCGTAAATAACCTCATAGCCGACGCTCTCGCCATCTTCGTCGTCTTTCCACGTTTCCCAACGCCGGCAGAATATGTTTCCTCCTGTGTGGCCGACTGAGCCTCCTTCCCACCCTTCTGGGACGTCAACCGGCGATTCATCATACGGTTCTTGGTAACCGAGCGTTTTCAGAAATTCGCGTGTTTCCATAGTAGTAATTCTCTAAGCTGTGTGTAGTCGTTCGCAGTTCGTATGTCTGCAATCATCTCGCTGAAAAGAAATAGCGTTTTCGAGCGGCATTGAAAGCAATATTAGAGGATCTCAGGCTCGTTTGTTCTGTGTCGAACTCTCGACGAGCGTGGGCTGTTCAGTGGCTTGGAAGAGGCTGTCTCGCCGCTGAGTGTAGGCTTCTTTGGCATCTG
>LFFM01000545.1_pt1 | contig 26498 bp, 23 predicted proteins | sample 643131 | NCBI WGS metagenome assembly LFFM01 (sample SAMN03777445, study PRJNA286221) | soda lake metagenome | biome: soda lake; feature: Kulunda steppe; material: water; isolation source: sample Tc-Br brine of Tanatar trona crystallizer | place: Russia: Kulunda steppe | collected 2011-07
CACGCCGCGCAACCCCTCGCGCTTACCCGCTGGCGTCGAGGGCACATGCACTTTAGCCCGGAACGGGCGCGGGCGGTGCGGAGAGCGGCCGCATGCCCGGAATGGTCGGTCGCGAGCGATGCGGAGGGCGGAATGCGGCGAGCGGGGCGGGCCGGTACGTACACATCCGTCTAGCTGGCACGTCGCTCGGTGAGCCATCTACCGTCCTGGTGGACTCAGAAAGGGCGAGGACGTCTCGGTCGTCCCCCGACCCCGCAAGCACCGCAGGGACGAGGCGCACAGCGGTGTTCTCGTGAGCGCAGCGAACGAGGGCCAGCGAGACGCAGTCTCGCGCGGTCGCGGGACGTCGAGCGGCCGAGGGCTTTCACAAAATCATGCCTGCGGTTCTGTATCCAGCTCGTTAAGAATCCCGGTCGCGACCGTTCCGATCCGGACCCCATCAAGTGCAGTGACGTCGTGGTCAGCAGCGGCGGTCCGAAACGGGACGCCGTCGACAAGAATCAGGTGGGTGACCGCCCGGACGACTGCATCCCCGTAACGGTCGACAACCGTGGCTATCGTAGCATCGAGATGCGCATCCGGGTGATTCGTCCGTGGATCTGCAGCCCGTTCGAGCATGCGTTCACAGACCGTGTCAACGGACGCGTGATCTGGGTTACCAGTTCGCTCCTGGATGTCGTACACTGGCACATGATCGGTCATTCTTCCTTCGGTGGTTCAAGGTAGGTTTCGAGAGCGTCGACAACGGTCTTGACAAAAGACTCCTTCAGGCGACCCTGCCGCCGGACGATCGCGGCGTGCTTTGGCGACGCAACGGCCCACGGTGAGGCGTAGCTCTGCCGAGGCATTCCGCCCTCGACCCAGTCGGCGTCCTCGAGGGGAATCCCTTCGTCGTGGGGTATCGTCGTCAGCGTGACCGTCATGTACTCCTCGTCGCCGAACGGATGGCTGTCATTGTTCAGGATCAGCCACGGCCGCGGATTTTCACCCGACTTGAACGGATCCGGGCCCCAGACGACATCGCCGCGCTGATAGGTCATTCAGTGTCCTCGTCGTCGACGGCGTGCTCCAGCCACTCGTCCATGTCCTCCTCACCGAAGCGGTCGTTTGCGGCGCGCGAACTCTCGACCATACTGGTGTAAGCGGCCACGTCGTCGGCTTCACCGAGGGCCCAGTAATTACCTTTGTGGCGAACGAGCCCACGTTCCTCGAGCCGCGAGAGGACGACGCTAATGCTCCCGGCTTTCACGTCGGTCGCATCGCGAATCTCACTCTGGGTGAACGCCTGGTCGGGGTGGCCAGCGAGGAACCGCATCACGCGGTCGGCATTCGTCTCCCCACCGTTCTGGAGTCGGTCTTCAGGGGAGGATTCGAACGTCTCGATGTCGATGGGCATATGTATTTTTTTGTCAGCGAATGTATTAGGTGTATCGACGTATTTCCAAATAATGCTGCTGGAGGCCATCGGACGAGAAGCGAGGGTATAGCTACTGCTCAACCACATGTTCCTCGAGATCGCGCGTCCAGTACGTCGTGAGCCCTCCTGGGCTACAGTGTTCGCACAGCTGCAACGGACCTTCCAGATGCCCCAGTTCGACTCGGAACCGGGTGAGCGCAGCGAGCGTGCCGACGACCAGCCCACAGCCGTCACAGGCGACGTGATCGCGCTCGTCGGGATCCGACTCCTCCTGGATGGCACAGTCGACACAGATCGGGTGGGTAACCCGCTCGTCCTGCCCCCAGGTATGGGCCTCGCCAGTCTCGGTACCGGGCGGGGCGTCGCAGAACGCACAGCCAGTGAGCGTCTGCTGAATCATTCTCTCTCCGCGTCGGCGTCGCGGCCAGCCGTCCAGCCACGGTGGAAGACGGCCAACTGCGTCGTCGAGTCGAATGCGGTGTCACTCGGCTCGTGAACCAGAACTTGGTCCTGGGGAACCCGAGTGACGATATCCCCGTTGACAAGGTCGTTAATCAGGCGCTGGGCCGTCACGTCGTCGATGTCTGCCGTGTCAACCCGGGCGGCGTCGCGGTCCTGGGCAAGCTGCGCTTTCTCGAACTGTTCGTAGTCGCTACTCGTGTCGTCGTGAGGATCGGGACCAAGCATGGTAAGTCACGCAGCGCACGCTGTCGCGCGCTGCACGCCTCTCAGCGCAAACAAACAGGCCGTGTACAGGACTACTTAGTTGGGTGTCGGAATTCGATACCCAATGACGGCCATGTCGTAGATAGACAGAATGCCCTCATGATCGGTGAACATAAAAACAGTGTTTACAAATCCCGCCACCCAGTCCGGACACACTCCCAGCAGGGAAGCTTGTCCGGATCGTCAGAGCACTGACACCCATCCGGCTTGCCTGAGTCAGCGTCTGCGCTGCTCTCGAGAGAGACTTCTCCACCGTCAGCACGGATCTGTCGCTCTGCGGCGGCGTCAACGATCGGTCGTCGAATAGCAACCGCAACCCGGTGCTTGCAGGCTCCCTCGTAGTGTTCATCCGCTGGACACTCACAGCTGGTTGGTACGCCGTTCTCGACGGTTACTACGTACTCGTGAGCTGCTGGATCAGCGTGACTACAGTTTCGAACGCGTACGCCGTCCGGGACGAGCTCAAACTCGTAGGCCTCGTACTGGGCGCGCTTTGCGACACGACCAGTATAGGAAAGCTGCTTGAGTGGATTCATTGTATCCGCTCAAAGATCCTCCAGCAGCGCGTCTCGATGGGACCGCAGTGTCGTCGTCGAGATGTCCGCCGTGCTCGCAACCTCGGCCTGTGTCAGGGCCTGGCCCTCCTCGCACGCCGCCAGATAGATGCACGCTCCGGCGAAGCCGACCGGATTGCTGCCGATCGTGATTCCGGCTGCCTCCGCTGCATCTGCGAGACGCTCAGCACGTCGACGAACCTGCGCGGATACATCCAGTTCGGAGGCGAGCTTGGGGACATAGGCGGTGGGTCCCATCGGCTTTGTTGGAAGCTCGAGTTCAGCGTTTAGCGTCCGGTAGGAACTCGCAACTCGGTCCTGTCTGACCCGAGCGACACAGCCCACTGTGTCGAGTGTTACCGGATGCTGGAGGCATCTGGCACCAGCGTACACGCTGGCTGCCGCAATCCCATCGACCGACCTCCCTACGAGAAAGCCTGTCGAGTGTGCCCGCCTGAAGATGACACACGCTCGATCTCGGACGGTTTCGGGAAGGTCCAGCGCGCTCGTCACGCGACGAACCTCACCGAGTCCGTGGCCGAGGTTGCGTTCCGCTTTCGAGCGCCACTTCGCCCGCTTGTGCTCACGTCGAAGTCGGTGGAGCTGTCGTCGTCGTCTCGATGAGTATGTCTCCGTGCTGTCGCCGCCGTGGCCAATTTCCGTCGAGAGCCCTCGATCGTGCCGTGCCACTGTGATCGGCGCCCCAGTTCGATCGCGCTGATCGTCCTCGAACGGTCGCCACTCCGGCCCGGGGTCGACCTGTTGCTCGTCGACGACCAATCCACACGACGTACACACGCTCTCGGTCCCGCTCGGCCGTACCGCGCCATTGCACTCGGGACACTCGTTGGTCGGTCCACTCTGTACGTCCTCGTCAAACGTCGTCTCGTAGATGTCTCTGATCGCCATCTGAATCACCAAACATTCGAGAGGATCGCTTCAAGCAGGTCCCCTCACCCTTCAGGGGACAACAAACCCACCGCGAACTCACCGAGATGCCAATCCATTGTTATCAAGTGTTAACCAACAAATGCGGGTGATGACCAGTCTCGTTGGTTAAGATTACGGTGAAGGCCGCTGGAGTTCGCGCGCCGACTTGACTGTAAAGAAACCAGATACCCCCGATTGCGACCGAGTGAGTTGGGTAATAAGCTCGTCTCGTACAGTCTGTCGGGAGACTGCTGTCTCATGCCAGCCTAGCCGCTCGTCGAAGTGCCGCTTCTGGAACTGCTCGCCGACGTCGTCGACAGCGACGTACTGGGTGCGCTTTATCCGGCCCACTCCCTGCTCGACGAATACCGCTCCGACGTCTTCGTGCGTGAGTTCGACCAAGGTACACTCGACGAGTGTGACGATCGACACGTGGTTACGGTTGTTCGGGACCGTCACCTCAAGGTCCTCCCACGGGTCCTCACAGTCTGGATTGGTTGATGTTTGATGCGTCGTCTCAGTCTTGGTCGTGCGTTCTGAAGCCATCGTTTCTTGGGAGGCACGAGATACGCACCTCCACCCCTCGTGGGGGCAATAAACACTACTAGGAATCATCCATTCATTCCATGCTCTAAATCTGATAGGTTTCTGTTTTCAATCATCTGGGATGGCCCCTCGGCCTGAGAGAATCAGCGGCTTTCGCATATTGCATACCCTCTCCTTCTTTGGACGAAATCCGCGATATGCAAGGCAAAATAACTGGCTCAAATCGCAGCAAAACCCCGTCGGGATGATTTGACGCCGTAGCAAACACCTCGACGGATCCGTGAATGCAGTAGTGAGTACAAAGATTGCTTGACGAAGGGGTTACGAGGCTAATATCGACCGTTCTTGTGTTTCTTCTGGTGGATGGCCCATCTGCTCCGAATCACTCTATCGTACTCATCTCATCACTTTGAGTCATGAATCCCCTTATCTCACCGAAATTAACCGTATTAGGCTCTGAGGATTGCTCGACAAGGATTCAAGAGAATCAGATTCCGATCAGAAGTTCTATTATTAATAAATTGATGGTTACTGAGGGTGAAACAGAATCATTGCCAATGATTTCTTTCAACAGTTGTGTTATCGAACCAGCCGTTAGGTAGCCGTGCAAATGAATCGAGACGAAAATCCCTGTTTGAGTCACAAGAAAACTTAGGCGTTTTCCAGCGTATTTTCAATTATGCAGCGAAGAGTGGTACTCGCTACAACCGGGGGAATCATTCACTCCACTGTGACAGGATGCCTTGGTGAAGAACAACCCGTCCCCGATGAACTGGATGTGGAAACACGTCACTGGGTAGACGATCTACTTGAAGAAGGCATTTCGTACCAGCGACAAGAGCGAGAGGAATCCGTTAACCGGTATCACGAATTTCTCAAAGACGAGTCAACAGCACAGAACCACATCAACGGTCATGACGAAGTGATGGAATTCGTCGAAGGGATGGCATTCAACGAGTCGTATCTGGTTGTTGTACAAAATATGATGCAAAGCGCACGGTGGTTGGAACTCAAGCAGATCGAACGAGCCGAGCACGGGCTGGATATCGCAGTTGAGACGGCTTCCCCGGACGAACCGTACGGAGACGACGCAACAGTCCACTCGTTACTAATCCGGGTGACTGACGAACAGGCTGGAACTCCCGATAACCTTTCTGTGACTATTGATGGAAAACAGACCGATACATAGAGGGCGCAGATGTCGCACCAAGACTTTCCTGAACGCGGTATCACAATTGAATGACGGATGACACCACGAGTGCAACTCAACGAGTGGGAGACACTGATTGATGAACTACGTCGATTCGGTCGCGCGGGTGATGTAACGGCTACTGATGATCGGATTCACATCGACTTTGGCTCTGCACGTGTCGAATTATCGCGCGAAGGGAGGCTCCAGACTGGGATGCCGTTACACGATTTCACGCACGATAACACCGTTGCGGTTGTCGTGGATCACGACGCCGGCACCCTCGTAATTGACGCAGATACGGTAAACTACACCTTCAGGCGGCCAGGTGGGTGATGAAGCCTCTGCATGTGTCACGGTGTTTCTGAACGCATTCTGGTAGGACAATTGGACGCTGCTGAATGCAGGGCGCGTATCTTGCACGGGACCACCACCAGTTTTCGAGTGAGCAGATTGATCAGTACAGGAGATCTATGCAGCACTCGGTCAATATTGATTTCACGCCATTATTCGTGCATCAACTCCTCGGTAAGACTGCTTATTGACCGCGAAGATATTCAGCAGTTACAAAGAAACGGTGGAGTATCATTAAACACGCAAAGTCGGTAGTCAGCTACCAAATCTACATTCCCAGCAATTTCTTAATCCGATCAAACAAAGAGTGATCTCGCTCAGCAGATTGACCTCGGTCAAACCGGTCTGGGCCTCTATTAACTTCCTCTACAGCTTGCTTTAGAGATTCTATCTCTGATGTCATATCTTCCGGACTCACCTCTGCCTTTGATTTCTGAGGGTCGGTATATTGGTAGATGAGTTCCTGAGCGTTTGCTTTTTTCACCAAAGTTAAAAGATCGTTCCCATCGACTAGTTTAACATTCAAGTCATCAGCAATCTGGTGTGCTTGGGGGGTGAATGAACTTGTCGATACAATAATGACGGCATCGACATCGCTTTCTTGTTGTCTCAGACTGCTGTATTGTTGAACTTCTGGGCTTCCAACTTTATTATCCTCTGAATATCTTTTCGCCTGAATGAGATGTTTCTGAGAAAAGGGAGTATTTTTTTCAGCAATAACATCAATCCCCCGATCGACTGCGCCAGTTGTGACCGTTGTATCCCAACCTTGCTTTTGCCAAATTTCGGCAATCAATTTCTCAAATTCATATTCATCCATCTCTCGAAGGCGATTGATAACGTCTGCTGGGGAAAAGGAGGTAGTCATCTTGGGATACGCTAACCCTGTTCTCATTAATAATGTTTCGTCCGATTACACTTAATGACTATCTTCTCTAATCCAGATGATCTATAAATCCTCTATATCTTGCACCCCGTTTTTACCAGAACCTGTATAGATCAGAGTACAGTGCGTTCATTCCTTTGCCAGTATATACTGATTCTTGATCGAGCAATACAGCTATGCCAACCGTTCTATACCTAACTCCTTTGCAATTCAGAATTGCCCAGCGGGGCCAGTAGATTTCTCGTCGACTTGCTCGTACATCTCATCAGGGAAGGGGAGACTCCCCCAGATCGAGTAGGGGCACTGGTCCTGGCCGATACAGTAGCGCTGCAGATCCTCGTTATCACAGTTCATCGGCAACGGCGTGTTCCCTCCAATCGTGTTCGAGAATTCGTAGCGGACTTGATACTCCGTTTCCTGTTCATCGTACCACGGCCACCGGGAGAAGACGTCCTTGAGCTCCGCGACGATCTCGTCGAGGCTACGCTCCTGATACTGAGGGAGCCACATCACCATCCGCGCGAAGTTGTAGAGGTCCTTCCGGACGGGCTTCTTCTCGTGGAGTCGCTCCTCCATGTTCGCCATACAGGGGAGCTCAAAGAGATCCTCGATCTCTCTCACTTTGATCTGTTCCGCGCCGTAGCCACCCCGTCCGATCCGGTAGGTGTTGACACGCCCGTCGCGGTCTATCGTGACGGCCGAATGTGACTCGTGGTCGGCCAGAGTCTTCGCGAGGCTGCTCGGACTAGAGATCCAATCCGTCGCCGAGGATTCCCAATCGGCGTCGGACTCGTACTCCTCGACCGCTTGATAGAGGTCTTTCGCGGTGTGGAATTCGCCTTGTTGGACGACGTCGTCGGGGGCATCACTTAGGGCTCGACGAAGTACACGAATTGTCCGCTCGCCACGGTCCCAGTTCCGCCAGATTCGCTCGTGATGGCCGGTTTCGAGGAAGCGGTCGATCCGCTCCGTGATGGCTGACTCATTCGTGGTTAGCCACGTCAGTTGGTCGTCGGAGAGCCCGTCTTCTTGCACCCGCAGGAGCTTCTTGAACGCTCGCTCAGCATAGTCCCGATACTTGCTGTCGAAATCACCGACCGGGACATACAGTTTGTTGTCTTTCACTCGTGACAGTATCTCCCCGCCGTCGTCATTCCCCGTCGATGTCCCGTCCTTCCGAACGAGACACTTGCGCGAGGCCGCCGCCATCGGGATTTCGAGGTATAGGCCACCCCCAAACTCTGGCATCTCTGTGATGCCCGTACAGACCCGACCCGGGTGGGGGCCATCCTCGCCGGGCTCCTTGCTGTACAGCATCTCAGCGATATCTTGCTGAAGCGCCCCGTCCCCACGAGCACGGATGAGTGAGGCGAGATTGTTGACGTACAGCTCCCGGATGTCGTAGAGAACCTGAATATTCCGGGGAGACGTGTTCTCGAACTTCGGGTGCGCCTTCACACAGATCGCACTCAACGTTGCGAGCACGGCGAGCGTCCCCGGCTCGTCCACAAAGGGCTCCTCGGCGGCGTCGGCTCGAACCTGCTCTTTGAACGCCGCCGTCCCGAACCGCTCGATGTCGTTCACGAGATCCTCGGGCTTGTCCTCGCCATCAACAACGTATCGATCGTAGCCACGGGTAAACAGCTGGTTGATGCGTGTTTCTCCAGACTCTAGGGGGAGTGCTGCGACCCGATACGCCGCTCCCTCGTCGTCGGTTGGCGTACTCGGACTCATTCTCCGATCACCTCAGGCGTCGCCGACTGCACGTCGAAGTCTTGGCTCTCGATGGGTTGAACGATGCTACAGACATCAGCGTGGAGCGAGTAGGGCAACCGGGCCACCCGCCGGCGGTCGGCCGTCACGACGGGATCGATTGGGATGTCGTACGTCTCCAGAAGGAGGTCGTTCAACACCTCGCGACTCTGCTCGTCGTATCGGTGCGCCGGGTCGGTATCCAGCAGGTAGACGTGGACACCCTGCCCGCTGTACACGACCATCGTCTCCTCGGCGTCGAAATCGTCCTCGAAGATATCGCACACCTCGAACCCGTACTCAATGGCGCGGTCGACGTCTTCGAAGGCGTACGAATACCCTTCGGGAGCAGCGTCGAGGATACCCGCAGCGTCGAGGAGCGCATCGTTGTCCCGATCGTCGACGTCCGTTGAGACCATCTCGTCCGCTCGATCCCGAGCGATCTCTTTCGCGTCGATGTCGACTAAGAGGACCCATGGCCGTTTCCAGTGATCCAGCGCGTAGTAAACGGCGTCGGGCCGTGGGGCCGACTGCTCCAGCACCTCCGGGTCAGCGAGTGCGAACTTGCTCTGCCCCAGTGGGTCGTTGCAAGCTGGATGCCGAATGAACTCAACGACATCCCCGAAGTCGTCGAACTCGGGCGTCGTTCGGTCCCCCGCCGCATCTGTCTGCCATGTATCCCGCCGGATGAAATCCTTATCCGGGACGTCATCCTTGCGAACAGGATGGGGATTCTGGAAGGCGATGGCGTACTGTTTCGGACCGTCAGCGGTGATGAATCCGGGGAGGTCGTCGACGTAGCGAGGGAACTCCTCGGCGTAGTAGGCGCAGATCTCTTCGCGGGTTGCCTGTCGCCAGCTCATGTATTGACCCCTTCTTTGAGGTTTGTGAAGCCGCGAACGGTACTCAGACCTGCTGCATCGAGTTCGTCGACGGCGTCTCTGATGGTCGAAAACGACCGTGCCGATCGCCCACTGACGCTCTCTTTGATTCGGCCTGCTTCGGCAAGCCTGTCAAGTACCTCGATAGCAGTCTGGCGGTTGTTGAACGCCCAGATGGCGTCGGCAGCTACCTCACCGAGCTTATCGTAGTCGTCGACCGGTGCGTGGCTGTTGTTGCTCGGGAGTTCAACTTCGCCGACCCAGACGAGTTCTCCAGCGTCGTCGAATGCAGCCACGTCGAACACGGTCTCGTCGTCGTACTCGTAGTAGGGTTCGGCGCGAACGACCTTGTCCTGCTGCTCGAGCCACTGTTCGAGGAGACGAACGCCGACCTTGTGCGGGGTTTTCTCCCCGAGATCCCCTTGGTCAGGACCTACCCGAAGGTTCTGTCCGAGCAGTTCCCGCCCTGCCGGGAGGACAGTATAGTACTTTTGGCCCGCTGCAGGCGCTTCCTCAATAAGGTCCTGCTCTTTCAGGCGCTGTAGATGGAGGTCGTCGTACTCATCTCGGAGTGACCGCATCGAGTCGAGGAGCGAATATTCAGGAGCGTCACGGTTCATTACATCAAGGACACGGCTCAGGAAGCAGACATCGTCATGACTGAGGCCACGTTGCCGGAGTTCTTCATCCGGGACAGCAACCTCACTCGATTGAACCGGCGATGAACTGTTCTCCGCCTGCTCGCTATCCCGGATTTCACTCTCTGCCTCATCGTCAGCTGTGCCGCTAACCAACGCCAGTGCCTCTTCACTGGTTTCCGTTGGCTCAGTCTCGGCGTCGCCCGCGGTGGTCGACGTCGAAGACGCCTCGGTTGTTTCGGTACCGATGAATGCAGACTGCGTTGGATCCGTGTTGGTGGGTTCTCCCTCAGTAGAATCCGTCGCATCACTCCCCTGGCTCCCCCAGCCAGCTTCTGCTGGATCAGAAGTCGCCTCGGTCGCTGCTGTAAGCCCGTACTGGGTCTGTGTTCGTTCAAGCATTCGTGGCTGGGAGATTGACTCGAAATGGTCCTCCTGTGGCTCTGTGAGCGGCTGATCGCTTTCCGGATGCCCCGGCGCAATCGGGAGCGGCTGCAAGGAAAACGGTGCGGGGCCTGTCTCCCCGAACGACGGGCTCGGGAGTTTGGCGATCCACTCGCCGCTGGGCAGCGTGTTGATCCGGTTGCGGAGTTCAGTCGTGGTGAGGTCCTCGTGAGCGAGCGATTCAGCGAGGTCGCGCTCAATCGAGATGTTACCGATGAGTTTCGTCTTGATGTTGTTGAGTACCTCGTCGTAGGCCCGCTCGTTCCGATTCCGTACCTGCTCGGGGAACTGCATCACGAGCCCCATGCTTAGCCCGAACGACCGTCCCTGTGGAAGGAGTTGTTCGGAGACGAGTTTCGTAGACGCCACGGGAGCCGACTCTTCGATGATGAGGTTCGTCTGGTTCTCGTAGTCGGGCTGGCCGTCGCGTCGACGTGTCTGGACTGCATCCCAGAGGTTGCTCAGGAGCAAGAGTGTGATTGCACGCTGGGCTTCTGGCCGGAGATCACCGAGGTCGAACAGGATTGTGATGTCTTCTTCGAGCAACTGACGAAAGTCAAACCGATTGTCGACATATTCGCCAGCCGCGTTCTGCTCGGGCGCGTGGCTAAAGATTCGCCGGAGATGGGCATCCTCTTTGAGCTTGTCGAGACGGTTCCCGACGGCGTCCATCGAGGTCTGGAACTGATGGTCGTCCTTCGCGAAGTGGCGTGTCAGCGATTCCTCTATCGTGCGATTGCTCGCTGAGACCGGTGGGATCGTTCGCTCGTGTTGCATCTCCAGAGCGGCATCGAAGAGGTCGTCGACGCCGAAGACGTTGCTGCCGTACTCCGCGTCGAACAGCGCCTTGATCAGGTAACTGAGGATCTCGTTGGCGACGAATGCCTGTCCGTAGCGTTTCCGGCCCATGATCATCCCCATGATATCGTGGAAGTGGTCGACCTTGTCCTGGATCGCATCCTCACGGTTGCGTCCGGCTTCGAGTGCTGGCCGAATATCGAAAAACGAGAACGCAGGAATCGTCTCGGGCACACGGAACAGGACGACGTCATCGAGACCTTCGAATCTGTCGTAATGACACCGGAGGTAGTTGTCACACATCCCGTCGCCCTTCGGATCGACGAGTACGACCGGACCCCCTGTTGTCTCTCTGAGTGAGAGCGCATCGTTGATGATCGCCTTGGACTTGCCGCTCCCCGTCGAGGCAAACCGTCCGTAGTGCATCGTCAACAGTTCTGGTGGGATTCGGACGGGGTCGGACTGCGGGAGCCCGTTCTCGTCGAGGGCGTAGCCTACCGACATCCCCGTCTCGAACTGCCCGAGCAGGTCGGGATTCGGAACGGGAAGCGGGTTACGACTCTGCTGTTCGGCACGCGTACCGCGAATCCCTTCGGCTGTCAGCTGTGCCGACGACGGAACGGCCACGAAGTTCGCGAGCTCTGCCCCGGAGAGGATCAACTCGGGGCGCGTCTTCCCGCGACCAGTCGTGATGTCCCGATCGAGCAACCGCCGTAGACCCTTCCGGGCGCGCTTCGTCTTGGTTGTGGCTCTGAACCCACGCTCTCTGAGTCGCGTCCCGTCGACTCCATAGAACGGGCCATCGAGCGGGTCAAGCGCCTGCGCGAGCTGGTCCAGTCGTCGATCCAGTGACTCGGAGGGCTCGTCGTCGGGGAGGGCGACAGCCCGGACGTTGACGTTGAACGACCGCTTGGCGTGTTTGGCCTCGATCCGGTCGAATCGATTCGTCTCGGCACTCCCGACCTCGTAGCCTCGACCATCGTCGGGGCGCTCTTGCATTTCGAACATCGGGCCCAGATAGCGCTGGGCTAACGTATCTCGGCCATCCATGAGGTCTTCTTTCCGGAGTTCCGCCTCGTCGGACCAGTCGGGGGTGCGCTGCCAGACGACCTGAAACGCAATCGGCTGCTCGGCCTCCGTTAGGTGGTCGATGAGGACAGCGAGCGGCTGCCGATCGGTGTCGTACGAACCCGCATCCGGCTCTCGCTCGCCGTACTGCTGGATCGAGGTCATCCAGTCCCGTTTTCGTTCGGCGTGTCCACGCCACTGGATGCCGACCGGCTCCAGTTCGTCGACGGCTGGACTCGCGAGGACCGTCCCTTCGTCAGTCACGTTGAGGCCGTCGGCAAGGTCGGCCGAGGAACCGTCCACACGCAATCGGGGCGAGTCATCCGAACTATCCCCTGGAGTGTCCTCTGTCTGGTCGTCGTCCTGTCCAGTGGGTATACTGAGGTCGTCGGCTTCGTCGGGCGACCAGCAAGCCAAGCGTCCTTCCTCCAGCCACTCTTCGAATTCGGGAGGTGCAAACTCCCGTGATGGAATGAGTTTGTCGGCAACTGTGAGATCGACACGCTCGACATCGAACGTCGCGGGATAGATTCCTCTGAGCTGTTTCTCGACCGTATCGAGATGGGTCGGCTGGTCGATGCCGTAGTAGAACTCCACCGGCTGTGACGCTCCCTCGCTGATCGCGAGAAACTCAAAGGTCGGTGGTGAGGAATCGACAAGTGGATTCAGACGATCGGTGAGTCCTGTGGCTTCCGGGTTCGACAGTTTATGCAGGCTTTCGAGTGCGGCGGGTACCTGTGATCGCTGTACGGTTTCCGATGTCGGCGTAACGCGAACGTACGCGGTCATCGTGGATGGTCACCCCCATCCGGTCGGGCAGGATCCTGCATCCCGTCGTCCTCCTCGTCGCTGAGAGTGGTCCCGGTAGAAGTGTCAGCCCCTTCTGATGCTGGTCGAGCGGAATCCTCGGCTCCTGACAGCCCCGGCAGATCGGACAGGGACTGTTCGGTCGGATCGAAGTCGATGACCTGTTTTTCATTCTCCAGTGCCCTGACTTCGATCCCTCGCCACTCGCCGTCGACGCCAACGAGTGCTTCCGAGTAGCCCGCACGCTCGTTGCCAGGCATCGCATCCTGCACGAACCGCATCTGTGCCGAGTTGAGACCGAACTCGTTGGCCCATTGCCTGTCCATCCCATCGAGATGGTGGAACTGCTTGATGGCACACTGGTCGAGGATCGCCTCGGCTTCGGCGTGCTGGAAGAACTCGTCGACAGTCTGAGTGAGCAGTCGGATCGAGAGGTCGTGGTGTCGGTGGTGTCTGAACACCGTTTCAAGGAACTCCAGACTGGCCGCTTCCTGCAACACATAGCGTGCCTCGTCGATCACGAACACGACTTCGTCGACCTCCTTGGCGCGTTCGTAGACGAGCGTGATCAGTAACTGCATTATGAGACTCGTGCTGTCGCCCAAGCTCCCCTCCTGCTGGGCGAGATCGAGATAGATGACTTTCTCGTCGCGGATATCGAACTCCGTCTTGCGGCCGAGATTTTCGTACCGGCCGCCCGTCGCAAAGGGGCGAAGCTGGTCGATCAGCCACGTCGCGTCAGATGCAATCTTCTCGGCTTCCGCATCGGTTCGGACGACGAACTCACCGGGATCGTCGACCATCTCCTCAAGGATGTCGAGGACGTCCCGCATGGTGGGGCTCTCGTTGTGGTGGGTGGCGATATCGTCGGTGATACCCTTCTGGGCGTAGCTCGTCTCGATCGCGTGTTCGAGTGTCGTGCGCCGATCACCGAGTCGGATCCCACGGAGCGCGAAGTAGTTCGAGAGGAAACTCATCGAGCTGTCGAGCTTTTCGCGATATGGGCTGGCGTCTTCGCCCATCGCCCGCTGGACGTGTTCTGGCGTCGGCTTGATTTCGAGCGGGTTCAGACCCATGTTCCCACCCACGGTAATCCGCTTTGCCCCGAGTGCTTCGGCGACGCCTGCCCAGTTATTCAGTGGTTCGAGAATGATGCCGATCCGGTCGTTGCTCTGCTCGATCGAGCGGATGAAGTTCTGTTTGGCCCCGAAACTCTTCCCCGAGCCCGGATCGCCGATCGTGAACATCGCGTAGCCGTTCTCCCGCGCGAACGGGTTGATGACGACCGGGCTGTTGGTTCGCCAATGAACGCCGACTTCGACGCCGCCGTCTTCCAGGATCGTCGCGTTATGTGGCGAGGCTAGCAATGCCCCGACGGCATCTCCCAGTGCAATCGCCGTCCGGCCGAACGGATTGGGTCCGATCGGTGCGGCAGCCTGGAGTGCGAGATCCTGCTTGCAGATCGCCGTCTTTGGAGTCAGCCCAGCTGGCTGTTCGCGAAGCCGACTTCTGACTGTACGGACGGATTCTCGGAGGTCGTCTTTCGTGTCCGCCCGGACAGTAATGAACAGCCCCTGCTCGAAGACCCGGCTTCCGTTTTCGACAGCCGTGTATGTTGCCACTGCCTCGTTCGCACGTTCCTGGAGGTAAGCCCCACGGACGCTGTCTTCGAGATCAGCATCTACCTGAATGTCGTCTGCGACCCGCTGCAGTTCGTCGCGTGCCTGCTCCTGATTCTTCGGCGTAATGTGGACTGTCAGATCGAACTCGATATCGGTCAGCTCGAAGAGTTCGTTGAGATAGCCGTCCTTGGGGTAATCCGGATACTCCGCAATGTACAGGGTTGACGTCCACTGCTCGCCGACACGTGCTGTCCGTGTGTCCCAGTCGATGGCCGACGGGGCGACGGCGCGTTTGTGTCGTTCCGAAATATCCTCCAGCAGTTGTTCTTCAGCCTCGCCGGTCTGGAGCGTCGTCTCGTCGAGTAACTCCGAGAGCTGGACACGTTCGACGTCTTCTTGCAGCCAGTGATGGTATCCGAGGGCACCAAGTACAATACCGAGGAGCAACAGGCCACCGAGTGCGAGCCATTGGGTCGGCGACAGTCCCCCAGCTATCTCGACCAACAGGACAGCAAGCGGGAGGTTGGCATCAGTCATCTGTATCCCTCCGTTCGTGGTCGACGGCTGGCTGGGTCCTGATGGCGTCCGCCGCGTCGTCGTACTCGTGTTCCTGCCCGTTCCAGAACGCCATCGTCAACAAGAACAGCTCGACAGTGCTCAGTCGCTGGGTGGACCACCCCGACGACCCCTGGACGAGCTCATTCTGGACTGACCGACAGCGCTGGTCCAGCTTCTCGAACATTTTGGCCCGCAGTTCCGCTTCACGCAGGTCCTCCCGTCGTGCGACAAACGGATTGAACAGAAACCCGATGACCGGCAGGCTCGTCAGCTTCTCCGCTGGCGATTGTTCGTCTCGATACCGGTTATACACTTCGATGGGCGTGACCTCGACACCAATGAAGTACCGAAGTTGCTGTGTCCCGTCGAGCTCTTTCGGACGGCGGTCCCGATATTCAGTCAGGAGCTCCTCGAAAACCGGGTTCGACTCGACGTCATCGTCATTGAGCCGCGTTTCGATCTGTGTCACCAGTTCTTCCACCGGAAACGAACGGGTTGTCGCATGGAACTTCAGGCTGTAATCGAGTTCGTTGTTGGCGAACTCGCCAGCGTTCTGCTGGAGTTCTGCCCAGTCACCAGACATCGCGAAGTCCATGTTTCCGGGATCGAGTTCGAGAAACGCCTCCATCGTTCGATCCGACCGCTGGACTGCCCCGGCGCCGGGCCACGCTCGTTCAATATTCGTGAGGTCCTGTGTCCGCTCGTCCGGGGTGAACGGGGTGTAGTTGATTAACCCGCCCTCTGTCTGCGTACCGTCGGTTTCGGTCGTTGCTTGCTCTTCTGCCGGAGCACTGTAGGTACGCTGTGGCCGTTTGCAGTAATGGCGATAGACGTCCACAAGCCAGGTCGTCGCCGAGAGATGGGCCGGACTCGCGTACACGATTGCAACCCCGAGGACGATTCCTGCGAGGATCATCGGGAAGACAAGTCGATCAACGCCTATCAGTCCTGCAAGGAGGAGTCCCCCGATCGGGAAGCCAAGCAGGACGTAGACGTCACCCTCGTCGGCGTTGATGATCGGAACTCGCGTTTCCTCGCCGAGCGATCCCATGATGCGTCGTGCTGCTGGGTCAGAATCTGACATTGTTAGTAGTACCCCGGATCGTTTTCTGTGCGCCGATACCGCTGGATACCTCGTTGGCCGTGGGCGTCAGTAGCGACGTTATCGTGCTCCGTGGAGGCATCCTCCCTGCTCTGGGCATCCGTAGAGCTAGCGGAATTACTGGTACGTGTGGAAGGGTCACTTCGACTAGACCGTATCTGCTGGGCGGCCGCCTGCCCAGCAGCCGCTTTCGGCCCCCACCTTGCACCGGCTGCAGCAGCCCCCGGACCTGCAATGTATCCCGCTCCGGCGATGGCACCGATGCCGACAGCCGCCTTCGTCGTCCCGCCGATGACTTTCGCGGTCGCTGGACTGGCGTACTGGAACAGCTTCCAGATCAGAACCAGCGAGATGATCGGTAACGCCGCGGCGATGAGATATTGGAAAAACGCACTCTCCGGTGCGACTGCCGCATCGGTACCCTCGGCAAACAGCAACTCATACCCCTTGAAGAATATCGCAATAGGCAGCGGCATCGCAGCGAGCGGGACGAACTTCATGCAGAACTCTTTGGCTACCCGTGAGGCAACCGGAAGGCCACCGAAGGCAATCGCGATCCCGATCGGCATCGCGTACAAGTAGATGTAGAGGAGGATCTCACGGATGAAAAACAGTGCCTGGAGGATCCACATCGAGATCCCGCCGATGCTCGCCAGTAGAAGTGCCAGTGCCGGATTGGAGAGCGTCACCTCCCAGAAGTCGGAGATCATCTCAATGAGTACAGCCAGATCTGGAACGAGTGCAAGCGTAAAGCCGTTGACCAGGTACAGCGAGAGGACCGCAACCCAGTACCAGGTCACGATCAAAAATGCGCCCGTCCAAGCACTGCGACGGGCCTTCCGAGCGCCGTATGCACTCCCGATATTGAAAATGCGGATCGTGTGTCGCCCCTGAACGCTGATTAGCAGCACCAACAGCGCGAGAAGCATGATTTCGCCACCCACGAGCGAGTCGTGCAGACTCACCCAAGGCTCGTTCCTGGGCGGACCAAAGACGAACGAGTCCCCCGTTTCCGGGACTGGCGTTCCGAACAGGCCTTCCTGTAAATCCCGGTACCCCTCAGTGAGGCCGTCATGGAGCCAGCTGGTGAATTTGTCAATTGCGTCTTCGAACCACTCGACGCCGAAGCTGATTAGCCCGATCACTTCTGCACCTCCACCACACAGTCCGGCGTGTCTTCGTCGAGATGTACGAGGTCGAACGATCGGGTGACCGCGTCATCAGCTATTTCAGTTCCGAGACGGACCTCGAATGGATCACCTGAGATTGTGGCAGCACAAACTGAGTCTTCTCCTCCGCGATTGAAGGGCATTGAGTTGCTGAATATCGTCATTTCTTCCTCGGGTGGGACAACGATCTTATCAGCATCATCAGTGATCGGACTCTCGGTATCAAGGATTCCGGACTCCTGTCGATCTTCTCTTGTGGGCCGTGGAACATTACCCGAAAATGCGAGTTGGTGGATAGACTCGGGGCCCATCCCCGTATTCTCGATCTGCACGATGACCTCCCAGTCAACGCCTCGACCACTATGTTTACCCTCCATCTCCTCAGGATGGTTCAGACCGAGTCGCAAGTCCGTGATCGCGACATCCGGCTCGATCTCGATCGACGTCGACGAGTAGACTTCCTCGTCCTCGGTCAGACCAATGATCTCGTACTCTCCTGGCCGATAGCTCGTTCCCAGAGAGAAGGTTTGACGGGTAACACCAGTCGGGACACCTTGAGCGGCGAACTGTTCCCCAGTGGGTTCGACTATCGAGAGCCGCTCGATCGGATGGTCGTCGACGAGTTCGACTACCAGCTCGGTTCCCTCGACGGTGATGGTCTCGAACCCGGCAGCACTGGGATCAGAGCCGTCGTCATTGTTGCCGGACGTACAGCCGCTCAGACCGGCAATCGTTGTACCAACAATACCTCCAAGCAATGCGCGTCGGGACAATGGTGTGTTCTGTGTCATGGGTAGTTATCCTCCGGTATCTGTAGGAACGCTCCAAGCCGCAGTCCTGCGTAGAGGGCAACCAGGAAAGGGATGAACAGCCACAGGATATCGATGAGAACCGAGAGCCAGCCAGCGGCCGTCGACAGCGGATGCCAGCCGACGCTGGTCCGGTCACCCAGATACGCTGGCTCGTGCGTTCGCCAGGAGCCGGGATGGTACTGGGCGGTAACGGCACCGGGTTCGTCCAGCGTCACGACAGCCATTCCGGACGAGTTCGTTCTGACTCGCTGGTCACCGACCGAGACATAGCCATCTCGCGAGGAGCCACCGATCGGCCTGATCCGTGGATCATCTTCGTACGGTGATTCGAGAACGATCGGCTCTCCGGTTGACTCGTCACGGAGTTCAATCTGAACCGTGGCCGACGAGTCCGACTCCTCAATGACTTTCGCCGTCAGCGTACTGCGGCGTACTTCTCGCTCTTGACCATCCTCCGGCTCGACGATCTCAGCCGTTTCGCCACGGACAACGCCGTGGACGGTGAGTTCGTCGACGTCAGGATCATCGTACCCGACCGCGAGCCCGTACGAGCGCGTGTACGACTCCTCGACGATACCGATGTTGACGTTCTCGTGCAGCGTTGGTGCCGGCGAACTGCTCGTGATCCCCCAGACCTCCTGTATCTCTGGGCCGTAGCGGATCGGCTCGGCGCGGGGACCGACTGCTGACGGGAACGCGTGGACCTGTACGGGACGAGCATCCGAATAGGTGGTTTCTGTGTCGGTCCGATTGGAGTGTGTGAGATAATCCCAGCTCGTCTCTCTGGCGGTGTAATACCGCCAGACACCTCGTACACGGTCCTCTCCATCGTCGGTGAGCTGGTAGCTATCCCACGGTTGGGACTGATAGATGGCGACACCGTCGTCACCATCCGGATAGTCCGCGTGATAGATTTCCGCAGTGAGATCGTATATGTGGACGTCAAGATTCTGCGAGACCGTTACCTCCTCCGACGTTCGTTCGGTATACGTTTCATTGATTCCAGTCAGCGTTACCTCCTGTTCGAGCTCTGCCTCGATATCGGCCTCTACGGTAAGCGTCGTCGCCCCGCGACCCGCAAGCCCGTAGTCTATCACGGGGGTATGCTGGCCGAACGTCCTGTAGATCGGGTCGTCGTCCTGCAAGAGCCGTACTTCGGAGATGTCGTGGTCGACGACAGACCAGTCGATCTCGCGGAGTTCTTCGGACTCGTTCGTTGGTGTCTCGACCCGATAGTCGATGAACGCACGCAGCTGTCCCTCAGGGGCTACGTAGTGGGGCGTTGAGTCATCATCGCGGTGGACAACTGTTGAGGGCTGTACTGCGTAGACGGTTGCATGCGCGTCTTTGATGAACGTCGAATTGGTTCGTTCTGCGGCATCCGGATACACTGTAGTCTCACCGTCGCCGGGGTCGAGCGTCATGAAATCATGTGCGGTCCACCTGGCAGCGGTGTCCGGTGGCTCCTTGAACGTGATATCGGCACACTGCCCCAGCGATTGCATGGCCGTCTCGTTCGTGCTCGAATCAACGTTGCAGTCGTTGGGAGCCTTCGACCAGAGCGTCGCTGTTTCGTTCTCTGAGAGGTCGTTTCCAGCGCCTGTCGGGAGCGGTGGGGGATCAGCAGCGGCGATGCTCCCGATCCCGCCAATTATCGCCGCCACGATCACCAGACAGAGGAGGAGTCTGTACATCGGAGGGCTTCGGTTGCGTCACCAGGGCACCAGATCGACACACTCGGCCAGTGGTAGGCCCATGACGGATCCTGCAACGGTGTACAGTGGCCCGAGCACAAGGAGGACGATCGTCGATTTGAGCGCCGTGCGTTTGTGACGCTTGAACCCTTTCCGCTGTTCCGGGCTCATGGTGAACATCTCAGCCAGTGAATCAGCCTGCCAGACCACCACCAGCCCCATGATTCCCAGACCAGTGGTTAGCTGAAAGAAGCCCGAAATCATCGACGGGAGCTGGTCGGCCTCACAGACAACGCCGTCCTGTGCGACTGCGGGCTGTACAGCAACAATGCTGAGCAAGGCGAATGATATGAGACATCGAGCGATCCAGCGGGAGCGTCCTTGACAATGCCCTTTGACTGCCTCCCCTATCTCATTTGGCTGTTCAGCGTCCCCAGATGAACGAATTTTTCTCATATTTCTGCACACCTATATTAGAGAAAATAGTGGCAGAATATAAAGTTAACTTATTGGAAATAACTTGTGGCAATGTCTATTACAATTCTTCAAAGCTGAATTGGATAACGCCTGCCTACACGATCTGCAGTAGTAGTGGATTGTTTGATCCCTCTTCCGCAATTCGGGCAGTAGGGCATACTGTGAACTATGGATTATAGTCTGTTAAGCGGCCCCGACACGATCACTCAATGCGAAGGAACGACAAGATACACTCTTGTGGTAGCAATCCACCATGGTAGTACCTACGTGACCCGTACCCTTGCTTGCTAAAGTGCTGTCGGGGATCGGATAACAGCCGGAGATTGGTATCAAGGTAGTTTGCACCGGGGGTATTCGCCTTGACGAGTATCCCCTCACCCTTTCCTTGAACGGAATCGCCGGCAACGCGCCGATACTTCACCTCTACTTCGCCGTCATCGGAGTCAAGGGCTTCCATCGTTGGTTCCTGGGGGAAGAGGACAAAGCCATGATCGGTAACGACGTAAACTCGGTCCCAGTTATGTTTCTCCAGCTTTCGCTCGATGAGATCATGAAGATCGTCGATATACCCGCGGAAATGGGATTCAATCTCACCGATCTCTCCCTCCCCTATGTCGTCGAGTTCCTTGTCGTAGTAGGCGATTTGGTTATGCTCCCATCCAGAGGTCGGATCGTCTGGAACGCCCCATCCCCGCTCTTCCAGAGCTTGTACCCGATTTGGCTTGATGCCTAATGATCGGCCACCTCGGTCCACGCTGAGCGTTTCGTCTTCCATACCGATGCGGAACCGGAACGCATCCCCCGGTGTGAGCGCAGCCATCCCGAACTTGGTCTCGGAGGGAAGCACCGAAAGCCGTGTCTCGCGCCGAACCTCGTGGTCAGATTCTAACCGGTCGGCAAGCTGCTGCGCAAGATCGAACCTGAGTGCGTCTATGAGAAGGATAGCGACGTTACCGGCTTCATTGAACTCATCCACCTGTTCACTCCACCACCGATAGGCCAGGTCCAGATCCGCCAGAGGCTGTTCGACCTGCATTGTGGTCCGAACCTGGTCGCCTAACGCCTCGAGATAATCTCGATAGCGTTCGTGGGTGAGTTCCTGGCGTTGATCTGCAAGCCAGTCCACTGCGGGGTGCGACCGGGGGAGATCGGTTTCTGGAGTACCGGTGAGTTCGAGTTGCAGAACTTGATCGTCGATGCGCCAGCTCCCTTCTTCGACATCCGCGTATCCTTCGAATGGGCCGATATCAGCTGGGCGTTGCTCCCATTCGTTAAGGTACTGCTGGAGTTGGGAAAGGAGAGCGGCCTGTTCCCAGAGTGAAACCCAGGCACACTCCTCGGAATACAGTTGCACCGTTTCCTGTCGGCGCTCTGCCTCTTCGATGCAGCGCTGGAGATCACCTTCTTCAAACCACTCGACCCACGCCTCCCACAGCGCTGCATCTAGTGCGCTATCCACCGGACACTCTGCGTACTCCCAGGGGGACTCGAGGGCATCGATGACTTCAGGCCAGTACGACTTACCCAGATAGATCTCCGCGGCTTCGTGGGACCCGCGGGTGCGTAGCAAGCCCTGGAGAGGGTTGAACGTACCTGGGCCGTCCTCAGAGAGACTCATCTCCGAGGGGAATCGTTCGGTATCGACTCCGGTCGCCACCAGCCAGCGTGCAACCGCCCATCGGCGGACAGTGTTCGTAATATCTTCCGGTACGTCATCCTCATCGACCGGGATGCCGTTCTTTTGGAGTTGTCCGATGACCTTCGAGATCGTCTTCTCATCACGATCAATGTCCGGCCATCCGCGACGAAGCAGGTGATCAAGCAGTTGCCCTTCTCCCTTCGTGATGATTTCCTCACGGAGATCGTCTAACCGAGGGATACCCAACCCAGAGAACCGATCCAGAATGATCTCTGCTGCGTGTTCCCGTTGGGCGGGGTCGTGCCGTTCCGCGTCGAATATCTCCCAGGGATCAACATCGTAGAGGTCGGCAGTCAACGCCTCGATACTGCTGGTCACCTCTCCCCCAGTCTCTTTGATATCGCGGAACCAGTCTCGATCGTCCTTGGCTTCGCCGATATACCAAACCTGCGGCGTTTCTCCTTGATGTTCTTCTTCGACCGCTCCTTGTCGGAGGTCGAGCGGGAAACGATCGGCAGCCCGGAACTCGACACCCGCCTCCTCCGCGGCCTCAGAGATTACTTCCTTGAGGTAGCCGCCATCATCCCACCAGACGACCCGTACGGGCTCGGAATATCTCTCGGGGAAAGCGCTATCGATTCGTTCTGCAGCAAGTTCAGTCAGTGTAGTCGTTGGTTGTTGTCTCATCGGTCATCCTCCGTATCGATGACGACAATAGTCCCTTCCTCATAGGATGTAACGGATTGCCAGAATTGGTCGAGTTGATCTTCGCTATCGATCTCGTCAGAGTCATCGCTGTCGAGTAACGATCTACCCTGAATCAGTAACCGCTCCGCACGGTCCCTTTCGGGGATGGCTGTCCCCTCCAGCGCTCGTCCCAACTGCTGGGTTGCAAACGAGTCGGGGTGAGAATCCTCAAGTTCGGAATGAACCGTGCGAATCTGTTTGTAGAGAGATTCTCCCTCGACCTCCGTTTCAAGTAATATCTGAGCATCAGCTAGGGTCTCGGCCTCGTGAAAGACATCAGCGTCAGCCAGCTCGGCTTCGGGGAGTGGATCTTCGTGCTCCTCGGCTTTCTCCACAAGGGTGCGAAGCGTATCGAACGTAACCTTCTCGAACTGGTTAGCAACGTTGTCCATAGCTGCCTCAGTATCGGGGTTGGCAAGCACCTCCGTTATCTCGGTTCGAAGGGAAGCGAGGTCGTTCGTGGTCGTTTCCGCCCCGTCGAGCAGCCGGTAGAGACGTTGAAGTCGGTCGACGCGAAGGTTTGCGGCGGCCTCCATCTGCGATTCGATTAAATCAGCATCGGGGACCTTGTTCCCGGTCGCGTACGGGCGCATCTGCTTGACCTCCGTTGCGTTCGGGTACAGCTCATTCACGGTGTCGAAGGTCTCTTTATACTGGTCCCAGAGCGCGTCACCGTCCTCTCCAGTGAACAATGGTTCGACTTTCGCGTAGAGTTCAGCCTGTTCGACTATCGTAGGGTTGCTCAATAGGTTCGCATCGAGTTCCTCACCAGCTAAGGCGGGCTCGAGCGCTGTCTCCAGACGATCGAGGGTGACTCCCGTTCCGAATACCATGTTTGTCCGGGTGACCACTTTACGAAGCTTCGATCCATTTTCCGAGGCCCACGAGGCGATTTCTGAACAGAGTACGGCCGCATCATCGGTCTCCGGCTCTTCGCCAAGGAGTTCCGCATACAGATCTTCCAGTCCCTCCGCAGGTGGTTGAGGATCGAAGCCAATGACCGAATCAGCAAGGTAGCCTCTCCTCGTGATGTGGCTAGCAATCGTTGATTCATCTGAGAGTCGCTCACCATCGGAACGAATCTCGATTCTTCCATCTGCGACCAGTACAAACAACAGGGCGTGGAGAGCGTTCTCTGGGGTGCCGAGGAATTCCCCTCGTCGCCCTCCGATTGTTTCAAGAATACGTTCGCCACTAACTCGGTCCTCATCCTCGAAGATTTGGAGGAACTTTGTCACCCACCCGTTATCGATGGTCCGCGGGACTGTGTTGACACCCAGTTCCTCAGCATCAGCATCAGTGAGTGGCCACGGTCCGTCTCCCTCGAAGAATTTGACGAGGTCCCCAAGATCCCCTTGCTGAATCTGGGTCTCGATGCTCTTCCGATTCGGGAATTTATCGTCAACTTGGCCAGCAACGGCGTCATCGAACGACTCGAGGTAGGTCCCATAACTCTCTGCCCGGCTCGGAAGATATACGTGCGCATTCTCGAGTCGATTAGCTATTTCGTCCTGGATCGCTTCATCTTCGGTTTGGCGCTCAAGCCTGAGTTCGGGCCGGGGATCGGCCATCGATCGCATCACTTCTCTCATCCCAATGAGTTGCCTGATCTGGCGGCGGATTCCCTCCGGGAGATCGACCACTACCAAGACATCTTCCACACCTTGCGGTCCCCCGTGTACTTCCTGCCACTCCTCCCGGTCGCTGGCGATGGCGTCCCCCCCTCCTACAAGGAGGCGCACTACAATCGCCTCATACCGTTCAGTCGGCGAGCTCGAGAGGGAGGTGTCGATGGTATATCGGACAGTATAGGGTACGTCGCTGTACTCTTCGAAGTCCCTAGTGGCCGTGATATCATCGCTAGTCAGCTGATCGCTACTGGCCTCCTGGATATACTGCCGAACATTTGTACGAAATTGCGGGTGTGGTACCTCAGCTGCCGCCTCTTGGACCTGTTGCCAGAAGTGAATATCTTCCTCAGAGAGAATCGTGTATTCTGTGGGTGAAGTCTCAACATCTTCGCGAATCAGGTTCCGCTTGGCCAAGATCTCAAGTTGGCTGTCGACGGCTGTAGTTAGGGAGTCAAGCTCGACATCTAACTCTTCAGCGAGCAAACGGGCGAGTGTTGCTGCAGTCCGCGGCACTTCATCGACTTGGCTAAGGAGGAAGAGGGCCTTCGTCGTTCGAACGGCCAGTTCGTCATCAAGCGTTTCAACGCGCTCAGCGGTGTCTGCAACACGTTGGACGAGGTCATGGGCCCATTCCGGAATGAGTGCAGTATCTGCTTGCAGGACATCGTAGAGGACGTCCCAAGACACGATCTTCCCAGGCTGGCGATCTGCCCACCCATGAGTGTCGAATAGTGACCGGACCCGAACGAGCAGGGCACGCCCTTGGATGTACTCGCGCTCGGACTCCCGATCCCCTTCGATAAGTCCCTGCATTGCGGCTCGGAGTAACCAAAGATCCCGATCACGGAACGGATACGCTTCGACAGGGTCACCATGATCAGTGATATCGGCGTCGTCCTTGAGCGGTGGTTCGAGGGAAGGGGCTCCCTCAAGGAGGGTCGACTCAATGTAATCACTACCGGTTGTCGATTTCTGGAGCCACCGTTTTCTGACGATCGTCTCCGTGTCGGCTCCCTCCAGCTCAACTTCGTTCGCGTACCACTCATCTTCGTCTACATCACCGACGAAATCCTGCTGCATGTCCCGCATCGGCCACTGTCCCGTTCCGATGATAGGGGAGCCCAGACCCTCAAAAAGCGCTTCGATAGTATCCACCACCTCGTCGTAGCGACGTGGCTGGTCACCGACGTAAATCGCGATCTCGTCTAAACCGATGAGGAACTCGTAGACTTCACCGCCGCTATTGAGGTGGTCGCGAGTACGGGAGAGTCGGTCCACGAGTTCATCAGGGGAGAATGTCCCCGTCTCTACCGCCGCTTTCGCTCGTTCGATTTCCGCTGCTACATCTGAGGACGATTCGAATCCAGCTGCCGCAGCCCCGTCTAACCCAGGAATCACCGCTCTGAGCCACGCACGCAACGATGCCGGTCGATCAATGGCTTCGTCAAATGTCAGCCCCTCGTATTCTGTCTGTTGAACTTGGTCCCATAGGTCGTGAACGATATCAAGCCGCCAGCTGAACTCGAGAAGCCAAGGACGGTCAGTGGGGTAGTTTCGTCGACGACCGAGTTCCTCATACAGGAGAAGTGGAAGGTTTGCTCCTTGCCGATCCCGGTCAAGGAGATTCATCAGCAGGGGCTGTAAATGGTCAATATACGATTCATCGAGTGCCTCACGGAACGCCCTAAACCCGGTTGTCTCATTAGCGAGCTTATGCGCAGCATCTTCGAGTCCTTCGATCTCACCGGTTGCGACACCGATGAGCTTCAGCAGGTGTGACTTACCGGACCCGAACGTTGCATGCACGTACCGGAAGCGTTTCTGACCACCGCGATCCGTGACGATCTCTGTGGTTTCCTCGAGGACGTTTTTGGCACTTGGAGTCTCGTAGAACTCCTCGATGTCGCGCTCGATCTGATCGACCTGGTCAACTTTCTGTATCGGTTCCAGCGGTCGAGTGGGATGCCTGTCTTCTGGGAAGAGATCAACAATGGTGTCGAACTCAGACATCGGTCAACACCCCCTCAACGATTTTGTCATCGATACGATGCGCTGGG
>LFFM01000546.1_pt1 | contig 26458 bp, 23 predicted proteins | sample 643131 | NCBI WGS metagenome assembly LFFM01 (sample SAMN03777445, study PRJNA286221) | soda lake metagenome | biome: soda lake; feature: Kulunda steppe; material: water; isolation source: sample Tc-Br brine of Tanatar trona crystallizer | place: Russia: Kulunda steppe | collected 2011-07
TCCGCGACCGCGACCTCCACACCGTCTGTGAGGAGGCGAACTGCCCGAACATGGGCGAATGCTGGTCCGGCCGCGACGGCCCGGGCACGGCGACGTTCATGCTCATGGGCGACCGCTGCTCGCGCGGCTGTAACTTCTGTGATGTCGAGACCGGCGGGATGGAGCCGCTGGATCCCGACGAACCCGCCAACGTCGCCGACGCGGTCGCGGAGATCGGTCTCGACTACGTCGTGCTCACGTCCGTCGACCGCGACGACCTCGCGGACGGCGGCTCCGCACATTTCGCCGAGACGATCCGGGAGATCAAACGACGCGACCCCGGGATCCTCGTCGAGACGCTGATCCCCGACTTCGCGGGCGACCCCGAGGCAGTCCGCCGGATCGTCGACGCGGGGCCGGACGTGATCGCGCACAACGTCGAGACGGTGGAGCGCCTCCAGTGGCCCGTTCGGGACCGGCGAGCGACGTACGAACAGTCGCTCGCGGTGCTCGATCAGGTCGACCGCGAGAGCGACATCCATACGAAGACGAGCCTCATGCTCGGTGTCGGCGAGTACGACCACGAGGTGTACCGGACGCTCGGTGACCTCCGCGAGGTCGGCGTGGACGTGGTGACGTTCGGCCAGTATCTCCAGCCGTCGCGCTCGCATCTCGACGTGTTCGAGTACGTCCATCCCGACGTCTTCGAGACGTGGCGAGAGGTGGCCGAGTCGGAGTTCGACTTCCTCTACTGCGCCTCGGGGCCGATGGTTCGGTCCTCTTACAAGGCCGGCGAGCTGTTCGTCGAAGCCCTCCTGCGTGAGGGTCGGTCGGCGGAGGCTGCCCGCCGACACGCCCGAGCTGCCGGCGGGGACTGACGACCCCGAAACCGGGGGTCGGAATCGTCATCGAACACGTCAGCCAGGACCGAACACTCCCAACGGAACTGACACGTCAGCCAGGATGTCGGTTCAAGAACACGTAGGGCCCCGAAACGCCGGATCGAGCGTTGTCACAACAGCGAGTTATTTACCCATCGATGCCCGACGACGGGTAAGTGACACGTACACATGGCAACGACTGAACGGACTCTCACGGATTCGATACGAGCGAGGCCGGGGCTCGCCCTCGTCGCGCTGTTCGGGATCCTCCTGCTCGTTGACCTCGCGGCCAAGCTCGCCGGGATCACCGTCGGCCCGATCGGTGGCTCCGTCTCCACGGGCCGGCTCGGCTCGAACCTGTGGAACGGGGTCGTGATCGGGCTGGTGATCGGCCTCGCGGGAGTCGGACTCTCGATGACGTACAGCATCCTCTCGTTCGCGAACTTCTCACACGGCGACCTCGTCAGCACGGGCGCGTTCACCGGCTGGGGGGTCGCCTTCCTGATCGCCGCGTTCGGCGAGGCACCGATACGAGCGCTCCTGACCGTCCGCGGGGCCGGAAGCGTCTCCCCCGGTGAGATCGGCGCGCACGTCCTCTCGACGCCGATCGCGATCCTCGTCGGGCTCGTGGCCGCCTTCGCCATCACGGCGCTCGTCGCACTCGCGCTGGACCGGGCGTTCTACAAGCCCATGCGCGACCGGAGCGGGATCTCGCTGCTCATCGCCTCCATCGGGGCCGCACTCGTCGTGCGATACCTGATACAGTTCGTCTACGGGTCGAGTCGGCGGGGCGTGACCGCAAGCGTCGACGCTTCCAACTTGGCGATCCCGACGCTCGGGCTCTCCATCAACGCCCACCAGCTGACGCTCGTCGTGGCCGCGGTCGGGCTGATGCTCGCCATGCATTTCATGTTACAGCACACCAAACTCGGCACCGCGATGCGGGCGATGGCCGACAACAAGGACCTCGCGCTCGTCACCGGGATCCCCGCCGAGCGCGTCGTGACCGCGACCTGGATCATCGGCGGTGGGCTCGCCGGGGCGTCCGGGTACCTCTACGTCCTGTTGCGGGGAACCATCCAGTTCGACTTCGGCTGGCTGCTCCTCCTCTTGATCTTCGCCGCCGTGATCCTCGGCGGGATCGGCTCGGTGTACGGCGCGATCGCCGGGGGTCTCGTCATCGGGATCGTGTTCACGACCTCGACCATCTGGATCCCCTCCGACTTCAACGAGGCGGCCGCGTTCGCCGTCATGATCCTCGTGTTGCTGTTCAAACCGGAGGGGATCTTCGGAGGTGTTTCGACGGCATGACGCGTCGGCCACGCACCGACGGGGGAAGCGAACCAGACGACGGTCGCGACGAGGGGGACGCCGAGATGGCGCCCGAGGACGAGAGCGTCTATCGCGTCGTGATGGACGCCGCCCAGCGAAGCGACCTCGGACTGGTGTTGATCACGCTGGCGGTCGTGTACGCGGCCGCGACGCTGCTCACGTTCACGGACGGCCTGAACAGCGTCGTCGGGCTGTTGCGGACGCTCACGTTCCTCGGGTTCGTCTACGCGCTCACCGCGCTCGCGTTGAACCTCCAGTGGGGGTACGCGGGGCTGTTCAACATCGGCGTCGCCGGCTTCATGGCCGTCGGCGTGTACACGATGGGGATCGTCGTCCGGTCGCCGGAGCCGGCGTTCGGCCCGCCGGGGTTCGGCCTCCCGCTCCCGATCGGGATCATCGCGGGGGTGGCGATGGCGGCGATCGTCGGGCTGATCGCGGCGCTGCCGGCGCTCCGGCTCCGCGCCGACTACCTCGCGATCGTCACGCTCGGGTTCTCGGAGATCATCCGGCTGACGCTCCAGTCGAGCGCGTTCGACACGTTCCTCCGGGAGTCGATCGGCGTGGGAACCGGCGGCGGCCGCGGCATGGGGATGCCGAGCAACCCCGTCCGTGAGCTGTTCCTGATCGACGGTCGCGCCGGCGACCCCACGGCTCTCGGCTCGGCCGTGTTCGGCGTCCTCGGCGACGGCGGAGTGGGGATCTCACACACGATACTCATCGGCTGGGCGTACGTGTTCGTGCTCGGCGGCTTCCTCGTCGGGTTCTACGTCCTCTTGGAGCGTCTGGGCCGGTCGCCGTTCGGACGGACGCTGAAGGCGATCCGTGAGGACGAGCTCGTCGCCGACTCGCTCGGCAAGAACGTCGACCTGATCAAGATCAAGACGTTCGCCATCGGCTGTGCGCTGATGGGGCTCGCCGGGATCCTCTGGTTCGGCAGTCAGGGGAACGTCTCGCCGACCCCGCAGTTCATGCCGCTTCTAACGTTCTACGTCTTCGTCGCCGTCATCATCGGTGGTGCGGGCTCGAACACCGGCGCGGTGCTCGGCGGGATCGTGTTCGCGACGATATTGTTCGAGGGGCCGCGCCGGGTCGGGTCGACGATCCGGGGCGCTATCGACGCGCCGACCCCGCCGTCGTTCGCCGACGCGGTCGCCTCGCTCGACCCGATCGCGTTCCTCGCGTTCGCGACGGACAACATCGCGCCGCTCCAGTTCGTCTTCCTCGGGTTAGTGTTGATCTTCATCATGCACCGGCGGCCGGACGGACTGCTCGGCCACCGGATGGAGTCGGCAGCGGCGGTCGATCCCGCTCACCGCCCCACGGGAGGTGATGACGATGAGTGAGCCGAACGGGACGGGCGATGGGACCGACGCCCACGACGCGAACACCGCCCGGGACATCCCCGATGCGGACGATACCTCCGACGCGGACGACACCCCGGACGCGATCGACGCGACGGCCGAGACGGCGTATCCCGACGACAGTCAGACGGAGGCGAACGCCCGGAGCACGCCGCGGTCGCTCCCCCTGCGCGTCGACGGACTCGTGAAGCGGTTCGGCGGGATCACCGCGGTCGACGGCGCCTCCTTCGAGGTGGAGGAGGGGTCGTTGACGGGGCTCATCGGACCCAACGGGGCCGGAAAATCAACCACGTTCAACTGCATCACCGGCGTCCATCAGCCGACGGGAGGGCACGTCTACTTCCGGAACGAGGAGATCACGGGGATGGAGCCGTATCAGATCGCCCGAAAGGGGTTGGTCCGAACGTTCCAGATCGCCCGCGAGTTAGAGGAGATGACGGTGCTCGAGAACCTCATGCTCGCGCCGAAGGGCCAGCGCGGCGAGTCGGCGATCCAGTCCGTGACGCCCGGCCTTCGCGGGGCGGTGATCGAGGAAGAAGAGGCGATACGCGAGCGCGCGTGGGAGACGCTGGAGTTCTTCGAGATCGACCACGTCGCCACGGAGTACGCGGGGAACCTGTCCGGCGGCCAGCGCAAACTCCTGGAGATGGCCCGGGCGCTCATGACGGATCCGGAGGTGGTGCTACTGGACGAACCGCTCGCCGGGGTAAACCCGACGCTGGAAGAGAAGCTGCTCGAACGGATCCATCAGCTCCGCGAGGAGGGGTACACGTTCCTCCTCGTGGAACACGACATGGACGTCATCATGAACAACTGTGAACACGTCATCGTCATGCATCAGGGAAGCGTACTGGCCGAAGGGGACCCGGAGGACGTCAGACGGAACGAACGCGTCATCGATGCGTACCTGGGGGAAGACGTATGAGTGACACGGAGCGGTCCGCGGCGGACGCGGACACGATCGGCGAGGATCAGGCCGCGGCGGACGCGGACACGACTGGCGACGCCAGTACCGACACCAACGCGAACGCGGTCAGCGGCGCTGGAACCGAGCACACGCTTGTCGGCGACGCGATGCTCCGGATCCGCGACCTCGACGCGGGCTACGGCGACCTCCAGATCCTCTCGGACGTCGACCTCGACGTCGCCGAAGAGGAGTACGTCACCATCGTCGGGCCGAACGGCGCGGGTAAATCGACCGTGATGAAGACGGTGTTCGGGCTCACGACGTACATGGATGGGTCGGTCGAGTTCGAGGGGACGCCGATCCACGGGCTCGCGCCGGAGTCGATCATCCGGGAAGGAATCGGGTTCGTTCCCCAGAACGACAACGTCTTCCCCGGGTTGAGCGTGCGCGAGAACCTCGAAATGGGGGCGTACATCCTCGACAGCGTGCCGGAAGACCGGATCGAGGCGGTGTACGAGCGGTTCCCGATCCTGCGCGAGCGCGAGTCACAGAAGGCCGGCACGCTCTCCGGCGGTCAGCGGCAGATGGTGGCGATGGGACGGGCGCTGATGCTCGATCCCGACCTGTTGCTGCTCGACGAACCGTCGGCGGGGCTCGCGCCCGACCTCGTCGCCGACATGTTCGACCGGATCGACCGGATCAACGAGGCCGGAACGGCGATACTCATGGTCGAACAGAACGCCAAGGAGGCGCTGCGGCGCTGTGACCGCGGCTACGTCCTCGTGAACGGCGAGAACCGGTACACCGACCGCGGCGAGGTGTTGCTCGGCGACGAGGACGTCCGCCAGGACTTCCTCGGCGGGTGATCACGGCGGGTCCGTGGTCTCGCCCGACTTCGTTCGTGTGTCGTTCCGGCCCACCTCGCCCTCGATAGCTGCTCGAACGGCGTCGAGGACGACGTCGATACCGCCCGGCATCGTCTCGGCGGCGACCCGCTCGACGCGGTCCGCCGCCGAGACGACCGACTGATTCGATCCCTCGGGCTCACCTACGACGACGGTAAGGTCGGCCGCGGCGGCCAGCGCCGACGCCGCTTCGCGGTCCGCGTCCGTGGGTTGCTCGAACGACGGGACCGTCACGATCGGGTTGGTGACGTCCATGAGGCCGTGTTCGGCGTCGGCCGTGTCGGTGCTCCCGCCACCGGTGGCGTCCGATGTAGCGACCGTGTCGGCGGCGACGGTCGCCGCGGCGTCGCCCTCGGGAACGACCCCGAGCGTCACGGCGTGACCGGCGGCCGCGAGTCGGGCGACCACCCGCGCGGCGAGTCGCCCGCCGCCGACGACGTGGACGCGCGCGGGGTCGGCGTCGTCCTCCGTCCGCGGAAACGCCGTGACGCTGGGGGTCCCGGTGGCTGGGCTCCGACCCACGAACGCCGCGGCGTCGAACGCTTCACAGAGCGTGTCCCGAGTGAGAACGGTTTCGGGGGGGCCGTCGCCGTGAACGCGGCCGTCGGCGATCAGGACGATCCGGTCGCAGTACCGGGCCGCCATGTCCAGGTCGTGGATCGCCGCGAGGGCGGCCCGGCCCTCGTCGACGAGGGACCGAACGAGTTCGAGCGTCGACACCGCGTGGTTCACGTCGAGGCTCGCGGTGGGTTCGTCCAGCACGACGACGGGCGTCTCCTGTGCGAGCGCCCGCGCGAGGAGGACCCGCTGGCGCTCCCCGCCGGACACCGCCCGGATCGACCGGTCGGCGAACCGCTCGACGCCCGCGGCCGCCATCGCCTCGTCGACCGCGGCCACGTCGTCCGCATCGTGGCCCGAGAACCGGCCGAGGTGTGGCGTCCGCCCCATCTCGACGACGTGTCGCACGCGGAAGTCGAACGAGAGGGCAGTGTCCTGCGGGACGCTCGCCACCCGTCGCCCAGTCTCGGCCGCCGACAGCGCCGTGATCAGGTCGCCGGCCAGCCGGACCGTGCCGGCGTCGGGATCGAGCGTCCCCTTGATCGCCCGTAGCACCGTCGTCTTGCCCGCGCCGTTCGGCCCGACGAGCCCGACGAGCTCCCCGTGTTCGACAGTCAGGTCGACGTCGCGGACGGCGTCGAGGTCGCCGAAGGAGACCGAGAGGTCGCTGACGTCGACGGGCGGGGGCGCGTCCGTGTCCGATCCCGAGACGCCGGCGTCGACGTCGCCGGGAGCATCGCCGCTCACAGCTCGTGCACCTCGCGTTTCGTCAGTAGGTAAATAAAGAAGGGCGCGCCGACCGCGGCGGTGACGACGCCGACCGGGAGCTCCGTCGTACCGTATCGAGCGACGGTGTCGGCCGCGACGAGGAACGCGCCGCCAGAGAGCGCCGCGGTGGGGAGTAACACCCGGTGGTCAGGGCCGACGACCAGTCGGAGCATATGGGGGACGATCAGGCCGACGAAGCCGATGACGCCCGCGAACGCGACGCCGGCGGCGGTGATGAGTGCGCTGGCGGCCAACAGCAGCCGCTTCGTCCGCTCGACGTCGATCCCCAGGCCGTGTGCTTCCTCCTCCCCCAGGAGGAGGACGTTGAGGTCGCGCGCGTACGCCAAGAGCAGGACGAAAAGCGGCGGGACCACGAGCGCGGTGACCCCCACCTCCGTCCACGTCGCGCCGGAGAGGTGGCCCATCAGCCACGCCACGATCCGCCGGAGCGACTCCCCAGCCTGGAGCTGGAGGTACGAGATAACCGCGCCGAGGAACGTCTGGACGGCGACCCCGGCGAGCAGCAGGGTCGCCACCGGCGTCCGACCGTGGCGGGTCGCGATCGCGTACACCCCGAAGGCGGCCAGCAGCGCGCCGACGAACGCGAACAGGCTCACCCCCGCACCGTGCGAGAGCCCGAGGTCGACTGCGCCGAGGAGGGGAAGCGTCACCGTCGTCGACAGCGCGAACGGGAAGACGATGAAGGCGACGGCCCCGACCGCCGCGCCGGAAGAGACCCCGATGATCGACGGGTCGGCCATCGGGTTGCGGAAGAACCCCTGCATCACGGTGCCCGCGGCGGCGAGCGCGAACCCGACGAGCGCGGCGAGCAGGATCCGCGGCAGCCTGACCCGGAGGACGATCCGCTGGTGGACATCGGCGATGGGGTACGAGAACGGGGATCGATAGACGAACGTCGGCCGGGGGATCGTCAGCGATCCGGAGCCCGAGAGGACGCCCGCCCCGCTCGCCCCGCCCGTGCCGAACTCCACGCCAGCGGGAACGACGAGGGCGTTCAGCACCGCCTTGACCACCTCAGTAGGCGGGACCCGAACCGGACCGATACCCGCGCTGACGACGACGACGAGCGCGAGCGCGGCGGCTAGCGCCCCCGACCACGCCGCCGCCCGTCGCCAGACACGCATTCGATATACAACAAAACTTGTAGTAGGTAAATACTTATTGAATGAGTGCCGTGCTGAACGCGATGCGACAGCGTTTCACGATCGTGATCGCCCTGCTCGTGACGACCGCCCTCGTGGGCGGCGTCGGGGGTGTGGCGGCGGGTGTACAGCCAACAGTCGACCACGCGGGCGACGCCGGACCGCTACAGGCGGACGACCCGACGGAGCCGGCGACGTGTGAGTTCCCGCTCGAACTGACCGACGCGACGGGAGAGACGGTGACGCTCGAGGAGCCGCCCGAGCGGATCACCACCACGAACCCGTCCGCCGCCCAGACCGTCTGGGAGCTCGGCGAGCGGGACCGCGTCGTCGGCGTGACGCGGTTCGCGCTCTACCTCGACGGGGCCGACGAGAAGGAGGACGTCTCGGGTGACTTCGGCGCGGATGTCGAACGCGTGGTCGGGACGGAGCCGGATCTGGTGTTGTCGCCGAACGCCTCGGCCGCGAGCGTCGAGCCGCTGCGTGAGGCCGGCCTAACGGTGTATCACTTCCCCGAGGCGACGTCAGTCGACGACATCGCCGACAAGACGACGACGATCGGCCAGCTCATCGACGCGTGTGCGGCCGCCGCCAACACGAACGAGGAGATGTACGACGCGGTCGAGGAGACCACGGACCGAACCGCAGACCTCGACCGACCCGCCGCGCTGTACCCGCTCGGTGACGGGTTCGTCGCGGCGAACAACACGTTCATCGACGAGATCATGCGGATCGGCGGGACCGACAACGTCGCCGCCGCGGAGGGCGACGGGTTCCCGCAGCTGTCCGACGAGGTCGTTCTCGAAACCGACCCCGAACTGGTCCTCGTGACCGATCCGGACGCGGCGATCCTCGACGAAGAGCCGTACGCGAGCACGACCGCCGGGATCGAGCGGAACTACGTGGTGATGGACGTGAACTACCTGAACCAGCCCGCGCCGCGCAGCGTCATCGAGTCGACTAGTACGCTCGCCGACGCGGTCGAGGAGCTACAGCCCACGACGGAGGAGGGCACGGACGACGCGGCTGATGACGACGCGATCGACGACGACGCGGCTGATGACGACGCGATCGACGACGACGAGACGGGCGTCGAAGTGCCCGGCTTCGGCGTCGTTCCCGCGCTCGTGGCGGCGCTCGCGGCTGCACTGCTCGCGACGCGCCGTCGGGACTGATCGGTACCCGCGGCAGTTCGTTATATCCACCGTCGCGTCGGTCGAACGACGCGGCCGTTCGGATCCGAACGACGACGGAAGGGAAGGTGTCCGCGAGCCGCGAAACGCGCGGCCATTTCGGTTGAATCCGTTATATACCCTGGCCCATCAGGTGGCTGCGGAGCACGTCGGGCGTTTTCAGTCCGGCGTCGCTGTTGAGGAGGACGACCGTCTCGTCGCCGTCGAAGAACCCGTCCTCGGCGAGCGCCCACGCACCCGCGGGAGCGGCACCGCCCGTCGCGCCCACCTCGATGACCTCGTTCTGTGCGACCGCGACCGCGCTCGCGAGGATGTCGTCGTCGTCGACGGCCACCGCGTCGCCGCCGCTCTCCGTGACCGCCTCGACCGCGGCCGCGCCACCGGCGGGGTCGGGGATCTCCAGCTCGCCGCAGATCGTGTCCGGCGTCGACCACGGCTCCGGCTCGTCGCGCCCGCGGTCGACCGCGGCCACGACCGGCGCACAGCCGCTCGGCTGGGCCGCAACGAGCCGCGGGACCGACTCGATCGCCCCGATCCGCGTCAGCTCGACGAACCCCTTATAAATACCCGCGAGCACCTCGCCGGTGCCCGTCGGGACGACGACGACGTCGGGCGGCGTTTCGAGATCGGCGACGAGCTCGAAGGCGACGGTTTTGATCCCCTCGTGGCGGTACGGCGTCGCGAACTCGTTCAGGTCGGTGTACTCAGTTGCCAGCTGCTCGTCGACGGCCGCCGCCGCGTCGGGGAACCGCCCGCCGACGACGCGCATGTCGCCCCCGTGGACGTTCGTCATCGCCTTGTTCGAGAACGCACACCGGGAGGGGACGAACGCGTACGACCGGAGGTCCGCCCGACCGGCGTACGCCGCCATGGACTGCCCGGCGTTGCCGGGGCTCGCGCAGGCGAGCGGCTCCACGTCGGCCCCCGTCGCCGCGACCCCCGCGACCGCCGTCATCGCGACGGACATCCCGCGGTCGATGACGGTGCCGGTCGGGTTCCGTCCCTCGTCTTTGACGTACACCGCGTCGACGCCGAGCTCCTCGGCCAGTCGCTCGGTCGGGACGAGCGGGGTCGACCCCTCGCTGGCGGAGCGCGCGTGCGACGCCGGGAACGGGAGGAGCGCGTCGAACCGCCAGTGACCGCCGGGAGAGCCCGACGTGAACAGGTCCGCAGGATCGACCGCGTCGTAGTCGTAGGTCGGTTCGACGCGACCGACCTCGTCGGGGATCCCCGTCGGGTCCGCCGTCTCGTGAACCCGCCCTGACGAGCGACTCTCCAGCCCGCGGAACGCCTCCGTCGTCTCCATACCCGTCGTTGTGGCGCGCGCGACTAATCGCTTCCTTTCGCGGTGGCGGCGGACGTGCGAGGTTCGGGGACCACCGCCGGACCGGGACGACCGCGACGACCGCGACGACGGGCGCGACGGTGTTGACCGGAGCGCCCGGACCGTGTCCCGCCGCCGCTTATAAGCGGCCGGCCCGAACGACCGCGTATGGACGCAGACGCGATCGTCGTCGGCGGCGGGCTCTCCGGGCTCGTCTCGGCGACCCGGCTGGCGGCGGACGGCGCGGACGTGACCCTCCTAGAGCGGCGACCCGATCTCGGCGGCCGGGTCCGAACCCGCGAGGTGGACGGGTTCACGCTCGACCGCGGCTTTCAGGTGTTGTTCACGAGCTATCCCGCCGTCCGCCGCGAGCTGGACGTCGACGCCTTGGACCTCCGGGCGTTCTCGCCGGGCGCGACGATCTGCCGGCCGGGCTCGCGGGCGGTCCTGTCGGACCCGCTGCGGGAGCCGACCGCGGCGATCGAGTCCGCACTCAACCACGAGGTGTCGTTCTCGGACAAGCTCCGAACGCTCGCGTTGCGGTACGACCTCTCGAAACGGGCGGAACGCGAGTTCTTTTCGGGGCCCGACCGGTCGATCCGGGAGTACCTGACCGACTGGGGGTTCTCCGAAGAGTACATCGAGCACTTCGTCGAGCCCTTCTACGGCGGGATCACTCTCGACCGGTCGCTGTCGACCTCGAAACACGTCTTCGAGTACACGTTCCGCGCGATGGGCCGCGGGTCGATCGCGGTCCCGGCCGAGGGGATGGCCGCGGTCGCGGACCAGCTCGCGACGCGGGCGCGGGCGGCCGGCGTTGAGGTTCGGACCGGCGCGGATGTGGAGTCGATCGACGTGGGATCCGGCGGCCGGTTCCGGCTGGGGTCGGGTGGGCCCGCCGACGGCGCGCGCGTCGAGCTGCTGGGCGGCGAGACGCTCGACGCAAGCGTCGTCGTGGTCGCGACCACACCGCCGGAGGCGCGGAAGCTGACGGGCATCGAAACGGTCCCGTCCGACGGCGTCCCGAACGTCACCGCGTGGTACACGCTTCCGGCTGGGGTCGAGTTCGGGACGGGCAAGCGGATCCTGCTCAACGCGGCCGACGACGCGCCGAACGCGGTCGTCCCGATGAGCGAGGTCGCACCCGAGTACGCTCCTGCGGACCGCGCCCTGCTCGGTGCGACGTTCCTCGGCGAGGACGCTCTCAACCGCGACGACGACGCGCTCCGCGAGGACGTTCGCGACGCGCTGACGACGTGGTACCCCGAGCGGGGGTTTGAGGGGATCGAGACGGTCGCGGTCGACCGGATCCCGTTCGCCCAGTTCGCGCAGCCGCCGGGCGTTCACGCGGGACTTCCCGACCCGGACGACCCGGACGGGCCGGTGGTTCTCGCCGGGGAGTACACCGAGTGGTCGGCGATCCAAGGGGCGATGGAGGGCGGGCAGCGGGCGGCGGCGACCGCGGCGGAGTACTTATAAACGGTACCGAGGCAGGAACGGGGCGGGACAGCGGAAACAAACGAAACGGGGATCGACCGGAGTCGGATTCTCGACGTGAACGGGTGTAGTTAAAAGACGTACTCGTCTTCGTGACCCATCATCCCCTCGTCCTCGAACCCGCCGGAGTCGTCCTCGTCCATCGGCCCGCTCGTTTTGAACGCCTTGATACCCGTCGACAGCAGCTCCTCGATCGCCTCCTCGCGGTTGAGGAACTCGCCCTGCTCTACCATCTGCGTGATCTGCATCTCCAGGTGCTCCGGGACGGTTATCTCCACTCGTGGCATTTGCTGTTCAGGTCTAATGGGATAGCGTATATAAATGTAGCGTCGGAGATGTGTGTATATCGAATAGATCCTACAAATACTGAAAATCGAGTTTTCGATACACGATTCACAGTTACTGTTTTGTGGATCTCCCCTGGTCCGCGACCCCGAGAACGGTACCACTACCTTGCTCCGGCTGCTACAGGAGGTATGACCGACACCGGAGCCGACGGGGCGACGGCCGAGACGGAGGCGGCCGATGGCGAACCGACCGACGACGCGAGCGCTGTTATCGAGGACCTCACCGATATCTACACGTCGTACGGCGAGGAGCGAGTTCCGCCGGGCCAACGGGAGACGGACCGGTTCCCGGTGCTCTCGAAGAGCGGAACGCCCTCGTGGGACCCCGAGGCAGACCGGTTCGAGGTATGGGGTGCCGTCGAGACGCCTCTGACGCTCTCGCTCGCGGCGCTCCGCGAGCTCCCCGCGGCGACGCAGCGACAGGACTTCCACTGCGTGACGGGGTGGAGCAAGCTCGACTGTGTGTTCACCGGCGTCGAGTTCGCGGAGATCGTCGACCGGGCGGGCGTCCACGACGACGCCGAACACGTCCTCTTTCACGCGCTCGACGGGTACACGACGAACCTCCCGCTCGCGGAGTGTACGCGCGACGGCGTGTTGTTCGCGTACGGCTACGACGGCGACGACCTCCCCGCGGATCACGGCGGGCCGGTCCGCGTCGTCACCCCGCACAAGTACGCGTATAAGGGGGCGAAGTGGGTCTCAGGTGTCGAGTTCCTGACCGAGCGCGAGCTCGGCTACTGGGAGAAGCGGGGGTACAGCGACACCGCGAACCCGTGGAACGAGGAGCGGTACAGCTGATCGCGGAATCGCTGCCACGACCGCCGGAGTTGACACCCTTAATAGCCCCCGGGCCCGATCCCTTTTCAATGAAACCGGCGCGATCGGCGTCGTCCGCGACGCTCGTCAGTCGTACGACGGCGGTCGAGGAACCGTCGTTTGCGGCGGCGTTCGAGACCCTCCCGTCCCCGCGAACGACGTGGAGTGCGCCGGACGACGCCCTCGTGATCGGCGGCGGCGCGGCGGCGACGCTCACCGCGAGTGGCCCCGACCGGTTCGCGGCGATCCGGACGGCGAGCGAGGAGCTGTTCTCGGCGGGCGACGTCCACGCCGGGACGGAGGCGGCCCGTCCCCGCGTCTTCGGCGGGTTCGCCTTCCACGAGGGGGCGTGTGCGGGCGACCCGTGGTCGCCGTTTCCCGAAGCCCGGTTCGTGTTGCCCCGCGTCCAGCTCACGCTCGCCGACAACGGGGCGTGGCTCACGGTGACCGATGTGGGGGCGGACGCGTCGCCAGACGCGGTCGAAACGCGACTCGACCGCGAGGTCGATAGGCTCGCCGCGCTCGGCGAGGGGGACGAGGACGCCCACGGAGACCCCCGCCGACCGCCCCGCCCCGGGATCAGCCGACAGCGGCGGACAACGAGCCGGGAGGCGTGGCACGAGAGCGTCTCGGCAGCGGTCGAACGCATCCGCGGCGGTGAGCTGCGGAAAGTGGTGTTGGCGCAGGCGCTGGAGGCCGACCTCGCGGCCGACTTCCCCCGGGCGGCGACGGTCGAACGGCTGGCGGAGAAGTACCCCGACTGCCACCGCTACTGTTTCGAGCCCGACGACGGCGAGAGCGTCTTTTTCGGTGCGACCCCGGAGCGACTGGTCTCCCTGCGCGGACGGACCGTCGAGACGGACGCGCTTGCGGGGACGACCGGCCGCGGCGAGACCCCGGCGGAAGACGAGTGGCTAGCCGAGGAGCTGCTGGCGGACGAAAAGAACGTCCACGAGCACACGCTCGTCGCGGAGACGGTCCGCGAGCAGCTGGAGCCGTACGCGGCGTCGATCTCCGCGGGGGAACGTCGGGTGCGGCGGCTCGCGACGGTCCAACACCTCCACACGCCGATCACCGCCGAACTGGACGCCGATCGCCACGTGATCGAACTCGTCGAGGCGCTTCACCCGACGCCCGCGGTCGGCGGGCTTCCCCCGACGCAGGCGCTGGAGACGATCCACGAGACGGAGCCGTTCGACCGCGGTTGGTACGCGGCCCCAGTCGGGTGGATCGACGCCGCGGGTAACGGCGCGTTCGCGGTCGCGATCCGCTCGGCGGTGGCGAGTCGACGACGTGCGACCCTGTTCGCCGGCGTCGGGGTCGTCGCCGACTCCGACCCGGACCGGGAGTGGGACGAGATCCAGCTCAAGTACCGACCGATCCTCGACGAGCTGGAGGACGGCGGGGAACGTCGAGAGGAGGGGAACAGTAGGGACGGCAAGGCAGGTGGAGCCGGTGACGCCGGCGACAGCGAGCCGAGCGAGGGTCGCGGGAGCTACTGATACATCTTCAGCGGCTCGGCCTGCGTGCTCTCCTCGGTCGCCTGCCGCATCCGCTCGGCGAGCTGCTGTTTGGCGTCTCGTATCTCCGTCGCCTGATCGACGAGCCCGTCGGTCGGCGTCTCCGTCCCGGCGATCGGGTCGATCCCGTCCACGATCAGCGTCCGGGACGCCTCGGGGTCGGGGAACTGCGGGTCAGATTCGACGATCAGGCCGACCCCGTCGCGGCCGCGTTCGAGCGCGTCCGAGAGCATCGCCCCCGTCGGGCCCGAGATGAGCCCCGATTCCGGTGGGTCCTCGACGTCGGCGTCGGCGAGTCGCGACCCGCCGTCGCCGACCGTGACGCCGTACAGCGCAGGAGGTGACGTCTCCCGCTCGCTCGGTCGTCCGGAGAGGAACACCGGGAACGTCCCCGTCTCGTCGAACCAGCCCGAGAGACAATCGGCGAACGTCGCGGCTGCCGACGGGTTCACCGGAACGTCGCTCTGGAGGACGACCAGTCCGGCGTCGGGCGCGGCGTACAGCCGGACCGGCGTGGTCACCCCGGTCGCGCCCTCCCGATAGACGGCGACCTCCGGCAGCCCCTCGCAGTGGACGTTCGCGTAGTGGTGCATCTCGTGGACGTCCACGAGGTGGTCGGCCGCGATCTTCCCGACGAGCCCGACCCCGGGGAACCCCTCTACAAGCACCGGTCGGTCGAGCTCGATCGCGTCGTCGACGATGGAGATACGCGCCATGGCGTCGAGTTCGGTAGGGGGGATGTTAAGCTTCTGGCGGCCGCGGCGGGGATCGACGATCGGCCGACCGCCGTCCGAAACCGTCTAATCGGGGCAGGCGGTACGGACGGGTATGAACCCGCTTGAGCGGTATGAACCGCTCGTGGACGACGTCAAGGCGTTCCGGGCGGCCTGTGATCGGCCGCTCCCGTCCGTCGTCCGCACGAACACGCTCGCCGCGACGCCCGCACGCGTCCGTGAGGCGTTCGCGGACGCAGGCGTCACCTACGAGCCGGTAGACTGGCACGACGGCCTCTTCCGACTCCCCGACGGGAACCCCGGCGGCAACTGGCCCCACGTCCACGGCTGGACCCACGGCCAAGAGGAGGTGTCGGTACTCCCGGGACTCGCGCTCGACGCGCGGCCCGGCGACCGGGTGTGGGACGCGTGTGCGGCCCCCGGGAGCAAAACCACCCAGATCGCCGACGACATGGACGACACGGGAACGCTCGTCGCCAACGACAACAACCTGGGCCGGCTCTCCGCGCTCCGACACAACGCGGAGCGGCTCGGGGTGACGAACGCCGTCGTCACGAACCAGGACGCTCGAAACTTCTCCCTGAAACCCCTCGCGTTCGACGAGTTCGACCGCGCGCTTGTCGACGCCCCCTGCTCGTGTGAGGGCACGTGCCGGAAGAACCCCGACGTGCTCGACCAGTGGACGTACGAGCACGTCGAGGCCGTCGCCGGGATCCAGAAGGGAGTCCTGACGCGGGCCGTCCAGGCGACGCGGCCGGGCGGCACCGTCGTCTACTCCACCTGTACGTTCGCGCCCGAGGAGAACGAGGCGGTTCTCGATCACGTCCTCGACATGGCGGACTGCGAGCTCGTCGCGTTCGATCTCCCCGTGGAGACCGTGCCCGGCGTCACGGAGTGGGACGGGGAGACGTACGACGAGTCGGTGACGCGCGCCCACCGGGTGTACCCGCACCACAACGACACCGGCGGGTTCTTCTGTGCGAAGCTGCGCGTCGGCGGGGGGACCGAGGCCGAGTCGGCGGCGTCCGACCCCGCCGAGGGCGAGGTGGGCGCATGAGCGACGACGCACCCACCAACGACGGCCAGCGCTTCGATCGGCTTCCGGAGAGGCCGGCGGACCGCGAGGTCGAGGGGCGCGCGAGCCGCGAGGAGGTGCTCGACTGGTGGGACGACCGGTTCGGGATCGGGCGTGACGTGCTCGGCGAGTACACGTTCTGGGAGAAGGGCGCGGGGAAAGTGTGGGTGTTCAACGGCGAGGCGACGGACCCCAGTCGGGTGGAGGCGATCGGGATGACGTTCCTCCGGACGCGACAGGAACACTGGAAGCCGACGACGCGCGCGGTCCAGCGGTTCGGCGAGCACGCCACGCGTAACGTCGTCGAGCTCGGCCCCGAGGCGGCCACCCGGTTCGTCGCGGGCGAGGACCAGGACCTCGCCGAGTGGGACGGCGACTGGGGGTATCTGATAGTCGCCCACCGGATCGCGGGCGAACGGGCGCCGATCGGGGTCGGACTGTACCTCTACGACGAGCTGCGGTCGGTAGTGCCGAAGGGGAGTCGCGCGGAGCTGTCGCCCGTCGAGTGAGGCGTCGCCCGGTTGCCGGGTTGGCCGCCGGGCGGGCCACAGGATGGACCGCTTTCCGGAGACCGGCTCAGTACGGGGGCGAGGTGAACCCGTCGGCGTCGCCGGTCGGCCGGACGCCGATCCCGTGGAAGTCGCTGTCGGGGTTGTCGCCGTCGGGCTGGACCATCTCCACGCGCTCGCGCGACTCGATGTCGAACACCGCGTAGCCGGGATTGATCCCGGTGGCGGCGTGCGGGTCGCCCGAGAGCGGGTTCGGGCCGCGCGTCGTCACGAACATGTACTCCCCGTCGGGGGAGGCCCACATGATGTCGGGCGCGTCGGACTCGGTGGGGTCGTCCGACTGCTCGGGGCCGAAGGCGTCGATCTCCTCGATCACTTCGTCCGTCTCGGGGTCGATGATCAGCCCGTCGTTCGTCTCGCGGTTGAGCACCCACAGCTCCTCGCCGTCCGGCGTGAACCAGAACCCGTGCGCGTCGACTCCCTGCGTCGACTCGACGGTAGTCACCTCGTCTTCGGCGGTGTCGTACACGTAGAAGTCGCCGACGCCGTCGGCCGCGAGCGGGTCCTCGTCCGGGTCGGCGTCCGGGTCCGAGGGGAGCCCCGCGGTGAGGTAGAACTTCTCCTCGGTCGGGTGTGGCACCGTCCCGCAGTTCGTCGGGATCTCCTCGCCGGCGTACGCGCGGTCGACGGAGAAGTCGTCGTGGTCGACGACTACGAGCGCGGCGTCGTAGTAGCTCGGGCCGACCGTGTGCAGCGACCGACCGTCCTGGGCGTACTGGTGACAGATCGGCGACCCGTCCTCGATCCCCGCGTCGAGCACCGTCTCGTTCGCACGGAGGTCGATCGCGTCCACCTGTTCGAACTCCTCGTTCTCCAGGTCGGCGTCGACGCGGACGATCTCCTCCTCGCCGATAACGTCGACGTGGATGAACTCGTCGTCCGGCGAGAAGCCGGCGAAGTGCGAGCCAGCGCCGGTCTCGAGGTTCGCCACGAGCTCGCGGTCCTCGGTGCGGTAGACGAGCGTCCGCGCGCCCGCCGTACACGCCACCGCCGCGTACTCGTAGTCGGAGGTGTAATCCACCATGTGCGGCACCTCGCCGCCCTCCGCGCCGGTGTCGATCTCGTCGACCGCCTCGAAGCCGCCGTCGCCGTCCGGCTCGTGGATGTATATCGTGTTCGTCCCCTGGTCCGCACCCCAGATCTCGTAGCTGCCGTCGACCGCCTCGTCCGCACAGCCCGCCAGGCCCGCCAGGCTCGCGCCCGCGGCCCCCGCAAGGAACGTCCGCCGTGTCGTCTGATCCATAGTGTATCCAGCTCCGGGTGGGGAAACTAAACGGTGTCGGTAGTGGCATCGAGATGCCGAGGTAGAGGCCCCGTAGTTCCGCTATTCGGCAGAATAGCGTTGTCACAGGTACGTGCATATATTACCCGTAACGCGGACGCTGCTCGACACCCGTTCGACCGGGGATCGACCGGCTTCAACGTCGATCTCGGCCGACCGACGGATCCGACCGCGTCACCGCTCACGGTAGCGGGGGTACCCACGGACAGCCTCTTTTCCGTTCCGCCGTAGTATCCGATATGCCTGTCTCGTGCCGTGCCACCCGGTCGTCACGTGGGTACGCGTTCCCGAGCGAACCCCTCCTCGAGGTGACGGCCCCGGAATGACGCCGCGGACCACGAGGCGTCACCGGGCCGCCGGACGACTGGCGGCGTTCGTCCTCGTCGTCGGTGTCGTCCTGGCGGCCGGACTGACCGCACCCATTGGCCCCGCGTTCGCCGGCGATAATCCCGGGCTCCTCGGGTTCGATCCGGACGAGGCCGACGCGGACCGCGGCGAGACCGTCGAGGTGAACGTGTGGTTCCGCGCCATGGGTGGCTACGACGACGACGGCGTCGTCGCCTACGAGTACACGGTCGCGTACGACCCCGACGTGTTGACCGCCGTCGATGTCGAACCGGGACCCTGGCTGGAACGCGGCGAGGAGACGAGCGTGCGCCACGGAACGGCCATCGACGAAGCGAACGGAACGGTAACCGTCGCGGCGGAGCGCGACCCGCCGGCGGGCGGCGTCGGCGACACCGCGGCCGACCGGACCCCGACGGCGACGATCACGTTCGAGGTGCCCGACGACGCGCCCGCGGCGGACGCGGTGATCGGGATCGCCGACGCCGACGCCCAGCTGCTCCAGTACCCGCTTCCGGTGTTGACGACCCGCGAAGCCGTCATCGAGGTGGCCGGCGGCGGCGAGGAGCGGCTCCCGATCGCGGACGAGGACGGCGGCGACGGCGAGGGTGCTGACGTGACCCTCTCGGAGGGGACCGCGGACGACGCCGAGGGAGACGACACCGAAGGAGACGGCGACGGGGAGGACCCCAGCGTCCTTACGGTCGGAGGGATCCTCGCGCTCGGCGTCGCCGCGCTCGGCGTGCTCGTTGTCGGGCTGGTTCGACGGATCCGCTGACCCGCCACTTATGAATCCGTCTCCTGAAGCGTCCCTCCACCGAGCCCCTCCCACTCGACGCGGTACCCGAGCCGGGAGAGGGCGGCGCTCGTCTCGCCGATCCCGTACTCGTCGAGGACCGTCTCGGCGGCGGCGAGCGTCATACCGGAGTCGAGCTCGTCGGCGACCGTCGCCAACACCGCGGGGCGGACCAGCGTCCGCCCCACGCGCTCGTGGGCGGGGAACCGCGCCCCGTCGAGCGCCCCGACGCCCGTCCCGTACCCCTCGGCGACGGCTTCGAGGGTCACCACGTCGTCGTCGGGGACGATCTCGGCCGGGAGCGCCGCTGCCGCTTCCGCGACGAACTCGGACTCGTACTCGCGTAACACGTCGACGACGCGCTTCACCCTGACCCGGCCGGCGTACGTGACGACTCGGTGGTCGTGGGCGGCGATCTCCTCGCCGACACCGAGACTCTCGTCGACCGCGACGAGGAGGTCGACGTCCTCCACGTCCGCGAGCTGGCCGAGCTTCTTCTCGACGTATTCGGGCGTCCAGAACCCCATCACCTCGAAGTAGAGCCGGAAGTCGGCGTGGTCGTAGTCGAACGCGAAGTCGGGGATCATCACCCGCGTGCCGGTTTCGAGCGGCTCCGGCTCGCGAACGAGCGTCCAGTCGAGGTCGAGCGCGCGGAACCGTCCGGCGAAGTCGGCCTCGACACCGCTGTCGAAGTCGGGCCCCGCCACGGGGTCGACCCCGGGGACGCTCACGTCGCGCTCGGAGAGCGTCATCGTCCGCTCCGTTCCTCGGTCGTCGATCGTCGCCTCCAGCCGCCACTCGGCCGTCTTCGCGACGGTACGGAGGAGCCGTGCGAACGCGGTGCCGTACCGCCGCGTCCGGCGAAACAGCCGATCCGGTCCGGTGACGACCAGCTCGCGGCCGTCGTCGGTCCGTCGGAGCTCGTACAATAGCCCGAGGCGTTTGACGGCGCTCACGAGCGCCTTGGGATCGGCGGAACGGACCCGGATCTCGGTCGCGTCGAACAGCGCGGTCTGTGCGAGTGAGAGGTCGTACTGGTCGAGCAACGTGTCGGGGCCCCACCGCACGTCCGCGTCTACGAGCACCTGTCGCGTGTCGCGGTCGGCGTAGAGGTCGTCGTCGATAACTTCGGAGTCGACACCCAACCCGTCCGCGGCCCGTTCGATCGCCCGGTCGCGTGTCGATTCGCTCGCCACGCCGACCGCTTCGGCCGCCTCGAACGCGGCCCGCCGGACGCGCGGTGGCGGGACCGTCGCGCGCGTCTCGAAGGTACACTCGCGCTCGACGAGCGCGGCCAGCCCACGGACGAGCTTGAAGTCGTCGGCGTCGGCCTCGATCCCGTCAAGCGCTTCGGAGAGCACCGCGCGGGGTTCTCCGACCGACGCCTCGAACGCGCCGAGCACGCGCGCGGCGAGCGGGCGGTGCTCGCGGTCGACGAACTCGGGGCGGTACCCGCCGCCGGCTCTCGACACGCGGAGGAGGTCCTTGCGTAACACGGTCGTCGGTTGACGGCGAGCACTGATAAAGAGTCGAACCGGTACGGGCGGATTCCCGGCCGCCGAGAGCGCGGGACTGCGTTAATTCCCCCGAGCGAGGACGTCGAACCGTAATGACTGGCCTGCACGCGTTCGGTCGACGAACCGCTTCGAGACGGGCGTTCCTTTCGACGGCTGCCGCGGTCGGTGCCGCCGGCCTCGCCGGCTGTGCCGGCGCGCCGTCTCAGGGTGTCGAAGCGGAGGAACCGACCGAGGAGACGGTAACGGCCCAGCCGGAGCAATGGTCCGGGAGCGACTCGACAGCGGTCGAGACGGAGTACCCGTACACCGCGCCGCCGACGACCGTCGACCTCGACGAGCGCGACGGCGCGGTGACGCTCTCGACCCGGGCGTGTCGCCATCAGCTGCTCGGCGAGGACGCGCGGGGCGGCCCGTGGGAGCTCCCCGAAGTCTGGGGCTGGGAGACGGCCGAGACGGAGCCGAGCGTCCCCGGCCCGGTGCTCAGAGTGACCGAGGGAACGGAGATGGAGCTCACCTACGACAACACGCGGCACAACCGGGCACACACGTTCCACGTCCACGCGCTCCGGAAGAGCTGGATGGACGACGGTGCTCCGACCACGACCGGGGAACAGGTCGGCCCGGGGGAGGAACACACGTACGAGATCACCGCCAACGTCCCCGGTACCCACCTCTACCACTGTCACTTCCAGACGCAGAACCACCTCGATCTGGGGATGTACGGGATCCTCCGGGTGGACCCCGTCGACTACGAGCCGCCGGACAAGGAGTTCTTCCTGACGGTGAAAGACTGGGACACCCGACTCTCGGCGTCGACGGCCGGCGGCGACGTCTCCTTCTCGCACCGGGACCGGAACCCCGACGCGTTCACGGTGAACGGACGTTCCGCGCCGTACAGCCTCCACCCGGAGGAGGGGTCACCGATGATAGTCGAGCAGGGGGACCGCGTGCGGATCCACCTGACGAACAACGGGTACGAAACCCACTCGATGCACACGCACAATCATCGTTTCGAGGTCGTCGAGAAGGACGGCGGGGTGATCCCCGAGTCCGCCCGCTACGCCGAGGACGTGGTGCCGATAGCGCCCGCAGAGCGGAAGACGATCGAGTTTACCGCCGACGCCGACCCGGGGATCTACGCGCTCCACTGTCACAAGGTGAACCACGTGATGAACGGCGACACCTACCCGGGCGGAATGCTCACCGGACTCGTGTACGAGGACGCCCTCGACACCGAACAGTTCGAGGCGCTGATGGACCTCGCCGGATACGAGGGCTGATCCTCGGCCGCGACCCGCCGGTCTAGATCTCCACCGCGAGGTGGGATCGCGGCGTCAGCGGTCCATCAGCTCCCGCTTCAACTCGCCGCTCACCGTCGGAAGGTCGCCGATGAACTCCCGCACGACCGTCCGTTCGATCCGCTGGAGGGTCTCGCTACACGTCGACTTCGCGATCCCAGCCTCGGCCGCGAGTTGGGTCTGCGTACACCCCCGAGGCACGTCGTAGTAGCCGCACTCGACGGCCGTCACGAGGAGGTCGAGCTGGTTCTCCGTGAGGAGCCGGCTCGGGTTTACGCGCTGACGGACGAACTCGACGTCGTACTCGAGTCCCATCGCACGGAGCTGGTCGCCGAACGCCGACAGCCGATCGTGTGCGCCGGTGGCGTCGAGCGTGGCGACACCGTCGCTGATCTCGACCGGCATCTCGATCGGTATCCCGGCCTCCCGTGCGGCGGCGAGAAGTAGGGGGGCCGACGCCTCGATCTGAACGGTGGCGTCCGACGCCTCGCGGACCATCACGGAACACTCGACGAGCCCGGTGTGGTCGTCCATCGCAGCGAGCACTTCGTCGACCGGTCGGCCGGTGATCCGGACGAGGGCGAACCCGGCGTTCTCGCCGGGGGTCGCGGACAACACGCGGAACACCGCGTCGGGGAACGCGCGTGAGACGTCCGCGATCCACGGGCCGTCGGGTAGGTCGACGAGGAGACGGATGCGTGCCATATGTGGGCCGACCGACTGAACGCCGGCCGAACGGCGAACCCTGTGTCCTGTCTCGTAATAAGCGTGTCCGACCCGCGGCACGCGGCGGGCCGGTTCGACGGCCCCGCTCAACAACAGAACATGAACGGATAGACGAGCGCGACCCTGTCGCCGTCCTCGAGGACCGTGTCGAACCCGCGTTCGTTCTCGTTGAACCGACCGTTCACGAGGATCCGGGCGTACGCGACGGTCTGCTCGCCGACCGGGTTTTTGCGCCAGGTCCCGGGGAGCTCCTCCGGCGTCGGGGCCCACCCGCTGTGGGTCGACTCCGCTTCCGTCTCGGCGATCAGGAGCTCCTGGAGCTCGGGGTACTCCTCGAACAGCTCGTCGAGGAACGCCCGGAGCGTGTGCCCCTCGAACGCGTACTCGAACTCGTAGGTGCCGTCGAGCTCGCGGCGCACGTGGCCAGTACATCTGACGGTGAGGGTCGTCTCGGCCGGCTCGGATGCCGTCGTGTTCCCCGTATCGGATGTCGCCGCGTCCGCGGAATCGGCGGCAGTCCCGTCAGTCGTGCGCTCATCGGTCTTCGTGGGCATGTTCCGGCGTACGGCAGGGGACGGCGTAAGCGGCGACCCGAACGTGTTCGCATACGACGCCCCTGTCGACTCACACGTCCGCTACCGCCGACTCACACGTCCGCTACCGCCGACTCACGCGTCTCTCCGCCGACGACCGTCAGATCCGGGTCCGGAGACGACTCACCGCCGACGACCGTCAGATCCGGGTCCGGAGACGACTCACCGCCGACGACCGGCGACCCGCTCCTCGGCCGTCTCGGCGCTGACGAGCTCGTACAGCATCGCGCGTCCGCCGTCCGCCTTCGGGCGGAGCACCCGGCCGAGCCGTTGGGTGAACTCCCGCTCGCTTCCCGAGCCGGAGAGCACCACGGCGACGTTGGCGTCGGGGACGTCTACCCCCTCGTCGAGGACGTTGGCGGCGACTACCCGGGAGTAAGTCCCGTCGCGGAACCGTTCGAGGACCTCGCGGCGCTCCGCCGCGCCCGTCTCCGCGGTGATCGCCGGGATCAGGAACCGCTCCGAGATCCGATAGACGAGGTCGGTGTGGGCGGTGAACACGATGACGCGGTCCTCGCGGTGCCGGTGAAGCAGGTCCGCGAGCCGGTCGAGCTTCCGTTCGGCGTTCATCATGATCTCACGGGCCGCCGACTTTGCGAGCAGCGCCTCTCGGGCGCGGGGGTCGTTCCCGGAGCGCAACACCAGCTTGCGGTAGTCCTCGCCGCTGGTGAAGGTGATCCCCGACTCGCGGAGGTACTCGACGAAGACGCCCTGTTTCGCCTCGTATCGCTCCCGTTCGGCCGGAGTCAGCTCCACCTCGATCCGACGGACGTCGTATGGGGCGAGATGCTCGCCAGCGAGGTCGTCCACGTCGAGCGAGTAGACGCGCTCGCCGACGAGCTCGGCGATCGTCTCGTGGGCACCATCGGGCCGCTCGAACGTCGCTGTGAGGCCGAGCCGGGCGGGGGCGGCGAGCAGCCGGGCGATATCCCGATAGCCCTCTCCGCCGAGGTGGTGAACCTCGTCGAAGACCACGAGCTCGAAGGCGTCACCAACGGCCTCGGCTTTCAGATACGCCGAGTCGTACGTCGACACCGTGATCGCCTCCTGGCGCTGCTCGCCGCCGCCGAACCGGCCGATCGGCACGTCGAACTCGGTCGCCAGCTCGCGTTCCCACTGGTCGAGGAGGTCGACCGTGGGGACGACGACCAGCGTTGGAACGCCGAGCTCGACGATGGCCCGGATCGCGATCACCGTCTTCCCGGCCCCCGTCGGCAGTTCGAGCACCCCCCGGTCGTCAGCGGATCGCCACGCGGCGAGCGCGTCCGCCTGGTACTCGCGGAGGTCGTAGTCGGTGGTGAGACCGAGCCCCTCGCGATCGCCGTCGAACACCCGGTCCTCGACGTGGACCCCGGCGACCGAGAGCGCGCGACGGATCGCCGCGTATCGGTACGCGGGGGCCCGGGCGATCCCGGAGCGGGGATCCGCCTCGACGCCGGGAAGCGGCGGGAGCCGACCCGCGTCGTCCCCGTCGGCGTCCACGCGGATCGTTCCGTTCTCGTAGCCGAGCCGGACCGTCATCGGTCGTGGTAGCCGGCGGACTGATAAAGGACCACCGCCTCGCTCCCCCTATGCGCGCGGCCGAACTCGACCCCGAACTCGCGGCGGTCATCGACGAGCTCGAAGGCCTCGGGCTCCCCGACTGGCACACCCTCTCCGTAGACGCCGCCAGGGAACTGGAGGACGAGGTGTTCTCCGGCGATCCGGAGCCGCCGGTGGCGACCGTCCGCGATCTGGCGTTCGACGGCCCGCACGGCCCGGTTCCCGTTCGGGTGTACCGACCGCCCGCGGCGGTAGCAGGAGGTCCGGCCGACGGAACCGCGGATCGAGCCGGAAAAGCGACCGACACCGACGGAGGCACCGCGACCGTTGACGACGCAGCCGATGCCGAGGGCGCACCGACGCTCGTTCACTTCCATGGCGGCGGGTGGACGCTGGGAACGCTGGACTCCGTCGACGGGATCTGTCGCGAGCTCGCGACGCGTGCGGCCGCGGTCGTGGTCTCCGTCGACTACCGGCTCGCGCCGGAACACCCGTTCCCGGTGGCCGTCGACGAGGCGGTAGCGGCGGCCGAGTGGGCCACGGACGTCGCGGCGTCGTTCGGCGGCGATCCCGCCCGGGTCGGCGTCAGCGGGACGAGCGCGGGGGCGACCCTGGCGCTCGCGACGGCGCTTCGTGTCCGGGAGTACGGCGGCCCGTCGCTCGCCGGACAGTTCCTGTTGTACCCGATCGCGGGGCACGGATTCGACACCGACTCCTACCGGGAGAACGCCGCCGGCCCGCTGCTGACGCGCGAGGACATGCGGTGGTTCTACGACCAGTACCTCCGGAGTCCCGTCGACGCGGCCAACCCGTTCGCGGTGCCGTTGCGCGCGGAGAACTTGGGCGACCTCCCGCCCGCGACGGTCGTTACCGCCGGGTTCGACCCGCTGCGGGACGACGGGTTGGCGCTCGTCGACCGGTTCGAGACGGAAGGGACTCCGGTGGAGGGGCGCCACTACCCCGCGATGGCACACGGGTTCTGTAGCCTTTCGGACCGCGTCGCGGTCGCGGAGGCGGCGCTGTCGGCGGTCGCCGACGACATCCGATCGCGGCTCTGAACGCGCGCGGTTCGATCCCCGGCTCCCCTCGGTCGACCGTCGTCGGTACCCTCAAGGGATCCGAGCCAAACGTCCCGGACATGAGTCTCATCGGGTCGCTTGTCGCGTTCGTCGTGGGGCTGCTCGTCGGCGGATTGGCGATCTTCATCGCCGCCAGTGTCGTCACCGACACACGGGACTACAGTCACGCCGTGTTCACGGCGCTTTTCGGCGCGATCGTGTGGGGTCTCTCGGAACTCCTGCTGTCGTGGGTCCCGCTCGTCGGCGAGTTCATCCCGCTGGTCGCGTGGATCTGGATCATTCGACGACGGTACGGATCGTCGTGGGTCCACGCGGCGATCATCGGGTTCATCGCCTGGGGTGCCGCGA
>LFFM01000547.1_pt1 | contig 26450 bp, 24 predicted proteins | sample 643131 | NCBI WGS metagenome assembly LFFM01 (sample SAMN03777445, study PRJNA286221) | soda lake metagenome | biome: soda lake; feature: Kulunda steppe; material: water; isolation source: sample Tc-Br brine of Tanatar trona crystallizer | place: Russia: Kulunda steppe | collected 2011-07
GGACGCGGACGCTTCCAAGGCGTCACCGCACCGAATCTCCGAACCCTATGAGTGCGGCGCTATGTCCAGCTAAGCCACCCGGCCTCACCTCTCCGTACCGCGATGACGCCCTTTAACCTTCCCATCCGTCCGGACCATGAGGGACGATCACAGATCGGCTCCGGGGACGAGAACGGACCCCGCGGATTTATGCCGAACGCCTCGGACGTTCGGCGTATGACTCTTCCCGAACTCCTGTCGGGGGCCGTCGGCGACGAGGACGTCGTCGCTAGGGTGCCGCTCGGCGGAGACGACCTCCTCGCGATCACGCCGACGCGAACGCTCGTCTATCGAGCAGACGGACTCCTCTCCGACGAGTCCGTCGAGGAGTATCGCCACGCAGCGGAACGGATCGCGGTCTCGACCGGTCGACGAAAGTCGAAGCTCGTTCTCGGCTACGGCCTCGACGGCGACGAGACGCTCTCGCTCCCGACCAAACGCGTCGACGACGTGCTCCATCCGGTCCTCGCGGGCGTGCTGTCCGCGGCGGGAGTTACGGAACCCGGCGAGTCCGTCAGACGGACGTTCCGCTTCTCGGAGCTCACGCTGGTCGTCACCGACCGGCGGGTCGTCAAACACGTCGGATCGGCGGTGTGGGACGAGGAGTTCGAGGAGTTCCCGTACGCGGACCTCACCGACCTCGACTTCGAGGAGGGAACCGTCGCGACGGCGATCGTCCTCGCACACGACGGGCGCTCCGAGCGATTCAAGGCCCCCAACGAGTCCGCTCGCGCGGTGCGTGAGACGCTCGTCGACGCGGTGTGTGATTTCCACGACGTGGAAAGTCTGGAGGAGTTCCGCGTGACCGCGGCCACGGAGGACGAAGACGCTTCGGATGGATCCCCCGGAGAGGGCGGCTCCCGGACCGGAACGACGGACTTCGGCGAGGGACCGGATCCGCTGTCGGCCTCACCGGCGGCGGACGCGGAGGCCGAGGAAACGGATCCGGAGCTCGGAATCGGAACCGAGTCGGACGCGACGCGGGAGGAGGGTTCGCTCGAGGACCGGATCGCACCCGACGTGGATGAGCCCCTCGAATCCGCCAGGGACGGATCAGCGCAGTCGGCGGAATCGTCCGGACGGGAGCCGACCACTTCGGATCCGCTCGCCGGCGACTTCGGCGTCGACGCGTCCGTCGAAAGCGGATCGGCGAGTGGATCGGGTAGCGGGTCCGAACCGGGTAGCGGGTCCGAACCGGGTGCCGAGACCGTGGCCGGCGCGGAAACCGACCAGAGATCCGGTTCGAATGCTTCCGGCAGCGACGGGGTCGATCGCTCCGACGTCACGGGGGCGTCCCCGGGGGCCGGATCGACCGACACCGACCCTGTCGATGGTGGGATCGGGGGCGACTCCGACGTCGACGAGGACCCCGCCACGCCGGACGCGTTCGAGGGCTCGGCGTTCGAGAGTGCCGGTGTCGAGGACGATGACCTCGCCGCGGAGGTCGCGTCGCTCCGAGCCGCCGTGGAGGCGCAGTCCGACCGTCTCGAGAGACAGTCGGAGCTCATCGAACGACTGATAACGGAGCTCCGCCGCGGGCGCTAACTCCTGTGGATGCGCTCAACGATCGTGGACGCGCTCAACGATCGCTCGATCGCCGTCCGTCGCGACCCGTGACCGTTCGGACACACGAGGAGCCGAACGGTCCCAGTTCGCCCGCGTCGAGACGCACGAAGTGGCCCGTGGTGATCGACGCGCCACAGCGGTTACACTCGAAACGTCCCTCCCGCGTCACCACCTGGCGTTCGTAGTTTACGTAGGTGCCCCCGCGGCAGATCCGCAATCGAGCGTTCTGGCGCTCGATGACGCCGCGTTTCTCGGCCGCGTCGAGGATCTCCCGAGTGAGTGACGGGTTCGTGGTGATCGTCTCGATCCGATCCACCGCTGCCGAAAGCGGCAGCTCCTCGTGTTCGAGGTTGGCCAACAGCTCGATCCCGAGCTCCAGTTTCTCCTCTCTGCTCGCCGGCTCACTCACGCCCGGACGAACGAACGGGTCGGGTATAAGTCGGCCGCTCGCGTCCGGAAGAGACTCCGGCCGCGCGAGCGTGCCGGGAGGGGAAGACAATTACCGCCCGGTCGAGTGAACCCGATATGGACGTACTGGAGGTCGCCGAGCGTGCGACCGCAACGGGACCCGTGTGTGACGCCTGTCTCGGTCGTCTCGTCGCCGATCGGAGCTTCGGACTGTCGAACGGCGAGCGAGGGTCGGCGCTGCGGGTGTCGCTCTCGCTTCGAGACGACGTGGACCACGCCCCGGTCGAGACGGCGGACTGCTGGGTGTGTGAGGGGTACTGCGGCGCTTTCGACGCGTGGGCCGAGCGTGCTGCCGAGGCGGTAGAGAACGTGGGGTTCGAGACGTACAACGTCGGCACGCGTCCGCCGCCGCTCGTCGAAGAGAACGAGACGCTGCTCCGCGAGGAGGCCGGGCTGGACGCCGACGCAGGCGAACCGTTCAAATCGGAGTTCAATCGGGAGGTCGGCAAGCGATTCGGGCGTCTGACCGGCGCGGCCGTCTCCTTCGACCGACCCGACGTCCAGTTCACGATCGACCTCGCGGACGACGAGTTGGACGCGAAGGTGAACTCCACGTTCGTCTACGGTCGCTACCGAAAGCTGGAGCGCGACATCCCCCAGACCGAGTGGCCCTGTCGCGAGTGTCACGGGTCGGGAAAGGAGGGACGCGAGCCGTGTGACCACTGTGGCGGGTCGGGATACCTCTACGACGACAGCGTCGAGGAGTTTACCGCCCCGATAATCGAGGACGTGCTCGACGGCACGGCGGCGACGTTTCACGGTGCGGGCCGCGAGGACGTCGACGCGCGGATGCTCGGGACCGGTCGACCGTTCGTGATAGAGATCGAGGAACCGCGCCGTCGCCGCACCGACGTCAAGCGTTTGGAATCGGATATCAACGCGTTCGCCGACGGAGCGGTCGAAGTTGAGGGGCTCCGGCTAGCGACGTACGACATGGTCGCGCGAGTGAAGGAGCTCGAGGCGTCGAAACGGTATCGTGCGGAGGTGACGTTCGACGACGACGTCACGGCCGCGGCGCTCGACGAGGCGGTCGCCGAGATCGACGGCGCGACGATCGAGCAGTACACGCCAAACAGAGTCGATCACCGACGGGCAAGCCTGACCCGCGAACGCGAGGCGTACGAAGTGTCCGCCGAGCTCGTCGATCCGCGTCGAGCGATCGTCGAGATCCACGGGGCGGGCGGGTTGTATATAAAAGAACTCGTCTCAAGCGACGAGGGACGGACGGAGCCGAGTCTCGCGGGACTTCTCGGCGTCGGCGCTGAGGTGACGAGCCTCGACGTGCTCGCGGTCGAGGGCGAGGAGGAACCGTTCGAGCGCGAGGAGTTCTTCCGGGACTAACCGGGCGCGACACGGCCGCCCGATTCAAAACGAATGCGGGAGAAGTGGGCCGGCGCGAATTCGAATCGCGGTTACGGCCACCCGAAGGCCGAAGGATACCAAGCTACCCCACCGGCCCGCACGTGAACGGAGGCCGCTCGTTCTTTTAATCCTTCCGAAAGCCGGAACCGGTTTCGAACGGTTACCGCTCAAAGTACCGATCACGGTGAGTCCGGCAGCCGGGGTTGAAAGCCGCCTCGCAGTGCGGACAGGCGTCGCCGCCGGCGAGGTACTCGGTCGCCGTCAGTCGCTTCCGACAGACTCCACACAGGACTGCGGGCTCATCGAACCGGTCACGAGGCCACGGTTTCGCTTCGTGATCGGCCGCGGTATCGTGACAGGACGCACACGGATAGTACGTCTCACAGCACCCGAACCGCAGGGCGATAACGTCCTCGGGTGAGTCCCAGTGTGCACATCGGGTCTCGGGGTCGACGTCGACCCCCCGCAGCGGGACCGGAAACCTCGTATCGAGACGTGGGTCGTGGGCCGTCACCCGGTCGGCCGCGTGGTCACCCATCGATGATCACCTGCATGGTGTCAGTACGAGCTGTAGCCGTCCGTGTCGAGCCAGTTGTGGACGACGGAGACGGTATGGTCGGCGTGAAGGCGCTTCGGGCCGACGCGGACTCGTCGGTCGGCGACGTCGTCGATCAGGGACGATTCGCGCTCGGTGAGATCGTGGTGGTCCGAGAGAACGAACACCGGGTCCCTCGGCGGGTCGACCTCGACGAGCGGCTCGCCGGCCTCGTGAAGATGGACGACCGTCCCCTCGTCGTCCAGGCGGTCGAGCGTCTCCGACACCGACGTTCGTCGGAGCTCGACGCCCGGTGAGACGTCGGCAGGCATGTGACCGATCGCCTCGTCGCGCGCGGCGAGTGCATCACGGACCCGAGCGGCGACGTTGCGCTCGTCCGGATGGAGGTGTCGGAGACTCGCGGCGTCGAAGGTGACCGTAACCTCGTCGGCACAGACCAAGTGGACGCGAGCGTCCCCACGGATCCCGTGTGAGAGGAAGACGCCCGTCGCGACGCATCGACATAGGAGGTCGAGCCGCCCCGCGCCGGGAATATCCGAAAGCGAGACGGCGTCCGGGTCGGTCGGGACGTCGTGACCGATGACGACGAACTGGCGCATACCGATCGCTCCGTCCCGACGCTTATAATCCGTCCGACCGGAGAACGGTCATGAGCGTCTCCGGGATATGTCACGAATGTCAACGCGCTCGCGCCGACCACGACTGTCGAACCTGTGGTCGGCAGGTGTGTGACGATCACTGGGCCGGCGAGCTCGGAGTGTGCTCGGCGTGTGCACGCGGACTTGACGGGGACGGTAGCGGCTCCGATCCGCCGAGCGGCTACCGGTAACGGTTCAACCGCTTTTTGAGCCGCTTGGCCGCGTCGCCGGCGGCCCCGAAGTAGACGCCCTCGTCATCGGGACGCGACGACTCCTCGCCGGCGAAAATGATCCCGCGGGAGGAGTTGACGAGTCCGACCGACGCGTCCGCGTCGCCGTGAGAATAGGTCGCGAGGCCGTGTTCGACCGCCGCTTCGGCGTCACCCCCCTGCGCGCCGACGCCGGGAACGAGAAACGGGATCTCGGGAACGATCTCGCGCACCTCCGCGAGCTCGTCGGGAGTCGTCGCGCCCACGACGAGCCCGACGTCGCCGTCGGCGTTCCAGACGTCCGCGAGCGCCGCCACCCGCTCGTAGAGCGGCTCTCCGGAGCCGAGCTCGAGCTCCTGTAGGTCGCTCCCGCCGGGGTTGGAGGTCCGGCAGAGCACGAAGACGCCCTTTCCTTCCCGGTCGAGAAACGGTTGGAGGGAGTCTCGACCCATGTACGGGTTCACGGTAATAGCGTCCACCCAGTCGAGGACCTTGGCGTACTGACGGGTCGTGTTGCCGATGTCGGCGCGTTTGGCGTCCAACAGGACGGGAACGTTCTTTCCCGCCGCGTATGCCGCCGTCTCGCGGAGGGCACGCCATCCGTCATCGTCCTCGTAAAAGGCCGCGTTCGGCTTATAACAGGCGGCGTGCTCGTGGGTCGCGTCGATCACTCGCCGGTTGAACGCCCAGCGCGGCAGGTCGGCGTCCGCGAGGAACTCGGGAACCCGGGTCGGGTCGGGGTCGAGACCGATGGAAACGACGCTGTCGGTCCGTTCGATCCGATCCGCGAGCCGTTCGAAGAAGCGCATACGCGGAGTGTGTCGGGCTGCCCGCTAAACGTTGCGTTCGGCGTTGCAGTCGGCGACCGCGCTACCGTCCCCAATCGGCGACCCGCTTCGGACGGTCGGACACCGCCATGACGTCGAGGTCGTCGTCCGCGTGCTCGATCGCTTCGAGTGCCGCCTTCGCGCTCGGATGCGTCGAGAAGTAGGTGATCTCCTCCTCGACGGCTACCTCCAACAGGCTCCGCTGTCTGGAGACGATCAGATCGATCGCTCCCCGTCTCGCCGCCTCGACGAGGTCCGTCGCGGTCGACAGCTCGAAGTGCTCGGCGTACCCTTCGACGAGCGCCTCGCCCGCCTCGGTGTCGGGGTCCGGGAACTCCTCGGCCGAGAGATCGACGACGGCGGTTCCTGACTCCGGGATCGGCTTGCCGGTCGAGTCCTGTGCCTTGTCGTAGGCCTTCCCGAACGAGCGGGCAGTCCCCATCACCTCGCCGGTCGATTTCATCTCGGGGCCGAGCCGCGGATCCGAGCCCGGGAGGCGGTCGAACGGCAACACGACCTCCTTGACGCTCCGATGCTCGGGGATCTGCTCGTCGACGTCGAGGTCCGCGAGCGAGAGGTCGTCCGTCATCACCTTCGCCGCGAGCTTGGCGATGGGGACGCCCGTCGCCTTCGAGACGAACGGGACCGTCCGTGAGGACCGGGGGTTGGCCTCCAACACGTACACCTCCGGCTCCGCGTCGTCGTGAACGCCGGTCACCGCGAGCTGGACGTTGAGCAGCCCGACCGTATCGAGCGCGCGAGCGATGTTCTCGGTGACCTCGCGGACGCGTCCCATGGTCTCGTCGTCGAGCGACCGTGGCGGAATCATGCAGGCGGAGTCACCCGAGTGGACGCCCGCGCTCTCGACGTGTTCCATCACACCGCCGATGAGAGCTGCTTCGCCGTCAGCAACGGCATCCACGTCCAGTTCGACCGCGTCATCAAGGAACTGATCGATGAGGATCGGCTTGTCGGGTGAGACCCGGACCGCCTCCTCGATGTAGTGTTCCAGCTCGGCGTCGTCGTCGACCACGCGCATGGCGCGACCGCCGAGCACGTAGGACGGCCGAACGAGCACCGGATAGCCTATCCGGTGGGCGAGATCGAGCGCCTCCTCACGACTCGTCGCGGTGCCACCCTCCGGCTGGGCGATCCCCAGCTCGTCCATCAGGAGGTTGAACCGGTCACGGTCCTCGGCCAAGTCCATGGCCTCGACGCTCGTCCCCAAGATCTCACAGTCGAGCCCGCGGCGCTCGATCTCCGCTTCGAGTGGTTCACCGATGTTCACCGAGGTCTGGCCGCCGAACTGAACCATCACGCCGTCGGCCCCGGTCGCCTCGGCCACGTCGGCGACTTCCTCGGCAGTGATCGGATCGAAGAACAGCCCGTCGGACGTGTCGTAGTCCGTCGACACCGTCTCCGGGTTGTTGTTGACGACGTGTGCCTCGATACCGAGCTCGCGAAGGGCTTGCACTGCGTGTACCGAACAGTAGTCGAACTCGACGCCCTGGCCGATCCGGATCGGTCCGCCGCCGACGACGACGACGCTGTCGACGCTCTTGTCGACGACGAGCTCGCCAGCGGCGGCGTCGCCTTTCAGGGGCCCGCGCTCGAACTCCGACTGCCGAGCGGAGTAGTAGTAGGGCGTCTGCGCGGCGAACTCGCCGGCACAGGTGTCGACCTGTTTGTAGGTTCGCCCGGGAACGTCCTGCTCGACCGCGTTCACGTCGACACCCCCGCCGGCCAGCGCCGCGATCTCGGTGTTGGTGTGGCCCGCGGTCGCCGCCGGGGCGAACTCGCCGTCCTGAGCGGCCTGTGCGGAGTCACTGACGCGCTTGAACCGTTCGAGGTACCACGGCTTGATGCCCGTCAGCGACTCCACGTCGCCGACGGTGTAACCGCGGTCGAACGCCTCGAAGATCGCGTACGGACGGTCCGGCGTGGGCGTCTCGAGGTACTCCCGTTCGAGGGCGTCGTCGGCGACGTCGACCCAGTCGACCGCGGGATCGTACTCCGAGGAGCGCAGCGATTTCAACAGACTCTCCTCGAAGTTCCGGCCGATAGCCATCGCCTCGCCGGTCGACTTCATCGCAGTACCGAGCTCGAAGTCGACGTCTTCGAACTTGTCGATGGGCCAGCGTGGCACCTTCGTCACGACGTAGTCGATGGCGGGCTCGAAGGCCGCGGTCGTCTCGCCGGTGATCTCGTTGTCGATCTCGTGGAGGCGCTTACCGAGCGCGACCTTCGCGGTGACGCGGGCGATCGGGTACCCGGTCGCCTTCGAGGCGAGTGCAGACGAGCGAGACACGCGCGGGTTCACTTCCACCACGCGATACTCGCCGCCGGGCGTGCCGTCATCGCGCCACGCGAACTGGATGTTGCAGCCGCCCTGGATGCCGAGGTCGCGAATAACACCGAGTGCAGCGTCGCGCATCTCCTGGTGCCCGTCGTCCGGGATCACCTGTGACGGAGTGACGACTGTCGACTCGCCGGTGTGGATCCCCATCGGGTCGATGTTCTCCATGTTACAGATGATGATACAGGAGTCGTCGGCGTCCCGCATCACCTCGTACTCCAGTTCGACCCAGCCCGCGATGGACTCCGTGATGAGCACCTCGCTGTTCCGCGAGAGACGAAGTCCCTTGCGGACGCGCTCAAGCAGCTCCTCGAAGTCGTCGACGACGCCCGAGCCGGAACCGCCGAGAGTGTACGTGGTCCGAGCGATGACCGGAAGGCCGCCAACGTCGTCCACGGCGGTCCTGACTCGCTCGCGCAGCGCTCCCTCATCGAAGTCGGTGACCGACTCGCCCTCGTCGAGCGCGATGGTCGTCGACTTCGGGACCGGCTCGCCGATGGCCTCCATCCGCTGCCGGAACAGGTCGCGGTCCTCCGTCGCGTATATCGTGTCGAGCGGCGTGCCCATCACGTCCACGTCGTGCTCCTCTAAGATCCCCTCCTCCGCGAGCTCCGCAGTGACGTTGAGTCCGGTCTGACCGCCGAGTCCGGCAATAACCCCGTCAGGCTCCTCGATCCGGATGACCTCAGCGATCGCTTCGGGGGTGATCGGTTCGATGTACACTCGGTCTGCCGTCTCCGGATCGGTCATGATGGTCGCCGGATTCGAGTTCACCAGGACGACCCGGGCCCCTTCCTCTTGGAGGGCGCGACACGCCTGTGCGCCGGAGTAGTCGAACTCCGCGGCCTGTCCGATCTGGATCGGTCCGCTACCGATGAGCAGGATGGTCCGGTCCTCGTTCATTATCGCGACCGAGTACGTTCATCGTAATAAGGTCGGCGATAGAGTACGAATCTCGCAGGCGCTTTGCGATTTTCGCAAGTGATGTGGTCTCACATCTCGTGACCTTGGTGGGATCGGACACGCGGACGTGTGGCTCTTGGGCCGGTCGGCCGCACGCTTCCGGTTCGGATCGGTCCGGTTGATCGCCTGCGGTGCCTGGCGGCTCATAGAGACGCAAGGAGGAAGCCCACGACTTCAGTCGTGGGTAACTGACGTCACGTGTTGAGCCGGTACCGATACGGCCGCTTCGCAATGACTTCCACGTCGCCGCGTTCCGCCCATCGTCCCAATACGGTTGCGACACGGTGTGGACTGTCCAGATCCTCGGGATCCTCCAACAGCGCGAGGATCTCTCGGGCCGTCAGTGGCTCGTCGGCGTCGGCGAGCACACCGCGGATACGCTCGTACTCGTGGGTGTGCATGTGTCTTACACACGTCCTCGATACGTATATGATTCAGTGAGACATGAGTCGGACGAACGTCGGACAACTGGAGTGAGACCTCCGATATCAACAGTTTCGACGCCCGGCTCCGAGTCAAGCGTACGGATCTTCCACCTCGAGATCCCGTTCGGCGCGGTACTGATCCACGAACTCGCTCACGTCGAACTCGATCATCTCTTGTTCGAACTCCGAGAGCGCCTCGTCGTCCTCGGCGTGACTCACGGCGTGTTCCATTAGCTCGATAACGAGTTCGACTATCACCTCGTGGAGGCGGCGAGCGTCGAAGTCGGCCACCCACACCATTGCGTATCCCACGTCGCCGTCGCCGCTGGCGTCGCGTGTCACGACCACCTGCGGGAACTCCTCTAACACCACTCCGAGCAGGTGTGGGGTGTCGAACTCCGGCATCTCCTCGCTGGTCGTCTCGATCGCTTCGCGGAGTACGTCGACGAGGAACTCCGGGAGGAATCGCTCCGGGGGATGGACGTCCATCACGACCGCATGGGCCTCACCGCAGTCGCAGTCGAACTCCCGCATGCCGAGGTCGAGCTCGCCGAGACCGACGGTCTCGCCACACGCGAGCTCCAGGGTGTTCTCGTCGTCACCGGGGACGCGTGGCTGGGACATAGTTCGCGTTGGCGGTTGTGGAGGTTAAAAGACGCGGAAGGGAGTCACGGCGCCGCGCTCAGGACGTCGTCGAACCCGGCTGAACGCGGACGTCTCCGAGCGGCGATCGATGGTGCGTGGCGAACAGGTCTCCGGGGACGAAGAACCACGGACATCTCCGGCTTCCTCGGATCCGACACCCCCTATGCGTCAGTGATCCGCGGAGAAGCGATCTCAGCGAGAGCCGTCGTCGCCCTCGGCGGATCGTCGTTCATCCGGCGTGGACTCCATCCCCGAGGAATCCGGACCGCTCGGTACGGACGGCGTCGATCCCTCCGTCTCGGGGCCCGCGATCCCGGTCCCGTGCGCGAAGCCGCGAGCGACCAGTCCGATGGCGACCAACTGGGCGTAAAACGCCACGAGGAACCCGACGAGTACGATGGCGAGCATCCCGCCGAACACGAGCCCGACCTGATTGGCGAAGAAGGCGAAGAACAGCAACACGAGGTAGATGGGCGCTGCGATCGACGCCGAGACGCGGTCGACGTTGAACGCCGCTCCGAGCCGGCCTTCGACGGCGAAGTTACTCACCATCGCGGGAATCGTGACGAGAAACAGGACGAACGCTCCGAGCACGAGCAGTGCTAACACCGCCGACACGAGACCACCGACCGCGCCGAGCGTCTCGACCGCGAACACACCGGCCTGTCCGGCGAGCGTGCCGACGAGCGCGAACACCAGCACGACGAGCGTGAACCCGGCCAGCAGCCCGAACAGTTTCAGACCGTCGACGAACAGCGTCCCCCACTCGTTGAACCGCGGAGGTTCTGCGTCATCGTGTGCCGACGCACGGAGAAACCGCACGTAGTAGCCGCCGAGGAGGAACAGCGGAACGAGCAGAACCGACGTCACAACCAGAGCACCGCCGATCAGTAGTCGCTTGACGCGCCGCCCGTCGTCGACGAGCGGGAACGTCACTGCGTCCTGGAGCGCGTCCGTGACGTGTTGGAGCATGCGCCCAGGTGACACGCGAGGGATATAAAACCACGAGCAAAAACAGTAGTTCGGGCATCGAAAGTGCCGATACAAACCGTCGGACCGTCTCTCCGCCGCGCGACGACACGCGCGCCGGCCGCGGAAGGAAACCGCCCTGAGGCGAGGGAGACGTGACGAGACGGAGAGACGTGACGAGATCGGCGCCGTTCGCGTGACCAGAGTGCGGTGGTTACTGGAACCCGACTCGTCCGCCGGTGTCGCGGATCGTATCGCGGCCGCCACCCTTGAACTCGCGTTCGACGTCCTCGTAGTAGGACATGAGGTCCTCGGTGATCGTCGGTCGAACGGCCTCCATCGCTCGACGGAAGTGTTTCATTTCCACGTCTTCGGCCTCGTCGTCGTCACGAAGCGCTTCGATGGCTGCCTCGCGAGCGATCCCCTCGAGGTCGGAGCCGACGTATCCATCGGTGATCTCCGCGACCTCACGAAGACTGACATCGGCCGCCAGGGGAGTGTCCTGCGTGTGGATCTCGAGAATCCGTTCGCGACCCTCCTGATCGGGTTGACCGATCATCACGAGCCGATCGAACCGTCCCGAACGGATCAGTGCAGGATCGATCATGTCCGGACGATTCGTCGCCCCGATCACCATCACGTCACCCATGTCCTCCAATCCGTCGAGTTCGGTGAGTAGCTGGTTGACGACCCGCTCGGAGACGTTGTTCCCCATCTCTTGGCCTCGAGACGGTGCGAGACTGTCGAGCTCGTCGAAGAAGATGATGGTCGGACTCACCTGTCGCGCCTTTCGGAACGTCTGCCGGATCGCCTTCTCCGACTCGCCGACCCACTTCGAGAGCAGCTGGGGGCCTCGAACCGAGATGAAGTTCGCGTTCGTCTCGTTGGCGACCGCCTTCGCCATCAGCGTCTTTCCGGTACCGGGCGGTCCGTACAACAACACTCCCTTGGGTGCCTCTACACCCATCCGTTCGAACTTCTCCGGCGAGGTGAGCGGCCACTCGACGGACTCCTGTACCTGTTGTTTCGCGTCCTTCAAGCCGCCGACGTCATCCCACGACATCTTCGGGAGTTCGACGAGCACCTCCCGCATCGCCGAGGGCTCGACCTCGTTCAACGCGCCACCGAAGTCGTCCCGCTTGACGATCATTCGGTCGATGAGGCTCGGGGGGACTTCCTCCTCGTCGAGATCGATCTCCGGGAGGTACCTGCGGAGGGCCTTCATCGCCGCCTCCTTGGTGAGGCTCTCGATGTCGGCACCGACGAAGCCGTGCGTCTCGTCGGCGAGGTGGTCCAGACTCACGTCGTCCGACAGCGGCATCCCTCGTGTGTGGATCTGGAGGATCTCCTTGCGCCCGACCTCGTCCGGGACGCCGATCTCGATCTCGCGGTCGAACCGGCCGGGGCGGCGAAGCGCCGGATCGACGCTGTCGACGCGGTTCGTCGCGCCGATAACTATCACCTGACCGCGGGTCTCGAGGCCGTCCATCATCGTCAACAGCTGGGCGACGACCCGGCGTTCGACCTCGCCGGTGACGTCCTCGCGTTTGGGCGCGATGGAGTCGAGCTCGTCGATGAAGATGATCGACGGCGACTCCTCCTTGGCGTCCTCGAAGATCTCCCGGAGCTGTTGTTCGGACTCGCCGTAGTACTTCGAGATGATCTCCGGGCCGGCGATGGAGAAGAACGAGGCGGAGGTTTCGTTGGCGACCGCCTTCGCGAGCAGGGTCTTCCCGGTGCCCGGCGGCCCGTGCAGGAGGACGCCCTGCGGGGGCTCGATCCCGAGCTTCGAGAAGATCTGCGGGTGTTTCATCGGGAGCTCGACCATCTCTCGGACCCGCTGGATCTCCGACTGCAGTCCACCGATGTCCTCGTAGGTGATTCCACCGCCGGTCTTCTCGAAGCCGGAGATCGGCTCCTCACGGAGCTCGACCTCGGTGTCCTCGGTGACGAGACACACCCCCTCGGGATCCGTGTCCACTGCGATCAGCGGGATCGCCTGCCCCGGAGACCGCATGAACGGATGGTTCGTCGAACTCATGACGGGGACGATGTCGCGCTCGACGACCGGCCGCTTGAGGATCTGTCGTTTCACCATTCCGGCGGCGTCCGACCCGAACTGGACCGACGCCTCCTCGGGCGGGGCGAGCACGAGCTTGTCGGCCTTTTCGGCCTCCGCTTTACGGATGGTAACCCGTTCGCCGATACTCACGTCGGCGTTCTGCCGGGTGAACCCGTCGATACGGACCGTGTCCGTGTTCCAGTCCTGACGATCCGCGCGCCAGACCTTCGCGGCGGTCGTCTCAGCGCCCTCGATCTCGATGATATCGCCGGGCGAGAGCTTAAGATGCAACAGCGTGTCGGGGTCGAGTCGGGCGATACCGCGCCCCGAGTCGTTCGGGTACGCTTTCGCCACTTCGAGTTGGACTTCGTTCATGATTCCTCGCGGGGGTTACCTGTAACTGTAGCCGGTTCGGGAATAAGCCTGTTGCCCGTCGGCGTCACGGTGCCCGATCGGTCGGTCGGGTCGCATCGTCCGTCGATCGGGGAGGTCCATGTCATCATGTGACAGGGTATGGAACGCGTAGGGAAAACCTCGTCGTATGCGTTGGTTTTCACCGTCGTCCCGAATCCGGAGGTATTTGTCGCTCAGCGGTCTCTCTCCGAACATGCGAACGCTCGTTTTCGACGGCCGAACCGGCGCTGCCGGCGACATGATCTGTGCCGCGCTGATCGCAGCCGGTGCCGATCCGGCCGTGCTCGAACCCGTGACGGAGCGGCTTCCGGTCCACTACGAGATCGGCGAGACGACGAAAAACGGCATCCGAGCGACGACGGTCGACGTGGTTCTCGACGACGACGATACCGTCGACTCGTCGCAACCGGGCCACTCACACGACCACGACCACTCACACAACCACGGCCACTCACACGACCACGACCACTCACACAACCACGACCACTCACACGACCACGACCACGACCACTCACACGACCACGACCACGACCACTCACACGACCACGACCACGACCACGACCACGACCACTCACACGACCACGTCCACGACCACGCCGAGGGTGCCGGCGTCAACCGCTCCTACATCGAGGTCGTCGATCTCGTAGAGGCGATGGGCCTCTCCACGCCGGTCGAGGCGATCGCGCTCGACGCGTTCGAACGTCTCGGCCGTGCCGAGGCGTCGGTCCACGGCACCGACCTCGAAGAGACGCACTTCCACGAGGTGGGTGCGGACGACGCGCTCGCAGACGTCGTGGGCGCGGCACTGCTCATCGACGATCTCGACGTCGAACGGATCGTGACGATCCCGGTCGCCGCTGGGGGTGGCGAGGTCGGAATGAGCCACGGAACGTATCCGGTTCCGACGCCCGCAGTCGTCGAGATCGCGGAACGGGCGTCGTTTACCCTCTCCGGCGGACCGATCGATCGCGAACTGCTGACGCCGACGGGTGCGGCGATCCTCGCCGCCGTCGCGGACGGTATCGACACCATCCCCTCGCTCGAGATCGACGACTCGGGCTACGGTGCCGGGGACGCGACTTTTCGGGACCACCCGAACGTCCTTCGAGTTCTCGTCGGCGACGGTGGAGCGGCAACGAGCGACGCGCCATTCGACGTCGAGCGAGGCAACGAGCAGGCCGCCCCGCTCGTCGATGACGACATCGCGATTCTGGAGACGAACCTCGATGACGCCGCGCCGGAAGTGCTCGGCGGACTCCAAGAGACGCTCACGAGCGCGGGTGCCCGAGACGTGACGATACTCCCGACGACGATGAAGAAGTCGCGGCCGGGACACCTGGTGAAAGTGATCTGTAAACCCGCGGACGCGGCGACGGTCGCGGAGCGGCTGGCCCGCGAGACGGGAACGCTCGGGATCCGACAGGCGGGCGCGAGCCACCGGTGGATCGCCGATCGATCCTTCGAGACGGCGACGCTGACGATCTCGGGGACCGATCACGAGGTGTCGGTCAAGGTCGCCTCGACCGCCGCCGGTGAAGTCTACGACGTGAGCGCCGAGTACGACGAGGCCGCGGCTGTCGCCGCGGAGACCGACCTCCCGATCCGCGAAGTGCTCCGGCGGGCCGAGGCTGCCGTCCGTGGAGCCGCCGACTGACCGCCGGGCGTTCGGAGCCACCGCCTGAGACCGACGCGAACGGCTGTTCCGTCGACGCCGAGACGACAGGCCTATGCCGGATGCCCGGCCAGTTGAACGTAACAGACGCTTACATGATCGATCGAATCCACACGTCGGAGGTCGAAGCGGACGCCGAGGAAGTCGCCATCGCTGGACACGTCCACGAGATCCGTGATCTCGGCGGGCTGGTCTTTCTCATCGTCCGCGATCGCGAAGGACTCATCCAGATCGTTTTTAAAGAGGAGCGCGAACCGGAGCTGTTCGAGGCCGTCCAAGACGTCGGCTCGGAGGACGTCGTCCGCGTCGTCGGCAAGCCGCTGGAGAGCGATCAGGCTCCCGGCGGCGTGGAGATCGCCCCGACCGAGTACGAGGTCATCGACGAGGCCGACTCCCCGCTCCCGCTGGAGATCTCCAAGGACGTCGACGTCGATCTCTCGACGAGACTCGACAACCGAGCGCTCGACCTCCGGAAACCGGAGGTCCTCTCGGTGTTCACGCTCCGATCAGAGCTGATGACCGCGATGGAGGAGTGGTTCGACGATGAGGGGTTCGTCGACATCAAAACGCCGCGTATCTCGAAGGGGGGCGCGGAAGGCGGTGCCGAGCTGTTCCCGATCCTCTATTATAACCAGGACGCGTTCCTCTCACAGAGCCCCCAGCTGTACAAGCAGATGCTGATGGCCGCGGGCTACGAGGCGGTTTACGAGAACGGGACCGCGTTCCGCGCGGAGGACTTCGCCACCTCCCGACACGTCTCCGAGATCGCGATGTTCGACGTCGAGCTCGCGTACATCGACGACCACCACGACGTGATGGACGTTCAAGAGGAGTCGCTACGATACGCGCTCCGCGCAGTGGCCGAGAACGCCGAGCGCGAGCTCGATCTGCTCGACGTCGATCTTCAGGTCCCGGAAGAGGACTTCCCCCGGATCACGTTCGAGGAGGCGCTCGACGTCCTCGAGACGGAGTACGGACACTTCCCCGATGATCCGACCGATCTCGACACGAAAGGCGAGAAGCTGCTCGGCGAACACTTCGAAGAGCAGGGCCATCCAGCGTTCTTCGTCGTCGGCTATCCCGACGAGAAGTTCTACTACATGCAGAACGTCGAGGGCGACGACATCGCCTCCCGGAAGTTCGATCTCATTTATAAAGGCCAGGAGCTCTCCTCGGGCGGGCAGCGTCAACATGACGTCGACGTCATGCGCGACGTGATGGAGGAGGCAGGCGTCGAACAGTCCAACTTCGAGTTCTACATCGAGGCACTGAGCTTCGGAACGCCGCCACACGGCGGGTACGGGCTCGGTATCGATCGTCTCGTCCAGAAGGTGGCCGAGCTCGACAACATCAAGGAGGCGATCATGTTCCCGCGCGATCCGAACCGGCTGGAACCGTAGCGTTCGAAGCCGAGCAGAACCGCAAGCCTCAACGGCTCGGACCGGGTAGCGTTGATCCCGATCCGTCGCGGAATCAGCGTTCGCCACCCGTCGCCTCCGATGATTTATAAGTTATCGGGCGATAGCAGGACTATGCCTCTCACGGAGAGTCCGGTGCTGTTCGCGCTGCTCTGTCTCAACTCGCTCGTCGGCCTCGTGTTGGTGCTCGGTGCGTACGATCTCAAGGGCGTCGTGTTGGGATGGACCGGATGGATCGCCGGCGCGTTCGGCGGCGGCGTACTGGGCTGGATCGTTCTCCCCGAACTCGCCAGCGGGAGCTTCACGACCGGCGGACGGCTCGGACTCGCCGCGGTGCTGATGTTGATGGGTGCGGTCGTCGGACGGGCACTGCTCCCGTTCGTCGCCCGGTTCGCCGTGGCGATCGCAGCGTTCGTCATCTCGACGCTCGCGACGCTGGTGTTCACCGTCGGCGAGTCCGTACTCGACCTCGTGTACGATCCGGCGGGACCGGACGACTCGGTCGTCGAAGCGGTACAGGTCGAGCCGATCGTCGAGTCGGGACTCCTCTCACAGCCGGAGTTCCAACAGCTCTTTCTCCTCTCCATCGTTGCCGGCGGCGTCGCTGGCGTGCTCGCGATGCGGTACGCCGATCTCGTCATTTCCGCCGCGCTCACCGGCCTCGGCGCGGGGATCCTCGCGACCATCTATCCGGTCTGGCGCGCGCTCGTCGCCGGCGACGCGATCGCACTCGCCGAGCAGGCGGAACTGTCGACCGGGGTCTTCCTCGTGCTCCTGCTTGGCGGTGCCGCGTTCCAGTACGTGCGGCACGGTCGCAACGACGATCCGTTCGCCTGACGTCCCGTTTCCGATCGCGGCCGAGCCGTCTGACCCCTTGGGATTCGACGTATCGGCCGCCGCCCGGTCGGAAATATAATTCCCACGACACATACTGTGGTTTCGGACGCATCAGTGGCTGAAAACGGTACTAAAGGGAGTTAATTCGGGACGATTCGGCTGAACTACCTCGGCTATTGAAGCCCATCGCCCGCCGAGTGGGAGTCGTAATGAACGCTACTACAACTGCACTGACCGTGATGTTGGCCGCGGTCGTTCTCGTCGGAACCGGCGCCGCCGCGGGCGTGGTCGCCGCCGACGGAAGCCCGAACCTGAGTATCGGTGCCGACGACGCGACCCTGGAGAACGACGGAGCCGCCGATCCGGGTCCGCCGAGCGACCTCCCGGGTCCGGTTCCCGACTTCGTCGGTGACCTCCTCGAGACGATAGACGGGTTCCTTTCGGGTGCCCTCGATGATCTCGGTGACGCCGTGAGGGGCGTCGCCGCCGGAGCCATGGGGGGTGCCTGATGCCCCTCGGCCTCGGGAGTGATCTCGACCGTCGGACGTATCTCAGAGGGGCCGGTGCGATCGCGGTCGGGACCGCCGGACTAGCTGGGTGTGTCGGACGAGCAACCGGAACGCTTGCTACCTCGGTTACCGACCAGCCCGCCGATATCGGCGACTTCGAGTCGCTCGTGGTCACGATCGAAGGGATCTGGCTGGGTCCCGAAGGGGCACGGAGCGGACAGGTCGACGCGGACGACGGAAGCGATACGGATGGAGACGATGACGACGCGGACGATGAGAACGACACGGACGGCGATGACGACGCGGACGACGGATCGGAGCCGTCCGGACGCGAGTACCACGAGTTCGATGAGCCGCAGCAGGCCGATCTCGTCGAGTTACGGGGTGATGAGACCCAGTTGATCGACGAGCGCGAGATCGACGTCGGGGAGTATCGGTTCCTGCAGCTGAACGTTTCCGAGACCGAGGGAACCCTCGTCGACGGCGGGGAGGCCACCATCGAGCTGCCGGGGAACGCGCCACTCACGTTCAACCAGTCCTTCGAGATCCGGGAGAACGCTCGGACCGGGTTCACGGCCGACTTCGCGCCCGTCAAGAGGGGCCAAACGGACACCTATCTGCTCCGCCCGGTTCCGGAGGGGATCGAGGTCACCTACGAGGAGTCTGACGACCAGTAGTCGGAAGACGGGAATTCACGGAGTACCGGTGGCGGACGGTACGGACTCCCTCGTCCCCCGTTGGGGTCGCGGTCGCCGTGCGCGAGCGTGGCTCCGGGGTTAGGGCTGGGACGCGTCCCGGGATCAGGGGACCGGGGGAAGACGCACCGACGTCTAACGGTCCGCGGAGGCACACGATTTCATCGTCCCTCGATGGCGACCCGTCGCCATCGACGGACGGGTTTCGTGACGACGAGGTCATCGAACCCCGTAGTCGTCAGTCAGCTCGCCGGAGCGTCGCTTGCTCGGTCCGCGAAGGTCCGATACAACGGTCCGACGAGCAGCAGCGTGCCGACGAGTGCCGTCGCGACGAGCAGCGTCGGATCCACACCCGACAGGTCGTTTCGGACGAGTCTGTCGACCGAGACGCCGATAGCGATACCGGCGATCGCCCATGGTACCTCCCCGATCGCGGTTCCGGCGAGAAACGGACGGAGCCGGACGCCGGAAACGCCGCCGGCAACGGAGACGGCATCCGCGGGCACGGGGAGGAACCGAGTGGCTGCGATGGCGCGAACGCTACCGGCGTCGGTCACGAACCGGTCAACCGCGTCCGACGCGTTCGCCACCGTCCGCGACTCGGTCGAGAGGCGTATTCGACCGACCCGCGCGAGCCAGTAGGGTGGTATCGCCGTCAACGTGAGGAGGAGAGCCGCGAGGGGGAGGCCGGCCCACCCGTATCCGAACCCGACGAGAACGGCGATCAGCGTCGTCGGCCACGCCAGAACGGGACGGATCACCGTTACCGCGATCAGCGCGATACCGAACCGGATCGGATCGGCGGCGAGCCACTCCATGGTCCCGAGCGTCGCGGCAGGAGCGGTCAGCCAGACGATCAGGAGGACGCCCGCGGCGATGCCGCCCCCGGCGACGAATCGACGGTTCACGGCGATCGAACGCGGCCGGACACTAAACCGCTTGTGTCGCTCATCGGCCGTCGTGTTCCTCCTCGAGAGTTCTCTCCTCGCCTTCCTCGACGAAGGCGTTCCGGAACTCCTCGGAGAGGTGCCGTCGTTGCCACTCGCGTATCTCCGTTTCGTCGAGTCCGCTCGCCCACACCGAGAGGACGAACACGAATATCGACACTCCCGGGATCACGAGCATGGCCGCGTCGACGAGTAGTCCCGCATCGAAGAAGAACAGGGAGATACGATCCCGGATCGCGCTCCAGTTCGGGCCGAATCCGATCCACCTGACCGCGAACGGGGCGATCGCGACGGTCGCGATCGGATACACGAGTGCCGACGTGACCGGACCGCTCTTACCCCGGACGAATGCGGCCGAGTACACGGTCCAACAGGCTATCGAGGCGACACAGGACACGATCCATCGGGGGAGGTCCGGCCCGCCGTGGTCGAGAACCGAGAGATCGAAGAGCAGCGCTGCCGCCCCGATGTATCCGACGACGCAGGCGACGATTCCCGAGAGAACGACGAGCACGTGCTCACGTGGCGTTTGATCGACGAACGGCTCCAGTCCGATCGGAACACCCATACGAGTGATCGGAACGGCCGCCGAATTGAACGTTGCGCGTCGCTTGCGTCCGGCGTTCCATCAGGAGAGCTTTTCGAGTGCTTGAAAGAAGTCAGAGTCGGGGCCGGCGATCCGCATGGGTGGAGTCGTCCGTTCGACGGTCACTTCGATCGGACCGTCGAGCTCTCTCGTGTTCCGTCCGTCGCTGACCATCACTACCTCCTCGGGGTCCGAGACGGCGATCTTCACGGTTGCGTCGACGTCGACCATGAGCGGGGGCATTCCGGGTTCGGGAGCCATTTCGTTCACGATCAGGCCAGCAACGTCAGGGTGAACGAGTGGCCCTCGTTCCGACAAGTTATACGCGGTCGAACCGGTTTGTGTCGCCACGATGATGCCGTCCGCGTGTCCCGCGGAGTATAGGGAGTCGTTGACGCACAGCTCGTAGTCGATCCCGGCGCCGGGACCACGACGGTCGCCCTGAACCACGATCTCGTTGGCCGCCGGGACCGACTCCCAGCCGTCGGCCCGTGCCGCGAGTCGCGGTGCCTCCCGGACGCTCATCCTGCCGTCACGGAACTCCTCGACGGCAGATATCACCGCTTCTTCCGCGTCGTCCGGCGAGACGACGTTGAGAAAGCCGACTTCACCGAGATTTATCCCGAGTACGGGAGTGCCGCCGGCGTTGCGTGCGACGAAGAGGAAGGTTCCGTCGCCGCCGATCGCGACGGCCAGATCACAGTCGGCGAGCGCGTCAACGGAGCGCCCCTCCTCGTCGATGGCGGTCGCGGTCCGCTCATCGACCCAGACCGACGCTCCGCGGGCACGGATCGCGCTTCGAACCCGTTCGGCGACCGCCACCGCATTCGGGTTCCCCTCCCGAGCCACGATTCCGATCTCCATGCCCGACAGGTACCCGCGGGTGGAGTAAAAGCGTGTGGACATCCCGTTCCGGAAAGGTTCAAACCATCGGCACCCGTTTCGAGCCATATGGCGACCCCGTGCGGCCGCCCATCATCATGAGCGAAGAGGAGGACGAGGACTGGTTCGAGCGTGCGCTCCGCGAGCTCGACGAGGAGCGCGCCGGATCCACACGACCCACCGAAGAGGAACGAACCACACGGGACGAAGAGACCGGAACCGAAGCGGGAGACGGATCGAGAGAGGGGGACGGACCCGATGTGCCGTCCGGGAGCTCGGAGCAGGATCCCGACACCGTATCGCAGGAACCACTGGACGACAGCGGCGCACGGAACACTGGACAGGAGTCGTTTCGTTCCGACACGTTCGGCGGTGATGACCCGTTCGGCGGTGCTGTCGACGACGCGACCGGTGAGGACGGCGATGATGACTCGTTTGGTGGCGGTTCCTTCGGGGAGGACGACCCGTTCGGCGGTGGTGGTGGCGGCGGTGGTGATGACTCGTTTGGGAGCGGTTCCTTCGGGGAGGACGACCCGTTCGGTGGTGGCGGCGGCGGTGGTGATGACCCGTTCGGTGGCGGTTCTTTCGGGGCGGACGACCCGTTCGGCGGCTCCGTATCGCCGGATCCGGACACGCCGACCGGATTCGACGAGGACGCAGCTGCGGAGTTCGACTCCGAAATCAACCGGACCGACATCGGCATCGCCGGTCTGGACGAGATGATCCTTGGCGGCGTGCCGAGCCGATCGTTGTTGTCCGTCATCGGTGGGGCCGGGACCGGTAAAACGACGTTCGCGCTCCAGTTCCTCCAAGAAGCCCTGGAATCGGGTGATCGCGGAGTGTACATCACGCTCGACCAGACCCGCGAGTCCATCCTCTCGACCGCCGAGGAGAAGGGGTGGCCGTTTCGGGAGCATGCGGACGCGGGGCAGCTGGCGGTCGTCGCGCTCGATCCGATCGAGATGGCGAACTCGCTCGCGTCCATCCGGAACGACCTCGCCAGACTCATCGAGTCGTTCGATGCGGATCGGCTAGTGCTCGACTCCGTTTCGTTGTTGGAGATGATGTACGACCACCCGGCCAAACGGCGTTCGGAAGTGTTCGGGTTCACGCGGTCGCTGAAGGAGGCCGGCGTGACGACGCTTCTCACCTCGGAGGCGAGCGACGAGACGCCGTACTCCTCGCGGTACGGGATCGTCGAATATCTCACCGACGGGGTGTTCGTTCTCCAGTACGTCCGGGGTTCGGACTTCCGGGAGACGAGACTCGCGGTCGAGATCCAGAAGATCCGTGATTCGAACCACTCTCGTGAGACGAAACCATACGAGATAACTAACGCGGGAATATCCGTCTACCGACAGGCGAACATCTTCTGATCGCGGCAGGCGGACGTGAGCCTCCCGACTGGGATGGTGCACATCTTATTAGTTGTCGGCCCGTAGAAACGGACGTATGCAACGCTTTGCCGACGATCGACGCGAGATATACGTGCATCCGAACGCAACGGTCGATGACCTCCCGCTGACGGGCGAGTTCGACGTTCCGCCGGTCGCCGACAGCGAACCGTTCGTCCCGGACAACATGAAGGACCCGAAGATCTATCCCGGAGACGTTATCGCGGGCGTCGTCGATGGAAAAGTCGCGTTCGTCGAGCTCATCGTCGATAAGGACGATGACATCGTCATCGTCACGCCCCTCGACAGGGGCATCCCGACGTACATTCAGGACAACATCTTCAGTGCCCGGATATTCCGCGCGGATCGGGTCCACGTCTTCGAAGCCGTCGGGGAGACGATACAAGAGCCTGACGTGGAGTTCGACATCTCGAAACTCGAGACGCCACGCGAAGAGCGTCCCCGGTAACGAGGAGGGGTGTTCCGGACGCAGCATGCCCGCGTTCCGGAAACCGTCCTCGTGCCGTCGAGGATCGGACGCCAGTCTCCGGAGCTCACGATGCATGTTCGTTTTCGATCGACGACCGGCCACGAACGCCGATAACTAGCCATGAAGCCAGAACGCGTACGCGTCAGAAACTACAAGAGTATCGACGATACGGGGTGGGTCGAAGCGGACGATCTCACCTGCCTCATCGGAAAAAACGAGTCCGGAAAGACCGTCCTCATGGAGGCGCTCGCTCGCCTCAACCCGGCTCGAGGCGAGGGAACCTTCGATCCGTACGAGGACTACCCTCGCCGGCGATGGCCCGAATACACGGACCGTCACGAGGACGATCCGGATCCGGTCATCAGCGTCGAGTTCACGCTGGACCGTGACGAACGCTCGCGACTGAACGACCACGGCGGCCGAGCGCCGGACGGTACCGTGATCGTGACGAAGGACTACGCGAACGACCGGCACTGGGGGCTCGAGGTCGACGAATCGACGTATTTGGAACGACTGATCGCGACACACGACGATCCCGATGACGTACACGAGGAGCTACGCGCCGCGGACTCGATCGATGCCTTCCACGCGGTGGTCGATCGAGGGGATACCACGCCAGAGACGGGGGGGAATCGTGACGATGGGGGTGGTATCGACGTGCTCACGGACGCCGTGCCGGATTCGTCCGAGACGGTTGCCGACGAGATCGGCGAGGAAGTCCTCGCCCCGAAACTCCCGACGTTTCATTACTTCGGAGAGTACACCTCGCTGGACGGGTCCATCGATCTCGAGGCCTTCGCGGAGCGAGTAGAGACCGGCGACCGGACGGCTTCGGATCGAACGTTCGAGTCCCTTCTCTCGGTAGCGGGAGTGTCAGTCGATGCGCTCCGTCGAGAGGACTGGCGTGAGACGCTCACGGAGCTGGAGGCCGCATCGACCGAGGTGACGGAGGCGGTCACCGACTACTGGAGCCAAGCCGACGACGTGGCGGTCCGACTCCGGGGGACCGACGGAGCGTCCCGACACGTGGAGGTACGCGTCGAGAACCCGCACCACGGAGTGACCGTCGGGTTCGATCAGCGATCACAGGGATTCAGATGGTTCTTCTCGACGTTCTGTACGCTCTTCGCGCTTCGGGAAGCAGACGAGGACGTCGTTCTCCTGCTCGACGAACCGGGGCTCCACCTCCACCCGAAAGCGAAACGCGAGTTCCTCTCGTTTCTCGACGCGGAGGTCGCCGCCGCCGGAACCGTCGTATACAGCACGCACTCACCCTTCATGATCGATCTGGAACGGGCTCATCGAACACTGATGATTCACAAAGATCCCGAAACCGGATCCACCGTCCTCTCGGATCCCGACGACGCGGATCCGTACACCCGGTTCCCGCTCCAGAACGTGTTCGAGCTCGGCGTCATGGAAACGATGATCTCGCGGTCGCAGCTGTTGTTGGTCGAGGACGGAACCACCTACGAGTACCTCTATAACGTCTCAGACCTCCTCGAAGACACCGACGCGCCGGTTTTGGACCGCGGATGGACGGTTCTGCCCATCGGAACCCTCGAGAACACCGCGACGGTTCGGTCCGTCTTCGACACCGGCGAGAAGGCGGTCGCGATCGTTCACGACGGCAACGAGCTCCGTGGGTCACAGCCGCCGGGTGACGTTACCGTCGTCGGGATCGGCTCACATACGCCGATCGACGGAAACGCGACGATAGAAGACCTGCTCTCGGAATCGTTCTACCTCGAACTCGTCAACCGAACGTACGCAGGAACCCTCTCCGAAGCATCCGGCGGCCCCGACCGTGTGACGAGCCAGGGGCTCGCCGAGGTCTCGGCAAACGGACCGATCGTCGAGCGCCTCGACGCATACTTCGCGGAACACGGGATAGATGACGGGACGTTCGATCGCTCGCGTCCCGCGACGTACCTCCAACGACATCGTGGAGAGTTCACGGCCGAGGTCGATATGGACACCCGGAAGGCGTTCGGCTCGCTCGCCCGTGAGCTGAACCGGACGCTCCAGCGCTTCGACGGCAGCCGGACGACCGGGTTCTTCGAGTCACTGTTCGGCGGGTGATCCCCGTTACTTATCCGATCACCGATCCACCTAGGATCATGGACCCGCTGATCGAGGCCGCGAGGAAAGCGCTCGCGAACGCTCACGTCCCGTACTCAGAGTATCGGGTCGGTGCCGCCCTCGAGACCATCGACGGAGCGGTGTACACCGGCTGTAACATCGAGAACGCCAACTATTCCAACAGTCTCCACGCGGAGGAAGTCGCCCTCGCCGAGGCGGTGAAAAACGGCCATCGGGAGTTCGATCGGCTCGCCGTGAGTTCGGGCGCGTACGACGGAGTCACGCCCTGCGGGATGTGTCGGCAGACCCTCGCGGAGTTCGCCGACGATGATCTCCCCGTCATCTGTGATGAAGGAGGTGGTGAGTTCACCGAGTACACCCTCGGCGAGCTGCTTCCGAACACGATCAGTGAGGGAACCCTCGACGCAGCCGAGCGGTAGGAGTCGGCGAGCGATCACCTCGAAGGACCTTTCATGGCGCGTTCGGAACGTCACGATCATGCCTGGTGACAGCGAGGACCCAAACACGGAGACACAGTACCACCTCGAGATCACGTCCGACGACGTCGCCGATACCGTCCTCCTGCCGGGGAACCCCGAGCGCGTCGACAAGGTGACGGCGCTGTGGGACGACCACGAAGCGGTTGCACATCACCGCGAGTATCGTACCGCGACGGGGACGTACGGTGGCGCGCCGATATCGGTGACCTCCACCGGTATCGGCGCCCCGTCGGCGACCATCGCCGTGGAGGAGCTCGCCCGGGCCGACGTCGAGACGTTCATCCGGGTGGGGTCCTGCGGAGCGCTCCAGCCAGAGATGGCAGTCGGTGACCTCGTGATCACCACGGGAGGCGTCCGACAGGAGGGAACGAGCGACGAGTACGTCCGAGAGGACTACCCCGCGACCGCTGACGGCGAGGTCGTCTCAGCACTCGTCGCCGCGGCCGAACGGCTCGGTCACGACTACCATACCGGAATCACGATGAGCGCTGACTCCTTTTATGCTGGACAAGGGCGTCCGGGGTTCGAGGGGTTCGAGGCGGCCGGGTCCGACGCTCTCATCGAGGAGCTACGGGCAGCGAACGTAGCGAACGTCGAAATGGAGGCGTCCGCGATCCTCACCGTCGCGAACGTGTACGGCCTCCGGGCAGGGGCAGTGTGTTCGGTGTACGCCAACCGCGTGACCGGCGAGTTCCGGACCGAAGGCGAGTCACGGGCGGCCGAAACCGCGAGTCTCGCCGTGAAACTGCTCGCACGAATGGACGAGATCAAACGGGAGGCCGGAACGGAGCGCTGGCACGCCGGGCTCTCACTCTGACATCCTCCACACGGCTAAAGCCGTGGGGTTCCCCCACTGGGGGTTGAATCCACGAGTAGCGGGAGGTTCGCAGGTTCGTCGTCGCGTTGGACGATGACCTGCGTTTCGGGCTGTGCCAGTAC
>LFFM01000548.1_pt1 | contig 26447 bp, 32 predicted proteins | sample 643131 | NCBI WGS metagenome assembly LFFM01 (sample SAMN03777445, study PRJNA286221) | soda lake metagenome | biome: soda lake; feature: Kulunda steppe; material: water; isolation source: sample Tc-Br brine of Tanatar trona crystallizer | place: Russia: Kulunda steppe | collected 2011-07
CGTCGCCGGGAAGTTCATGCGGATCGACGACGAACTCGCCCGCGAACACTACGCCGAGCACGTCGACAAGCCGTTCTTCGATGAGCTCTCGTCGTTCATCACATCGGGGCCGGTCTTCGCGATGGTCTGGGAAGGTCAGGACGCGATCGCGCAGGTCCGAACGATGATGGGCGAGACCGACCCGGCAGAGTCCGCGCCCGGAACGATCCGTGGCGATTTCGGGCTCGATCTCGGTCGGAACGTCATTCACGGCTCCGACACCGAGGAGGGGTCGGCCGAACGAGAGATAGACCTGTTCTTCGACGACGGGGAACTTCAGAGCTACGAGCGGATCGACGAGACCTGGCTCTACGAGTAGCGCGCTCGATTTTACCGTTCCCCCTTCACGGGATCGATCCCCGCACGTTTTATTATCGGGACGTCAACCGCCGGTATGTTCTGGAACGCCCTCGCCGTCGTTTACGGAAGTTTCATCGCCGCCTTTCCCGAACGGACGATCGACTACCTCAGCCGGCTCGTTCTCGTCGGCTACGAGAACCCCGAGGACCTCGAGCCGAGCGAGTGGTACGTCTCTCTCGTCCGACTCGACGGGGTCCTGCTGGCTGTCACCGGTATCGTCGCGGTCGTTCTCGGCCGGCTCGGAAGCGACTCGAAGCGGGCCGACGACGAGTAAGCGATCGACGCTCCGGAGTTCACTCGGGTTCTCGATAGCGGTCGGCTTCCCGCATCGCGGTTTCAGTGCCGTACTCCGCTACGATCGGTTGGAAGGCGTCCCCGAGTGCACGCATACACGCTCGTTTCGATGGGTAACCGAGCGATTCGGCGGTCGGTTCCCAACCCCGCCGCTGGAGAACCTTCACGACGAGTAGCCGCTCGGTTTCGGCGTCCTCGAAGAGCCCATCGATGAGCGCTCTGAACGCCAACTGTCGGAACGGGCCAGGAGCGATGTCGTACTGCCCCGGGCCGTAGGCGGCGCTGGCGACGAGCCGCCACTCGAAGGCCGACAGATCCGTCCGGACGGACCCGTTCGTCGACGCGAGAACGCCGCGGACCACGTCGGGATCGACGGTACTGAGGACTTCCGCGAGGGCGTCGGGAAGCCGACGGCGGAACCACTCCTCGTGGCGTTCGGCCAACGCGTCACCGACGGGAGAGAGCGCCCGAAGCATGACTGCTGAGTGTTCCCCGCTTCGCTCGTTTCTCGTCGAGGAGAGATGAACTGCTCCGTACCCGTTCTGTCGCCAAAACCGCAACAGCTCGGGCGTCGCGCCGTAACTGGTGGAGAGATAATCCACCGTCTCGAGCCGATCGCTCGGCCGCGAGCCGTTCGGATCGAACTCGGATCCGATCGCCTCGAGAAGCTTCGAACCGAACCCACAGGCCCTGACGGCGTCGTGTGTCGCGATGCGCATCACCCGAATCCCGATCGGAACTCCCGCGTCGGGGTCACGGAGTTGGCTGGTCAAAAGGTCGGGGACGAGGTTGCCGTGGATCCGTTCGCCCTCGTAGGCGGCCTGCCGTGTGGCCGCATCCAGTCCGCCCTCGAGACCCAAAAGCGCGACCGAGACGACGTGTCCCTCGACCGAGAGCGCCCGGACGGCGACGTTCGGGGCGTCGAGCAGTCTGGCGAGGTCGTTGGGTTCCGTCCGGTAATGGGCGGCCACGAGCAGCCCGAACACTTCCCCGAGTAGCGGTTCGTCGGCAGCGAGCGCGTCGCGATCGAATCGCTCGTAGGACGCTTCTTTCGGCGACGCGTTCTCAACGAGCGGTGTCGCCGCGGGCGTCGCACCGAGCAACAGCGCATGGAAGAGCCAGACCTCGATCGGATCGGCGGACGCGTACCGGATCGGCTCCGAGAGCGTCACCGACGTGACCGTGCGTGCCGATTCGAGCCGGTCCCGAAAGCGGATCTCGAACCCGCGACCGGTACCCTCGTAACCGCGGACGGTCGTCGTAAAGCAGGCCGACGGCGCGACCGAGAGGAGTTCCTCGAGCGTCCGGACCGGGAGTGCGGCCGCCTCGTCGACGAAGAGGACATTCGCCGAGGAGTCCGTTGCCGCCTGTGGGCGACGAAACCGAACGGCCCCTTCAGTCGTGTACAGCGACGGTGGATGGGGACCGTTCCGCTCGTCTTCGGAGAGCGAACCGAGGGCCTCGAGTGACTCGGCCGCCCGATCGAAGAGCTCCCGGGCGTTCCCGTAGGTCGGGGCAGTCACCAGTACGTCGCGCCCTTTGGCCGCAAACGCCGCCGCGGCGAGTCCGGCCGCGCTCGATTTGCCTCGACCGCGGTCGGCTTCGAGGACGACCGCGTTACCCGCCTCGGAGAGACGTTCACAGCTGTGGACCGCATCTCGCTGGTCGGCCGTCAGACACGCTTCGTAGACGGCCGACGGGAACGAGTGCGTCTCGGGGGGCAGTACTCGCTCTCGGATCCGTCGGGGGGCAGGATCAGTGTGGCCCGATTTCAACAGTCGGGTCGTCTCGACGTCGACGATGGCGATCCCCCGATGCGAACGGAGTGTCCGTACCAGCCGCCGTTTGAACCGACTGCCGACCGAGTCGGCCGAAAAGGGCGGTGCGGCGAGCATCCGTTCGAGGCCACATTTCGTTTCGGGCCACGCTTCCAGCGGCGGTGTGAGCAACGCGAGCAGACCGCCGCCGTCGACGGTTCCGGTCGCCGCACCGATCACGTTCGGCCGGCAGGCGGCGTGGCAGTCGACGACGACACAGTCGTTCGTCGTTCCGAGCAGTTCGTTGGCCGACCTCGGGTCGACGCGTTTGCCGACGATGTCCCGATCGGAGATCGAAACGATCGTGCCCGCAAAGGGTTCGCCGTCGACGACCGTCTCGGCTGTGGATCTGGTGGTCTCCGGTCGGCCACAGAGGACGACGAGTCGTCGCTCGTTCGTCTCGATCGCCTCGGCCCGGAGCGATCGCACCGTTTCCCGGACCGTCTCGGGTCGCCGATCGGAGACCATAGTCGGCAGTTCGAAACGGGTCCGGAAGGATTCACCGATTCGAGGGAGGGTTTGACGGGGGCGGATCGACGTGTTCGGGCGAGGTTGGCAAGCGTTAAATGTCACGCCGACCGATCAGTTGGTATGAGTTCCAAGAGCGACGAACGCAGGGATCACGCGTGTATCTCCTGTGGGATCAACATCGCCGGGACGTCGGCGGCGAAGTTCGACTGCCCGGAGTGTGGAACCCTGATCTACCGGTGCTCGAAGTGCCGAAAGCAGAGCAACCTCTATGAATGCCCGGACTGTGGGTTCATGGGGCCGTAACGATGGGGAAGGTAGCAGCCAAAATGAAGGTCATGCCGCAAAGCCCCGAGGTCGATCTGGACGACCTCCAGGAACGCCTCGAGAACGCACTCCCGGAGGGCGCAAAGATCAGCCGCGTCGATCGGGAGGACGTCGCCTTCGGTCTCATCGCGCTGTATCCGACCGTCCTGATCCCCGACGAGGCCGGCGGCACGGACGCCGTCGAGGACGCCTTCGCCGACGTCGACGGCGTCGAGAGCGTCGCCGTCGACGAAGTCGGCCGTATATAACACCGCCGCGCCGCCGGAACGCACCTTTTATGTGTCGGACCCGTTTAGAGCGTTACAAGAATGCCTAGCTCGAACGGTCCGCGGGAAGGAACCCGCAACAAACTCAAGAACGATGCCAGAAACCGCGGCGCTTCGCCGCCACAGCGATCCGTCCAGCAGTTCGACGACGGTGAGAAAGTCCACCTGAAGCTCGACCCGTCGGTCCCCAAAGGCCAGTTCCACCCCCGATTCAACGGGCGAACGGGAACCGTCGTCGGCCAGCAGGGCCGGGCGTTCAAAGTCGAAATCGAGGACGGCAGCGTTTCGAAGACGCTGATCGCCGCTCCCGCACACCTCCGACGCCAGCAGGCATGACGATCTTCAAAGAGGTGCTCGACGAGGAGTATCTCACGACTCCCGAGGCCAAAGAGCTCCTCGCGGACGTCGAAGCCGAGCGTGCGCTCGACGAGGACCGGGAGATGCGCTACGAGCTCGCACGCGCGATCGAACACGTCAACCGCTTTTCGAAACTGGAGGTCGAAGAGTCGCGCGAACTCGTCGGGGAACTGCTCGAACTCGAGAAGGTCGACGAGGCGACCGCCTACAAGATTACCGACGTCCTCCCCGAGGACCGAGACGAACTCCGGACGCTTTTCGCACAGGGCCGATACTCGCTGTCGGGTGAGGAACTCGACGACGTACTCGATATCGTCGCGAAGTACGCCTGAGCCTTCCCCTGTTTTAAATACCATCTTCCCGTACACGGAAGCATGAACGAGGACGGAGACGAGGCCACAGCACGGACCGCCGTTGTCCTGGATTTCCTTCCGCGAGGGAGCCCGAACGACGACCGCCCACAGTACGAACGGTCGCCGGTCGCCTTCGCGCTCGGTGAGTCGGACTTCCGGCTCGTCGAGGCGGCTCTGACCGACGACGCCGGGATCAATATCGGCGATCGGATCGAGATCGAGCCGCCGGGAGAGAACGTCAAAACGCTCAGATCGGTCCCCTACGACGACCTTTCGAGTACGGCGGAATCGGAACTGGAATACGCGATAGAGGAGATCATCGACAGCGACGAGAGTCGGTTCGTCGACTTCTACAACGACGCCCAGCCGATCACGACCCGTCTACACGTGATGAACCTGCTTCCGGGGATCGGCAAGAAACTTCGGAACAACGTCCTCGACGCCCGGAAGCGGAAACCGTTCGAGAGCTTCGAAGATATCGAAGAGCGCGTCTCGGGGCTACACAACCCGAAGGACGTGCTCATCGACCGAATCCTCGAGGAGCTCCGCGAGGAAGATCTCAAATACCGTATCTTCGCCCGTCGCGAGGAGTGACCGTCGGCTCCGAAAGCGCGAAGGATATACGACACCGCCCATTATCGCTCGTATGCGCGACCCCGATGCGCTCATCGCCCGAGCCGGCGTCCGCGGCGATCCCCAGCGCGATCAGCATTTCCTCGTCGACGACCGCGTTCTCGATCGGCTCCCCGGCTATCTCCCCGAGGACGCCGACCGGACGCATCTCCTCGAGATCGGTGGTGGCACCGGCGCGCTCACCGATCGACTGTTGGATCACGCCGAGCGGGTCACCGTCGTCGAACGCGATCGGACGCTCGCGTCGTTTCTCACCGAGGAGTTCGCCGAAGCGATCGAGGCCGACCGATTGACCGTGGTTTCGGGTGACGCCCTCGAGATCGATCTCCCGGCCTTTAGCGCGTCCGTCTCGAATCTCCCCTACGGGATCTCTTCGGAAGTCGCGTTCCGACTGCTACCGACCGGTCGACCGCTGGTGTTGATGTTTCAAAGGGAGTTCGCCGAGCGGATGGCCGCCGAACCGGAAGCCGACGAGTACGGGCGGCTGTCGGTAACGGCGGGCCACTACGCCGAGATCGAGATCGTCGAAACGGTCCCAAAAGAGGCGTTTTCGCCGCCGCCGGCCGTCGAAAGCGCCGTCGTCCGCGTGACCCCGCGAACGCCCGAGTACACGGTTCCGAACGACGAGGCGTTCATGGCGATCGTCCGAGGGATTTTCACCCAGCGGCGGAAGACGATGCGGAACGCGATCCGGAACACGACGCACATTTCGGGGATCGACGACCCCGAGGCAGTCATCGATTCGGCCGGCGAGGAGCTGATGGGCAAACGGGCCGGCAACGTTCCCCCGGAATCGTTCGCACGACTCTCCCGAATCGCGGCGGAGGTCGGTGCCGAGTGATCCGGGTCCGATCACGGAGGTGACGATCGCATGGGCGTCGAACTTTCGATACTGTGGTTGTGGGGAACGATCCAACGGATCCAGCGAACGTTCGATACAGTCCCCGCGAGGTACGCCGGGACCGCCGCGTCGGCCGTCGTCTTCGTGATAGTTGTCGTCGGCCTGTACTACGGAGGGCGACGGCTCAAGAAACGGTACGACAGAGACGCCGTGGAGGCAGTTCAGTCGTTGTTGTTGACGACGACGACGATCCTGTTAACGGGCTTTCTGGTCGCTGTCTGGCGAATTCCGGGCGACGTCCTCGACGCGCTGGCGTTTCTATCCGTGACGCCCGAGCAGGGAGTCAAGGCACTCGTCACGTTCATCGTCATCGCGGGGGGCATCACGGTGACCCGTCTTACGAAACGATCGATAAAGTACGGCGCAGGCCGGGTCGCAATCACCCCGCATCAGCGCGAAGTCGCACACCACGCCGTTCAGACCGTCATCTTCATCCCGCTGGTGACGTTCGTGGTCGCGCTCTGGGGGATCCCCGTCAGGAACCTCTTTCTCGGGGCCGGTGTGCTCGGTATCGTCCTCGGCTTCGCGGCCCGAAAAACCCTCTCGGGGATCCTGTCGGGGTTCGTGATCCTCTTTGCGCGACCCTTCGAGGTCGGGGACTGGATCCGGGTTTCGGATCGGGAGGGGATCGTCACGGACATAACGGTGTACAACACCCAGATACGGACGTTCAACGAAGAGCACGTGCTGGTTCCGAACGACACGATAACGGAAAACGAGGTCATCAACTACTCGAAGACTGATCGCCTCAGACTGACGACCGACGTAGGGATCGACTACGAGACCGACGTCGGCACGGCCGCGAGTGTCGCCGTCGGGGCGATGGAGCGTGTCGAGACGGTCGCCTCCCAGCCGCCGCCCGACGTTATCAGGCGGGAGTTCGCCGACTCGGCGGTGATACTCCGGTTGCGCTACTGGATCACGACCCCGACGGTTCAAGAGAAGTGGCGGGCGCAAAACGCCGTCGTGGAGTCGGTCAAGCGAGCCTTCGAGGCCGAGGGGATCAAGATCCCGTTCCCGCAACGCGAACTCACCGATCGGGGCGGCGAGCGCGGCGAAGGCAGGAATGAAGCGGTTCTCGAGCGGTCGGACGGCTCCGATCGGGGGATCGGCACGGAGCACGGGGAGGACTCGGTGACCGAACCGCCGGCAGACGAGGATTCGACGAGATGACACTCGAAGAGAGGCGGGAGATGCCAACGGTTTACGAACCCGCCGAGGACTCGCGGCTGCTGGCCGAGACTGCCGTCGAGTACGTCGACGGCGGACTGGTGTTGGAGGTCGGTGTCGGATCGGGATACGTCGCAAAGCGCGTCGCGGACGGGACGGAAGCCACCGTCGTCGGCTGCGATATCAGTCCCTCGGCGTGTTCGCGGACACGGAACGAGGGGATCGAGACGGTCCGGGGGGACCTCACCCGACCGTTCGGGGCCGATAGTTTCGATACCGTTCTGTTCAATCCCCCGTATCTCCCGACGCCATCCGAATCGGAGTGGGACGATCCGCTCGAGTACGCGCTCTCGGGCGGTCCAGATGGACGAGGGGTCGTCCGTCCGTTTCTGTCGGACGTCGGCCGCGTGCTGCGCCCGGACGGTTACGTCTATCTACTTATATCCACTCTGACGGATCCTGACGCGGTCGGCGAACTCGCAGCCGATGCCGGGCTGACGACGCGGGAGATCGCCTCGGAGTCGTTTCCCTTCGAACGGCTCGTCGTCCTCGAGATTACTCACAAGAATACCTGAGTAGGAAATATTAAACGCCGTCATCTCGTAGCCGTCTCCAATGACGGAGGTACTCGCGACGACACCGGGGTTGTATCCCCTCCCCGACTGGGCGAAAGAGGAACTATCGGATCTCAAAGGCCACCAGAAAGGCGACCTGATATCCGGTGACGAATCCGACGAGATCACGGCGGCGTACGACCGCGTCCGCGGTGAGCTCGTCGACTGGCAGATCGAGGCCGGTCTCGACCGGATCGTCGAGGGTCAGGGCCGCTGGGACGACATGCTGGCACACCCGCTGTCCGTCCACGAGAACGTCGAGACGCGGGGAATCGTCCGATACTACGACAACAACAACTTCTACCGCGAGCCGGTAGTTCGCGGCGAACTAACCGCCGACGGTGACGTGGCCGCGGAACTGTCGGCCTCGGACGCGACACAGGCCGTCCTCCCGGGTCCGTACTCGCTTTCGGCGCTCGCGACGGACGAACACTACGGGGACGAGGCCGCCTTTCTCGAGGCGACGGCCGAGTTCCTCGCCGGCGAACTCGAAGCGTTCCCTCCCGTAGAGACCGTTTTCCTCCTGGAGCCCTCGCTGGTCACCGACGCGCCCGGGGACGGAACGGACGAGCGGGCCAGCGAGGCGATCGATACCGTCGCCGGAGCGACCGACGCGGACGTCGTCGTCCACACCTACTGGGGCTCGATCCCCGAAAAGCCGTACGCGCACCTGATGGACGCGGACATCGACGCGATCGGGTTCGACTTCGTCTCGGATCACGAAGGTAGCGTCTACAACATCCAGGAGTACGGGACGAAAGACGGGATCGCGCTCGGCGTCGTGGACGGACAGAACACCCTCGTCGAGACGCCCGAAGAGATCGCAGAACGCGTCGGATGGGTCCACGAACAGATCCCGGCCGAAGGGTTCGACACCGTCTACGTGAGTTCGAACACCGAACTGTTCTATCTGCCGACGAACAGGGCCGAGGACAAACTCGGTGCGCTCGCCGCGGGCGCGGAGGAGGTGTCGCTATGAGCTTCGACGGACACGCGGATACGCGATCACAGTTCCGTCCCGAGGATCATCCGACGGAGCATTTCCTGTTGACGACTGTCGTCGGTTCGTACCCCAAGCCGAAATGGCTCAACCGGGCGAAAGAGCTCGCGGAGGACGAAGACCGGGAGTTCGACGAGGAGAACCTCGCGGAGGCGCTCGACGACGCGGCTCGGCTCATCACCGACGAGCACGTCCGAGCCGGTCTCGACGCCGTCGTCGACGGCGAGATGCGCCGCAACGAGATGGTCGAGTACTTCGCCGACCGCATCGATGGCTACGAGTTCAACGGTCCCGTCAAGGTCTGGGGACACAACTACTTCGATAAACCCTCAGTCGCCGACGAGGTGCACTACGACGAACCGTGGCTCGTCGACGAGTTCCAGTTCACGACCGGCGTCACCGATCGACCGGTGAAAGTTCCGATCACCGGGCCCTACACGCTCGCGTCGTGGTCGTTCAACGAGCACTACGAGACCGAAGCGGAGCTCGCCTACGACCTCGCCGACCTCGTCAACGAGGAGATCGACGCCCTCGTCGACGCCGGCGCCCGGTACATCCAGATCGACGAGCCGGCACTGGCGACGACGCCGGACGATCACGCCATCGTCGGGGAGTGTCTCGAGCACATCGCCGACGGCGTCCCCGAGGACGTCCGACTCGGCCTGCACGTCTGTTACGGCGACTACTCTCGGATCTATCCCGAGATCCTCGATATGCCCGTCCACGAGTACGACCTCGAACTCGCCAACGGCGATTACGAACAGCTCGACGTGTTCAAAGAGCCGCAGTTCGACAAGGATCTCGCTTTGGGCGTCGTCGACGTCCACACGGCCGAGGTCGAATCCGTCGAGGAGATCAAGGAGAACATCATAAAAGGCTTCGAGGTAGTCCCGCCGGAGCAACTCACCGTTTCACCGGACTGCGGCGTGAAGCTCCTCCCCCGCGACGCCGCCTACCGGAAGATGGAGAACATGGTGCAGGCCGCACGGGAAGTCGAAAGGGAGCTCGACGCCGGCGAGATCGACGTCGGGTACGCGAGCGAATAGAGCGTCACAACTCGAGGACTGGCTTCGACGATTCCGATACGGATCCCTTTGTGAGCGGCCGAGACGACCGAAACACCTGACAGAGATCCGACCGGAGAGAGTGTATGGAGTGTAGCGAACCGGATTGTGAAAATCGAGCGACGGTCCGTCTGCATATCCCGTGGGACGAAAACAGAGCCGTGTGTACGGCACACGCCAGGGGGCTAGCACAGGCGGACGGCGTCGTTCCGGAGCCGCGCGAGAACGCCGATCGCGAGTGGCCCTAACAGAGCATCTTCGCCAACATTACCTCGTCTACGTACTCGCCGTCGATCCGGTAATGTCGTTCCCGAACGGCTTCGGTCTCCCAGCCGCGTGACTGCAGAAATTCGATGGCCCCTTCGTTCGTCGAGGGAACGCTGTTGTACAGTTTCTCGAAGTCGTGATCCAGCGTCCAGTCGACGCCGTGATCGAGCAGTTTCGATCCGATTCCGTGCCCTCGGTACTCGTCGATGACGCCGACGGTCAACTCGGCGGTGTGTTCGAGCTTCTCGAGTTCGGGAGCGTTGATGTGGACCCATCCGACCACGTCGCCGTGAACGGTCGCGACGAAGAAAACGCGTTTCATCAGGTCGTTGTGTCGCAACAGGACGTTCTCGCTTTCGACGATATCCGCAAGCGTCTCGCCTTCGATATACGTCTTGTCGGCCAGGGCCTCCCGGATCGCCCCCACCAGCCCCGTCAGGTCGTCCTCACGTGCCTGTCGGATCGTCACTTCGATCCCGTCGTCTACGTACGTATCGCGCCGTTCGTCCTCGAAAGCCACCTGAAGTTCGTCTTCCTCGGTCCGAGAGATGGTCCCGTCGCGACGCAACACGGCGACGTGGTGGCCGAACGCCTCGGGACTCATATCCAGCGCTCGCCGGGCGCCCTCGTAACCGACGGTCCCGTGTCGCTCGATGTGATCGTAGATCTCTTTTCGATCCCGGTGGGTGAATTCGAGCTCGTCTGAAAACTGCATGATAAATGATAACATTATCCAATATATAAATCTATTGCCGGAACGGCTATCGAGCCGTCGATCACCCGTCAGCCATCCACTGCCGGGAGTACTTTCGCTCGGGGACGTGCGTCAACAATAGCGCGGCCTCGCGGATGCTCTGTGTCTCGATGAGAAGCTCCGCGGCCTCACGAACGGTAAAAGAGGCCTCGAGATCGACTCCGTAACAGGCGGCGTAAAGTTCGAGCCAGTCGTTGAACGCCCGTTCCAGTAACGCGAATTCGGCGTCGTCGAATCGGAACAGCTCCCCGGTTCTCGCTTCGATGTACAGCGCGACGGCTTCTCCCGCCCCGTCGACGAGATACTCCAGTGCTTGCTCCTCGTCGGGTAGGTCCGACGGCGGTTCGAACTCCTCGCGATCCCGGACGGCACGCGCTGACAGCTCCGCGACGCGCTCCGGAAAGTCGGTCATGAGCTATCCGTCCCGAAACTCGACGCCCTTTCCGCCAGCGGGGTGATCCCAGTCGGTTTCGGCGACGACAGCACAGGTACCACACTCGACACAGGGCTGTGTATCGAGACTCACGACCCGCTCTCTGTGGCCGTTCCGGTCGACGGTCTCGCTGCGATAGCAGCCGCCGCCGAACCCCTCCGCGCTGACTGGACACGCCGTCACGGCGGTACCGCTTGCCTCGTAGCTGTTATCCAGCAGATCGATGTGCGGATCCCCGACGTCGTAGGTGAGATCGCCGATCCGGTCCGCCAGGTCCGGCGGTTCGATGGTGTTCTCGGCGTCGATACGTTCGCCAAGCGCCTCGCCCAGAACCCTCGGGACAGTCACGTAGGAGGTACGGGTATCTGGGATCATCCCGAGGAGTAACGGCGAGTTGAACGCGCGTTCGATGACGCCGTCGAACAGCTTCATCCCGGTTCGGCCGACGGGCGAATCGACGACGCCCCCGGCAACTTTCGTCATCAAACTGCTCTCGGAAAGCGTTCGAGTCATTCGGTATCGGCGGGGACGAAGCTTGGCCATCACCCCTTCGTCGACGAGCTTTCGTTCGTAGAGATCGCCCGCCGAGTCGGGATCGCCGCGGGCTTTGGCCTCCACGAACGCCTCCGCCGCCAGACCGCCGGCGGTAACGGCGTGGTTCATTCCCTTGATTATCGGCCCCTGAGCCTGCATCTGGCCGGCGGCGTCACCGACCAACAAGAGTCGCCCCCGGTGCGGTGAGGGGATTGCGGCCTTCTTCGAGTCCGGGACGAGTTTCGCGGAGTACTCCCGTTCGGTGTACTCGTCCCCGAGCCACTGATCCAACAGCGGATGGGTGAGCAACGCATCGAGCAGTTCGTGGGGCTCGGCGCGTTGTTCAGCGAGCGAATCGAGATGGAACACCGTTCCGATCGACAGCGAATCCTCGTTCGTATAGAGGAAGCCACCGCCCCGAACCCCCTCGAAGAGATCGCCCGAGAACAGGTGCGCGACGCCGTCGTCCGGGTCGACGTCGAACCGTTCGTTGATGACGTCCGGCTCCATGTCGACGACCGCTTTGACGCCCTGGAACCACTCGTCGGGGTCCTCCCAATCCATCAGGCCGGCATCCCGAGCCAGCTCAGAGTTGACGCCGTCGGCCGCGATGACGATATCGGCCCGGATCGGATCGATCTCATCGCAGGTGACGCCGACGACCTCTCCGTCCTCCCGAAGGAGTCCGTTGACGCGCACCTCAGTTAACAGACCGCCACCCGTCTCGTGGCATCTCTCGTGGACGCGCTCGGCGAGCCACGAGTCCATCTGCCGGCGAAGGACCGCATCGCACCACTCCGTGTCGTGGTGATGGATATCGGAGAGATCGAGTGTCTTGACCTTCTCCCCGGCGAGGTTGTGAATGTAATACTCCGAGACGGGACGCTCCGAGGCCTGCTCACGAAATCCATCGAAGATGCTATCGATGGTATACGGTGCGGATTCTTCGGCGTAGATCAACCCGCCGGAGACGTTCTTTGAGCCGGCATCGACACCCCGTTCCAAGACGAGCGTTTCGACGCCCTGTTCGGCCAGCGTCGCCGCCGCCGCGGCCCCCCCGGGGCCGGCACCGACGACGACAGCCTCGAAGTGTTCGTACTCGTCAGTCATCGCTTGCCTCCGCGAGTGCGCCAGCGAGTTCACCTTCCTCGAGAGCCTCCGTTAGCCGCGGCAGTACCTCGAAAAGGTCACCTTCGATGAAGTAATCCGAGAAGTTCCGGATATCGGCGTCCGTATCGGTGTTGATCGCGATGATCGTGTCGGACTCGTCCATGCCGACCTTGTGCTGGACGGCCCCGGAGATGCCCGCCGCGATGTAGATATCCGGCTGGACGACCTGTCCGGACTCCCCGATCTGGCGCTCCTCTGCGACGTAATCCTCGACGTGGCCGTCGAACTCGTACGACGCCGTAATAACGCCACGGGAAAGCCCGAGGTCGGCTTCCTCGAACGCGTCGACGAGTTCGAGGCCGATCTCCATCCCGTCCGTCGGTTCCTCGCCGATTCCCCGCCCGAGCGCAACGACGACCTCGTTCCCGGTGAGATCGACGCCGCCTTCGAGTTGATCGTAGTCGGTCACTTCGATCTGGAACCACTCGTCGGGCAGTTCGAGTTCGTGTTCGATCGTTTCACCCTCACGTTCCGTGTCGGGCGCCGGCAAATCGAACGTGCCGGGGATGACACTCGCCCCCTGCGGATGGAAGTCCCGGTGGGGCTTGTCGACACAGAGGATCGTCGAATACTCGAAGCCGGAGAAGTCCGGCCGCTTCATATGAAGGATGCGATCGAACTCCTTGTTCTCGCCGGGCGTCCCCGTCTTCGCGGGGTTCGAGATCGAAGCGCTCTCGATGTAGAGATCCGAGCAGTCAGACGCCAACCCCGAGTCGAGTTCGGCCTGAACCAGCGCCGAGAGGTCTCGGCCGTTGTTCGTGGCCGGGAAGACGGCGTATCGCGGCTCATGGTACTCGCGCCACTCGAAGTCGCTGTCCCGGCACATGTGACAGAAGATCTCCGTGTAGGGCGTGTGGCGGAACCGTCCGAGTCGCTCGTCGTCGTGATAGACGACGCGATCGGCACCGTAAGCGATCGCCTCCTCGGCGAGCGCTTCGATCTCGTGGCCGATGACAACCGCGACGACCGCCTCGTCTTCGTCGTACTCGACGTTGTACCCGTCCATCAGTTCCCGTGCCTTCCCGAGCATCTCCTTCGAGACGTCGATCAACTCGCCCTGCTGGGTCTCGCAGTACACCCACATATCCCGGTAGTCGCCGCCGGCGGTCCCCTCCACCCATCGCTTCTCGGCGGTCGGATGATCGAGGTCGGGATGCTTTTGCTCCGGCGGGACGTACTCGACTTCGGTCGCTTTTTCGTTTTCGGTCAGGGTATCGATACGGTTCTCTATCTGAGAGATCGCCGACTTCCGCTCTTTGCCTTCCCGTTCGCGTTCGAGCATCCCCTCGAGCATGCCGGGGTCTTCGATGTCACGGATCATGTTGGCGATGTCCGCGACCGTCCGCTCCGCGAGGTCGACGTCGGAGGGATCGACGTCCTCAGCCTCCGACGAGAGCGACTCGATACGGCTCTCGATGAGCGTCTTTACGGGATCGCGACTCTCACCGTCCTCCTCGAGTTCGAGCATCGCTTCGAGTTCCTCGAGATCCTCGACGTCTTTTATTTTCGGCCCGAGCTCCGCGATATCGTGTTCGGTGGGATCTACAGATACCATGGTCAATCACCCGCCGCGTACGGTTCCATTTCCTCGAGTACCGATTCCATCCCCTCTTCGTCGTCGGACGCCACCGTCATCGCCTCCCGTTCCGACGGCGCCTTCGGGATCGGATCGACGCCGGCAACGATGGTGGGTGACCCGTCCAATCCGATGTAGTCGGGATCGAGGTTGAGGTCCTCGTGGTTCCACATCGTCACGAGATCCTCGTAGTTCTCCGCGCGCGCTTCGGTCTCCTCGCGGAGTTCTTTGTATTTGAGCCGATGCTCGGCCTTCCGGTAGGTCGGCTCGAACTCCGGGTCGGTGACGACGAACGCCGGCAGGTCGGCCTCGACGGTCTCGATTTCCTCGATGTCACCCTCCACGAGGCGTTTTGCCCGGAGCCGACCGGCCGCCTCGTCGATATCGAGTGCAACGACGTGGGTGACGAGCGGCCACCCGAGACACCAGTTCGTCTGTGGCCCCGTGTGACCGGTCTCCCCGTCGGCGGTTTTGAACCCGGCAAAGACGAGATCCGGCGTCTCCTCGAGTTTCTCGATACCGGTCGCGAGTGTCATTGCCGTTGCCCACGTATCCGCCGCACCCATCTCACGATCGGAGAGCAGATACAGATCGTCGGCGTAGACGTCCCGCATGCCCTCCTGAAGGATCTCCTTGTAGCCAGGGGGACCCATACTCATAAGCGAGACGCTTCCGCCGTGGCGGATTTTCGTCTGCAGCGCCGCCCGGAGTGCGAACTTGTCGTTGGGGTTCATTACCGTCGGCGTCTTTCCCCGCTCGAGATGCCCGTCTTCGTCGAAAGAGACTTTCCCTTCTCGGAAGTCGGGGACACCTTTGGTTACGACGAGTGTGTTCATTGTTAGCTTGACACCTGTACTATTCAGTTCGCCCGGTTGTTAATAATTTTTCCTGCAGATGGTGCAGCGCTCGGAAACAACAGAGATAGACGCGGCTACTCGACCGGTAGGTGACGGAGAGGCCGCGTCGTTACGTGCGTCCAGCGCGGCCGGGATCGACGTCGATGGCGTCGACCGGGCAGACATCGACACAGAGCATGCAGTCAATGCACTGGTCTTCGCGGGTCGGGTTCGCTTTGATTTCGCTCTCGGGGTGGTCGGGCGTATCCACCCACTCGAAGACGTCGACAGGGCAGTCCTCTAGACACGCCCCGTCGGCGAGACAGATGTCGAAATCGACCGCCACGTGGGTGCCACGGATGCCGAGTTCTTCGGGGGGATCGGTCGGGCCCCACACGTCGACCCCATGTTCTTGACCCTCTAGCTCTCGATTTTCTTCGAAGTTCGGATCGATGGCCATTGCTATCTATCCACGTAAAGGGCCGAGCGCTTAAAACTTCGCTGCCGTTTCGTTCGTCGTCTCATCAGGGGTGAGCGAGGTATGCGACCGTTTCCTCGTCGTCGTGTCTATCGATCCGGGCGAATCCAATGCGTTCGAACTGGACGATCTCGTCGGCGGGATAGTCCAAAACAGCGGGTTCTGCGTGACCTTTGTCGTCGCCTTCCATCGTTCGAAGGCGCAACGGGACGCTTTCCTCGGCAGGAACCCAGTGGACGACATCAACGGGACCGTCCCGGACGATATCGATGCTCTCACCGGTAAACTCGAAAGCGTTTCGGGTATGCCGAACGGGGCCATACCCTTTCAGCCAGACCCGCTTCCCGTTCGGTGGAACGTCGTCGGGTTCGACAAGCACACTGTCACCGACGGGGATTTCACGGACGCCTCGCTCTTCGTGATCCGGGTGTATCGGCGGCTCCGCACACTCGGGACCGCCAACGAGCGTCTTCTCGACACCATCGCGGACGAAGAACAGCCGATCCGCCCCGTCGTCGACGAGTTCGCGGTTCTCGGCGTACACCGACGACATCGCGAGGTCGACGTTCGACGTCGACGTCCCGAGTTCGGTCATCGCGTTGACGATCGCCTCGCCACGGATGCCACGCCGTCGGAGACTCGCGATCGTCGGCGCCCGGGGATCGTCCCAGCCGTCGAGTTCGCCGGAGGCGACGAGCTCTTTGATCGTCGACGTCGACATCTCGACGTCGTAGGCGTCGATCTGGACGTGCCCCCAGTGGACGAGTTCCGGATACTCCCAGCCGAAGTACTCGTAGACGAACGCCTGCCGTTTCGCCGAATCCTGAAGGTCGATCCCCCGTACGATGTGAGTGATCCCGAACTCGTGATCGTCTATCCCGGACTGGAAGTCCAACATCGGCCAACAGCGGTACTCCGCCGCTTCAGGACGGGGATGGGGGGTATCGACCATCCGTAACCCGACCCAATCGCGCAGTGCGGGGTTTTTGTGTTCGATGTCGGTTCGGACACGGAGAACCATCTCGCCCGACGTGTACTCCCCTTCGATCATCGCTTCGAACTCGGAACGAACCGTCTCGACGTCCTTGTCCCTGTGTGGACACGGCTCACCGTCGTTTTTCAGCTCGGAGAACGTCTCACCGTCACAGCTACAGGTGTAGGCGCCGCCCGCCTCGATGAGTTTTCGGGCGTGCTCGTAATACGTCTCGACGCGATCGGAGGCTTTGACCACCTGATCCGGTTCGAACCCAAGATACTCGATCGAATCGAGGATCTCCCCGTACGCCTCGAGATCGGGTCGTTTTGTTTCCGGATCCGTATCGTCGAACCGACAGAGCATCCAGCCGTCGTAGAGCTCCTTGTACGTCCCGATGACGGCCGGCATCCGGGCGCTACCCAGATGCCACGGGCCGTTCGGGTTCGGCGCGAGCCGCATCCGAACCGAGTCATACTCGGAAACGTTCGGGAGATCCGGAAGTACCCGATCGTCAGTTTCGTCCTCGGCGTCGAGTTCCTCGAGCAACTCCGGATTCAAGCTTCCGAGCCGTTCACGCTTTTCGGCCGGAGAGAGGTCGTTCACCTCGTCGATAACGGGCGTAATAATCCCGGGGATTGCGTCTCCGTGGGGTCTAAATTCCGGATTATCACCCATCAGTGGCCCCATAATCGCTCCGACCTGTGCGTCGCTGTCGTGTTTGAGCGCGTTGAACAGCGCAGCCGTTTCGGCCTCGCGTTCGATCCTCGCGCGGAGGTCTCCTTCCATTGGCGGCGACTACTGGGGGAACCGCCAAAACCTCATGGATTCACGACGGTGCCTCGAGCAGGTGGATCCGAAACCGTGTCTCGACAGCGGCGATCCACACTCCCGCTTGAACCGGCTGTCGGCTACGTGTTAGCTCACGGGGAGTCTGGTCGGACGATCCCATATAAACGATCGGTGTCGCCACCGGTTCTCGGTCGAAATCTCACCGTCGACAGTCGAAATCAGACAGAAAGAAACGCCGCTCAGTACCCGCGTTCGACGAGGAAATCGGCTATATCCTCCAGCAGATCTCGGGGTTCCCCTTCAGGTAACACTCCGAGGTTCCGTTTGCCGCTCGTAACGAGATCCTGTGCCATCTCGCGGGCGAATTCGATGCTTCCCGCGTCACGCAGCCGTTCGACTGCGGACTCTATTTCGGCCTCTGTCGGAGAGTCCGAGACGAGTGACTCGACATCGATCCCTTGATTTCTCGCGTGAAGCGTGACCACGGTCCGCTTGTTTTCGACGAGGTCGGATCCACGCTGTTTCCCGAGTTCGGTGCTCGGAACTGTGAGATCGAGCAGATCGTCCTGTATCTGGAACGCGCGTCCGACGTCGAGGCCGTAGCCGTGTAACGAATCGACGGTTTCGGCGTCACAGCCCAACAGGATCGCCGGGATCGCGGCCGCCGCCGCATAGAGGACGGCCGTTTTGAACTCGATCATCTCGAGGTACTCGTCGGTCGTCACGTCCGATCGGCCCTCGAACTCGACGTCGAGAGCCTGTCCTTCACAGATCTCGGTACACGTGGTGGCCAGTTCGTCGAGGGCTTCGACGCTCCGAACCGCCGGCGCCCCCGTATCGAGCATGTACTCGAACGCTTTCGAGTAAAGCGTGTCACCCGCCAGGATCGCGGTCTCGAGGTCGTACTCCCTGTGAACGGCCGGAACGCCGCGGCGGAGATCGTCGTCGTCCATGATATCGTCGTGGATGAGCGTGAACGACTGGATGACTTCGATCGAAACAGCCGCCGAAAGGACGTCTATCGGTTCGTTTTCCGGCGACGGGAAGGTTCGATAGCTCTCGGAGAGCGGCTCGACGTCCGAAATCGCCTCGGCGGTCAAAAGCAGGATCGTCGGTCGAAGCCGCTTGCCGCCCGCATCGAGCAGATACCGCGAGGCCGAGTAGAGTCGCTCCGGTTTCTTGACCGGAAGCTGTTCGTCGATCGCCTCGTTGACGATCGTCCGACGGTTCGCGATGGCCGATTCGACGCGTTCTGAAGTCGTCATTCCGTGAGTTGGATGGTGTTCCCGTTCTGGGTCACGTGAAGGTCCCGGCCGAGTTGATACCCCTCGTTGCTCGCCAGCTCGACGTACGGCGAGAAACCTTTCATGTCTTGATGGGCCGGAATGACGTTTTTCGGCTGGAGTGCATCGAGCATCTGGTAGTGCCCCTCTTGATTCAGGTGCCCGGAGACGTGAATGTCGTCGTAGATTCGGGCACCCTGCATTCCGAGCAGCTTTTCGGCCTGATATCGCTGCCCCTCGTTCGTCGGTTCGGGGATGACACGGGCCGAGAAGATGACTTTATCTCCCTTATCCAGCTCGTACGGCGTCTCACCACGGGCCATCCGCGTCAGCATCGCTCGGGGTTCTCCCTGATGGCCGGTGACGACGGGGAGGTAATCCTCCTTACCCTCGTTCATGATCCGTTTGAAGGTTCGATCGACGGATTTCCGGTGGCCGTACATGCCGAGATCGCTCGGGAAGTCGATGAAGTCGAGTCGCTCGGCCGTGCCCGAATATTTCTCCATCGATCGACCGAGAAGGACGGGCTGGCGACCGATATCGTCCGCGAACTCCACGAGCGATTTCACCCGGGCGATATGACTCGAGAACGTCGTCGCGACGATCCCGCCGTCGTAATCCTCCAGCGAGTACAGCACGTCCTTCAGTTGGGCGCGCGCGACGGATTCCGAGGGCGTCTTCCCCTTCTTGCCGGCGTTGGTACAGTCCTCGATGTAACAGAGCACGCCCTCTCGCCCGATTTCGCGAAACCGCTTCATGTCGATCGGGTCGCCGATGACCGGGTTGTGGTCCATCCGTTTGTCGAGACCGTAGACGACCGCACCCTCCGGCGTGTGGAGGACGGGGTTGATCGCGTCGATGATGGAGTGGGTGACGTTGACGAACTCGAGTTCACATTTCTCGCCGATCGCCATCGTCTCGCCCGGATCCATCTTGACGAGGTCGTTCTGGACGCCGAACTTCTCCTCGCTTTGGATCTGCTGTTTGACCAACTCGATCGTAAAGGGCGTCGCGACGACCGGCGCGTCATAGCGATGTGCGAGCTTCGAGATGGCGCCGATGTGATCGAGGTGTCCGTGCGTCGGAACGATCGCCTGAACGTCCCCTTCGATGTCGGACATGACGCGATCGTCGGGGATCGCGCCCATGTCGATCAGATCCAGGCTGTGCATCCGTTCCGTCTCGACGTTGTCGTGGATGAGGACCTTCGAGAGGTTGAGCCCCATGTCGAAGATAACGACGTTGTCTCCCGCGCGGACGGCGGTCATCTGTCGACCGACTTCCTCGTAGCCACCGATAGTTGCGATTTCGATTTCCATGGTTTACCTCCGAGAGATCGCCACTCGGCCGGAGGGCTGGGCGACCGGCCATAAACACGGCCGTCTGTGACGGACGCGACACCGACTGCGTCGGTGGGTTCCCGGTCGGTACCGGTCAGGCAACCGCGGTAGACACACCGCGATACTACCCGACCGACCAACTCCCGGGAACGATCGCCGGTCGCCCGTCCGAGTCCGGGGCGACCGTTGCTCGGTTACCAGATCGTTCGTCCCCCCGGCTTAAAAAGGGCGTGGGTTGGGGTTCCTCCCCGGTCAGCCGATACGAGTCCCGGGATCGTTCCCGGCGACGAACGACTCGAGACCGTCAGGTCCGAACACGGACGCCGGCGCATCGAGCGACAACAGCGCCCTGACCTTCCCGGCCATCCCGCCCGTCACGTCCGTCACGTCGCTTTCCCCGACGGCTTCGGCGACCGCATCGAAGGAGTCGATTCGTTCGATGACGTTCCCGTCCGCGTCGTAGACGCCCGGAACGGACGAGCAGAGCCCGACGCGGTCGGCCGACAGCGCTTCCGCGAGCCACACCACGAGTTCGTCTCCCGAGAGGATCGTCGCGCCCTCACGTTCGTGAACCACGACGTCGCCGTGGAGCACCGGTACGAACCCCTCCCCGAGCATCGTCTCGACACCGTGGTTTTCGATCCGTAACGTCCCGTCGACCGCCCGGGAAGCCGCCGAGAACGGGTGGATCGGAACCGCCGTGAGACCGAAATCGGAGAGGGCTTCGATCACGCCCGCGTTGAGCCGCTTCATCGATCCGTGGATCGCCCTGACCGCCGCGTCATCGTGTGTCCCCTCAGTCGTCGAAACCCCGTATTTCGCGGCGTGATGGTGACCGAAGCTGCCGGCACCGTGAACCACCACGAGCCGATCGTCGGTTCTCCCGAGCGTTTCCGCGGCCCGTTCGAGCGCGGACTCGTCGATCGTCTCCGGGGTGTCCTTTCGCGTGATGACGCTGCCGCCGAGTTTGAGAACGGTCGTCATCGTTCGGCCCGGACCCCCTCCGTGTCGAGCTCCGCCCGAAAGGCCGTCTCACACCCCGGCGTGTATTCGAGGGCGGTCCGGGTCTGTTCGGATCGGTCCAAAGCGACGATACAGCCGCCGCCGCCGGCGCCGGTCAACTTCGCGCCGAGCGCGCCGGCTTCGCGGGCCGCCCAGACCATCGTGTCCAGCGAGCGCGCCGAGACACCGAGCGCCGAGAGCAGCCCGTGATTGAAGTTCATCAGCCGTCCGATCTCCTCGAGACGGCCGTCTCCGAGCGCGCTCTCGCCGGCCCGGACGATATCTCCGATCGCCCCGACCGTATCGTCGGCGAACTCGTACTCCTCTTTGAGACCCCTGACACCGGCGACCAGCTCGCGCGTATCACCCGTGTTGCCGTCGTATCCGATGACGAACGGGATCGAGGGAACGTCACCCAACTGTCGACAGTCATCACCCTGTATCCGAACGGCACCGCCCATCGCCGAACAGAACGTATCCGCACGGGACGCCTCACCGTCTTGGACCCCGTGTTCGACCCGGTAGGCCCGATCGGCGATCGTTTCCGGGTCGAGTTCGGTCCCCAGCTCCCGGGTCGCCGCGTCGATCCCCGCGACGACGACCGCGGCCGAGGAGCCGATACCCGCACCGAGCGGGATGTCGCTCTCGACGGTGACATCGAAGCCGACGCCTCTCGCTCCGGCGGCGTCGAGAGCCTGGTCGACGGCTCCCTCGATGTATCCCATCGCGGCCTCGACGAGCGGTGTCGGGACGTCGACGTCGGGTCTTCGGTCCGTGTTTCCGCCCCACGTGACCGTGAATCCATCCAGCGTGAGATCGTTCGCCTGCACGCAGATCTGGCTATCCTCCCGGCGCTCGACGGTCACGCGGGCCCGGCGTTCGATCGCACACGGGACGGCCGGCTCGCCGTAGACGACGGCGTGTTCGCCGAAGAGATACACCTTCGCCGGCGCACTCGAAGCGGTCATACCTCCGACTCGGACGGACGGCTAAAAAGGATATCCGAACGGCGCCGGGGCGACCGCCATGATACTCCGCAGTAACACCCAAGGGGTGTACGGTGGTCCGCAGTAACACCCAAGGGGTGGCGTTCACAAACTATGACCGTGTCCGCCGAACTCCACCGTCACGTCAACGCACTTCTCGCTGACCTCACGGCGGAACACGGCGAGATCGACCTCGTCGGCCGCCGGGTCGACTGTTCGATGGACGGGTACGACCGCCTGCTGGAGACGTTCGAATCGTTCGGCGTCGTCGGTGGGGCCGGTATCCGGCTCCTCGACGGAGAACGCGTGCTTTTGGTTCGATACGAAGGCGCTTCGGGGTGGGTAGATCCCGGCGGCGGTCGCCGCCCCGGAGAATCGTACCGGGAGTGCGCAAAGCGTGGCGTGCAGCAGGCGACGGGGATCGAAGCGACTATCGACGGGCTCACGCAGGTCCACCTGCTCTATATGGACGATCCGACCGGCCGCGACCCGGTCCCGAACCCGTATCTCTCGTTTTTCGGGACGGAGGGATCCGGAACGCTCCAAGCAGGATCGGACGTGAAGTCGGTCCGGTGGTCCGCCGAGCCGCCGTCGGAGCTGTTGTACGACGAACTCGCAGAGCGACCGCTGAGCGGCTGAGCGCGCAGGAGAGAAAACTCGAAATCGGTTACGGTGCCGTCTCGAAGTCCTCGAGCGCGTACGTCGGTTCCGCGCCACGGCGATCCAGCGTCTCGTTGGCGAGCAGCCAGTAGACGACGCTCAGCGCCTTTCGACCCTTGTTGTTCGTCGGCACGACGAGGTCGACGTTCGACGTGGTGTTGTTCGAGTCACACATCGCGATGACCGGGATGCCCACGGTGATGGCCTCCTTGACGGCCTGTGAGTCACCGATCGGGTCCGTCACGACGACGACATCGGGTTCGATGTAGCCGGCGTAATCCGGGTTCGTCAGCGTTCCCGGGATGAACCGGCCGGTCCGAGCGCGAGCGCCGACCGCCTCGGCGAACTTCTCGGCCGGGAACCGACCGTACTGTCGCGAGGAAGCGACGAGGATCTGTTCCGGGTTGTAGTTCGAGAGGAACGACGCCGCCGTCCGGATGCGGCTGTCGGTCTGAGAGACGTCGAGAACGTACAGCCCGTCGGTCCGGACCCGGTGAATGAACCGGTCCATGGACTTCGTTTTCTGCTGGGTTCCGATGTGGACACCCGCGGCCAGGTAATCCTCGACGGGAATGAGGAGGTCGACCTCCTCGTCCGGCATGACGTCCTCGTCGAGCACCGGCTCGTCGTCCGTCTCCTCGGTCGTCTGGGTTTCGTCCTCGTCGGCTGCCTCCTCGGCGGCCGCTTCGGCGGTCGGTTCGTCCGCTGTGGGGTCGGCCTCCTCGGCCACCGCCTCCGGTTCGTCGAGTTCCTCGGCGATCTCGTCTTCGAGTTCGTCGAGTTCCTCGTCGAGTTCGGAGGCGTCGACCCCCTCTTCGTTATCGCTCATGCGTTTGCCTCGATTCTAATGAGTTCGTTCAGCTTTGCGGTTCGCTCGCCGCCGACCGTGCCCGTCTTGATGAACGGGGCGTCGGTCGCGACGGCGAGGTGTGCGATCGTCGTGTCTTCCGTTTCGCCGCTCCGATGGGAGACCACCGGGGAGTACCCGTTCCGAAGCGCCAACTCGATGGCGTCGAACGTGTCCGACAGCGTCCCGATCTGGTTCGGTTTGATCAGGATGCTGTTTGCCGCACCGATCTCGATCCCGCGGCGGAGTCGATCCGTGTTCGTCACGAACAGGTCGTCGCCGCAGATCAGCGGCCGGTCCGCGTCCGGACCGCCGACTCGATCGAGGAGCGCGGCGAACCCGTCGAAATCGTCCTCGTCGAGCGGGTCCTCGACGTAGACGAGGTCGTACTCCCCGATGAGATCCGCGATGTACTCGCGTTGCTCCTCGGGCGTTTTCGTCCGCTCACCGTAGTGATAGAGCCCGTCTTCGTAGAGTTCGGCCCCGGCGACGTCGAGTCCGAAGCCGATCTCGAAGCCGACTCGGTCTGCGACCGATCCGACGGCCTCGTCCATGATCTCGAACGCCTCGTGGTCCTCGATCGACGGCGCCCACGCCCCCTCGTCACCTTTGGCGGCCGGAATCCCCCGTTCAGCGAGGAGATCGCCGACTTCGCCGTGCACTTCGGCGTTCGCGAAGACGGCGTCGGCCACCGACGGCGCGCCGACCGGTGCGGCGAGGAACTCCTGGATGTGCGTCGCGTCGGCGGCGTGTTCGCCGCCGCCGATGACGTTACCGAGCGGAATCGGGAAATCGCGGCCCCGGAACGCCCCGCCGAGGTGTTGATACAGCGGGGCCCCCAACACGTCGGCGGCCGCCTTCGCGGCGGCCATCGAGATGGCGACCGCGCTGTTGGCGCCGATCGTCGAGAAATCGTCGGTGCCGTCGGCACCCCGGAGCGCCTTGTCGACGCCGCGCTGATCGCCCGCGTAGACCTGTCCCTCGATCCTCGGCACGGCGAGTTCGCGGGCCTTCGCGATCGCCTCTTCGGCGGGGATCTCGACGGCCTCGTACTCGCCGGTAGACGCTCCCGAGGGTGCGGCACCGCGTCCGAAGCCGCCGTTTTCGGTCCGTACTTCGGCTTCGACCGTCGGATTACCCCGGCTATCGAGGATCCGACGGAGCCGTACCTCGGTGACGAGCGTCATTTCTCACCCCGACGGACCGTAAACGGCAGGGCGTCGGCGTCGTACTCCTCGGCGGCGACGAGGATCGGTTCGGTCTGGTCAGTGTCGATGAGCACCGGTGCGCCGTAGGACACCTGCAGGGCTCTCGCCCCGAGAATGCGCGCCTTCTCGTATCGGTTGGTTCCTCTCATTGGTACGGGGAGACGATATCGACGAGGTCTTTATGCGAGACGAGCATTCGCCGACAGCAGGCCCGCTCGACGCCGAGTTCGTCGAGCACCTCGGCGGGATCCTCATCGCCCTCGCGGGCCCGCTCTTTGAACTCCTCCCAGTGCTCGCCGACGACGCTGCCGCACGTGAAACACCGAACCGGTACCATCATATCTCGATCACCTCAACGGTAGGATTTCTGGTAGCGGGCCCGCGCGCCGGGACCGCCCCACTTTTTCGGTTCGGACTGCCGCACGTCGTTGACGAGCAGCGATCGATCGAAGGACATGAACGCGTCCCGGAGTTCGGCGTCGTTCGTGTGCTCGACGAGCCCACGGGCGATCGCCGTCCGGACCGCATCGGCCTGTCCGGCGAACCCGCCGCCCGAGACGGTGACCTCGATGTCGACCTCGTCGCGGAGGTCCTCGTCGGCGATGCGGAACGGTTCGAGCATCTTCAGCCGTGCCTGCTCGGGCTCCGTGAGTTCGACCGGCTCGGAGTTGATCCGAACCCGGCCGTTGCCCTCGGAAACCGTCGCTCTGGCGACGGCGGTCTTCTTTTTTCCTGACGTGTTAGTTACCATGTGACGTTAGCACCCAGTTCCTCGCTTACCTCGCCGAGCGAGACGAATTTGATGTTCGAGAGCCGATCGAGTGAGGTTCCCTCGAGGACGTCCGGGTCGGGCCCGTCGTCGCCCTCGTAGGGGTTGCCCAAGTAGACGCGGACGTTCTCGAACGCCTCGCGGCCTCGGGTCGTCTTGTACGGGAGCATTCCCCGGATCGAACGTTTGAACATTCGGTCGGGTCGTTTCGGGAAGTGCGGACCACGGTCGGAGCCGACCTCGTCGCGCTTCCGGTAGACTCCCATGATGTCGTCCTCGTTGCCGGTGATAACCGCCCGTTCGGCGTTGACCACCGCGATGCGCTCGCCGTCGAGCGCGCGTTCGGCGACCTGCGAGGCGACGCGACCGAGTATACAGTCTCGAGCGTCGACGACGACGTCGGCGTCGAACTCCGCGTAACTCATCGAATCACCCGCACTTTCGATCCGTCGGGATTGTTTTCGAGCGCCTGTTCCAGTTCTATCGCTTCGCCTACCTGATCGATCTTCGTCTGGGCCGTCGACGAGAAGTCGACGGCTGCGACGGTGACCCCCTTGCGGAGGGCACCTGACCCGAGCACCTTGCCGGGCACGACGACGGTTTCGTCCTCTCGGGCGTACCGCTCGATGCGGCCGAGATTGACTTCCGCGTGCGTGCGCCGGGGCTTTTCGAGGCGCTCGGCCACATCGCTCCAGACCTCGCCGCCGCCGTTGCGGGCGGTCGACTTCAGGTCGGCGATGAGACTTGTTAGCCTCGGGTTCGTCTTGCTACTCATCGTTATTACTCCTGAGAAGTGGATGCAGGGAGCAGGATTTGAACCTGCGGACCTCTACAGGACAGCGCCCTGAACGCTGCGCCGTTGGCCTGACTTGGCTA
>LFFM01000549.1_pt1 | contig 26445 bp, 32 predicted proteins | sample 643131 | NCBI WGS metagenome assembly LFFM01 (sample SAMN03777445, study PRJNA286221) | soda lake metagenome | biome: soda lake; feature: Kulunda steppe; material: water; isolation source: sample Tc-Br brine of Tanatar trona crystallizer | place: Russia: Kulunda steppe | collected 2011-07
CGCGGGCGGCCCGACGTTGATGTCACGGATGAGCGACCGGTCACCGGCGAGCGACCGATCACGCTTCGTCGCCACGCTTCCGGAACCAGATCCGCTCTCCGACGGGCGATCCGCCGTCCGTCTCCAGCCGTCCGAGAAACAGGTCGCGTACGGCAAACGTGACGACGAGTTCGACCGTATCGCCGTCCGGCGTCCGGGCCGTCACGGCGCAGTGGCCGTCCCGCTGGTCGATCGATTCGATCCGTCCGACCGACCACCGGTCGACGTGATGGCTCGGTCGCCGTGCGTGGATGCGATCGTGTTCCATCCGTCGTCACCCACCGCCCGCGGGCCCGGTCACGGGCGTCAGTGTTTCGAGGACGTCAACGCCCACCATGCCGGCTGGGTTTTTCGTTGGCTCGGCCATGGCGTCGAGAGGATCCGGGGCCCAAAAACGCTCCGGGTTGGGCACGTTTCGGACCGGAAACGCTTCGGGTCGGGAACGCTCCGGAGGGCGAACCGACACCCGGAGGGTCGGATCGGAGCCGCCGGTGTCGTGGTCCCGACGTGGACGGCGTGACGGGACCGACGTCTCGACCGACTGCATCGTCACACCCGACACGGTTGGCGGCGCTCCCGGAACCGAGCGCGACAAGCATCATGGGCCGCGATCCGAGCGACCTTACGTACCGTGGACGACACGTCGTCGGGTACGGGTCGAAGGCGGCACACGGGAAGCGATGCCGACACGGTTTTGCGCCGGGGGACGCTCTCGCGAGTCATGTACGAGTCAGGCGCCTACGTCGCGGCCGCATTGGAGGCCGCGGGGGCGGAGCTCGACGACGACCAGCGGCAGCCGAACGGCGTCGACCTCACCGTCGACACGGTGTTCGAACCGACGGAGCGGGGGCTGGTCGGTCGAACCGGAAAGCACGTCGCGGAGCGCCGGGAGCTGATCCCGTCCGAGGGCCGCCATCGCCTCGATCCGGGTGCCTACGTCGTCAGGTACGGCGAGCCGGTTCGGATCCCCGACGATCACGTCGGCTTCGTCTACCCTCGTTCGACTCTGCTGCGGAACGGGGCGATGCTCGACACCGCGGTCTGGGACGCGGGCTACGAGGGCGTCGGCGAGGGGCGACTGCAGGTCGGCCACCCGATCGAGATCGAACCCGGCGCGCGGATCGCCCAACTGGTGCTGGCGCGTGCCGACCACGACGGAACCTACGACGGGAGCTACCAAGGCGAACGCCTCTAGCCGTCGCTCGAACCACGGCGCTTGACGGGCGAGGAGGCCACTCTTGGTTTCGAAAGACGAACGGCACGCCTGCGCCGGGAAAAGATGGCGCAGGCGTGCCGTTCGATAGGTCCCCGCTGACGCTTCGGCCCTCCAAGCGAAGCGTCATCGGAGACAAGCGGCGGGACCTACTTAACGGTACCGGGGGCGGCAGACTCTTCATACTAATCGGTGAGGAATAATTAATAACCACTGCCGTGTCGGGCGTTTCGTCGCCATCATGTTGGAATTCGGATTACTTCGCCGCCGTCATCGGATCGCTTTCATCGAGTCGGTTTCAGTGGATCGCCGGATGATCGTCGCGCAGCCGCGAACGCCCCTCGCCGAGCAGTCGCTCGCGAAGGGTGTCCCCCGCGGCGTCGACGTCCGCGGACGGAACGAGTCGCCGCTCGCGTAGCTCGGGCACGACGAGGTCGACGAAGTCCTGCAGCGAGTCGGGGCGGACGACCTCCTTCACGTTGAAGCCGTGGACGCCGACCTCCTCGTGCCAGTACTGGAGCTCGTCCGCCACCTGCTCGGGCGTGCCGACGAGCTTCGGGGAGGTCGTCCCGAGCCCGCAGAACTCCGCCACCTCCCGCACCGTCCACTCGCGGTCGGGCTGTGACTTCGTGAAGGCGTTCATCGTCCCCTGGATCGCGTCCGTCTCGATGTGCTCGACCCGCTGGTCGGGGTCGAGTTCGGAGAGATCCATGTCCAGGAAGCCGGACAGCAGCGAGAGCGTGGCTTCGACGTCGACGTGTTTCTGATAACTCTCGTATTTCGCCTCGGCGATGGCCTCCGTCTCGCCGACGACGGGCACGACGCCGATGAAGAAACGGAGGCTCTCCGGGTCACGGCCGTAGCTCTCGGCGCGTCCCTTCACGTCCGTCATGTACTCGCTGACGCCCTCCTCGGTGGGCTGGCTGGCGAAGACGGCCTCCGCGTTGGCGGCCGCGAACTCCCGCCCGCGGTCGGAGGATCCCGCCTGATACACCACGGGCGTGCGCTGGGGCGACGGCTCACAGCCGTGTGGACCCGGTACGGAGAAGTGCTCATCCTCGTGGTCGATCGCGTGGACCTTCCCGGGATCCGCGTAGCGGCCGGCCTCGCGGTCGCGTTCGACCGCGTCGTCCTCCCAGGAGTCCTCCCAGAGCGCGTAGCAGACGTCGAGGAACTCGTCGGCCCGGTCGTAGCGCGTCTCCTTGTCCATGCGCTCGTCCAACCCGAGGTTCTGCGCCGCGGACTCCAGGTAGGAGGTGACGACGTTGATGGCGATCCGCCCGTCGGTGAGGTGGTCGAGCGTGGAGAACTCGCGGGCGAGCTGATACGGGTGGGTGTACGTCGTCGAGCGCGTCACGGCGAAGCCGAGCTCGTCGGTGACCGCCGCCATCGCCGGCACGACGAGCTGGGGATCGTTCGCGGGGGTCTGAACCGCCTTCTCGACGGCGGCCTCCCGATCGTCGCCATAGACGTCGTAGATCCCGCGAACGTCCGCGAAGAAGACCGCGTCGAAGCCGCCACGTTCGGCGGTCCGAGCGACCTCGATCCAGTACTCCCGGTCCGTGTACCGATGTGACTGATCGCCCGGATGGGTCCACGATCCCGGCGAGACGTGCTCGACCGAGTTCATCGTGAAGAGGTTCAGATGTAGCCGATCGGTCATGCGACCGACCACGGGACCCGGGCGTAATACCCACCCGGTAGTGGCGGGTGTTGTGGCTACCGCCGCGGGAGCGGCCGATCCCGTCCACGACGGCGGCAAGGTTCGCGGCCCGGACGAGCACCGAGCGGGATCACGGAGTCGGTCGACGGCTCACCCGCCTCGATGGCGGGGCCGTTAAACCGGCGTTGCCACGAATTCACGCCGACGCTTCGACGTCGGCCGTCGAGACGTACGCGGCCAGATCGGAGGTCGTGATGATCCCGATCGCGGTGCCCTCGTCGTCGACGACGGGCATGTGATGGAAGCCGTGTTCGACCATCTGGGCGGCCACCGTGGAGACCGGATCCTGTGCGTCGGCGGTGATCAGGTCCGTGGTCATGTAGCGCTCGACGGTCGTCTCCGCCTTCGGTTGGCTCTTCGCGACGATCTCGACGAAGTCGGTCGTCGTCAGGATCCCGACGAGGCGATCGTCCGCGTCGACGACGAGCGCGGAGCTGATGGTGTTGTCGAGCAGGAGACCGGCCGCGTCCTCGACGAGCGTGTCCGGCGTCACCGTGTGGAGGTCCGTCGTCATCAATCGCGCGACGAAGATGTCGTCGATGTCGTCCATGCCGGAGGATGCCTCGGACGACCTATAAGGGTTACCATGGTTTTCTATGGCATGTTCCCGCGTGTTCGCGCCGGACGCACCGTCCCGAACGGGGCGACGATCGCGCTCGACGCCTACTGGGTGGCGACCGCAAGCGACGCGTTCGGATCAGCCGGCTCCGTCGAAGTTCTCAGATAGTGATGGGTTTCGTGCGTCGTGCGAGATACAGAGGTTGGGTGTGGCAGTCGGATCCAATGCATTTCACGCCGTTTCGAGTAGAACAGTTGGTTAATATCGATGTGTGTTGGCTGGTCCAGTCGAACTCAACGGAGAGTTGTCCTCACCACCACCACGAGGATGGACGCGAACAGCGCGGTTCCGACGGCTAAGATCAGTACTCCTTGTCCCGGATCTCTTGACCCCCGCTTGCCGTCGTTTCTCGTTGTAACGATTCCTCACACGGATCTCCGTTGGACTTGCCGTCGGCCGCCGTCCACGGCTCGATCCCCGCTTCGTTGGCCGCACGAGTGATGGCGTGTGCGGTCGTGGGATTGGCGATGAATATGAACAGCACCAGCATCATCAGTTTGAGGGTTGCTGGTCGCCATCCGAGTCCGAACGCGACGCCCACGAGCGCGAAGCCAGCGCCGAGTGTGTCGAGCTGAGCCGCGGCGTGTGCGCGTGCGTACACGTCTGGCAACCGAACAATTCCGGTTGCGGACACGAATGCAAAGAACAGACCAAACAGCGTGCAGACGATGATCGTACCAACTCGGAGTGTCTCGATCAATGATAATTATCTCTCATACCGCTACACTGATAAACTGTGTAGCCTTCCTCACTCCGCGCGTTAGGTGGAGAGGTTACTATCCGAATTATCCGTACTGGCTGATCCGACGACTCGATTCGACACGGGTCCCCGTGCGAGACCGCGCCCTCTATTCAGCACCGACCTCGTGTCAGTTCTAGAGGATTTCAACAAAGCCGATCAGCCGAACCGGAAGAGTCCGGCCTGTCGCCGCGGACCCTCGGCGTCGGGCTCCGCGACCCACGCCGTCCGCTCGTCGCGAAGCCGCTCCCGATCGGACGCCGGCGGGTCGGCGGGCTCGTACGCCGCGCAGCCGTCGCCGCAGTCCCGACCCGGATCGACGACCCGATCGAAGCGGGCACAGTAGGGGCGGCCGTCGTCGGTCGTCGTCGCGTGGGCACACCCTGGCGGGTCCGGACGCCACCCCTTCCCGTAGGCTCGCTCGGCGATCCGCCGGCGCTTTCGGGCCTTCGCCTCCGGATCGACGAGCGCGACGTCCGTTCGGACGCCCCGCTCCGCGCGGATCTCGACGCCCGGCGACGTCGGATCGAGCGGCGTCGGTTCCCGGACGACCTCCCGGTCGCCCGTCTCCGGGTCGAACCGCCAGACGCCGACTCCGTCGGGAAGCCGGTTGAGATGGGCACGGGTGACGTACGAGGCGGTCGCGAGGACGACCTCGTCGAAGAGGCCGAGCGCGACGTCGTATCGAAGTTGGGCCGCGAGGTCGCCGGGCGTTCCGAGGTCGGGCTTGTTCTCGATCGCGGTTAGCGAGCCGATCCAGCCGTCCGGGTAGCGAGCGGTCGTCCGAACCACGGGGCGGCCGTCCCGGCGCTCCCGTTCGAGATAGCCGGCCTCGACGCTCGCCTCGACGACGGCACGCGCCCGCTCCGGGGGAAGATCGAAGGCCTCGGCGACTGGCACCGCGGATCCCGGACCGACGTCCGCCTCGATCGCCGGGGCGGGGATCCGCGCCGGCGTGATCGCCGCGCGGTCGTCGAAGCGGGGGCCGGGAGTCAGGAGACAGACGTCGACGATCCGGCCGCCGGGCCGGGTCACGCCCGCGCCCAGCTGTCTGGCGACGACCCGGTCCGGCGATTCGAGCGCCGCGCACAACGCCAGCTCGAACCGGAACTCCATGGGGGCTGAAAGGCAGGAACCGGCTAAAGCGCGTCGACGACCACGGCGGGGCGGCGACGCGTTGAAACGGGTCGAACCCACACACTCCGACATGGACGGGCGTGAGTTCCTCACGAGCAGGCGTCGATTCCTCACGGCGGCCGCGGGCGTCGGAAGCGCCTCGATCGCGACCGCGGGCTGCCTCGCGGCCGCGACGCCGGCCCCGCCCTCGTTGCCCGAGGATCGCCTCGACGCCGACGGCTGGGAACTCGTGGAGGAGGAACGGGGGGAGGCGTTCAGCGAGACGTATCTCGGCCGGGAACTGACCGCGACGGCGACGACGGAGGTGTACGAGAACGTTCCGCTCCGCGAGGAGTTGGCCGGGAAAACGCTCGGCGAGGTGACGGACGCGCCGGTCTCGTTTTTCGCCAGCCGCGTCACGTTCGATCCGAACCTCGCGGACCTCCCGGCCGACGTCGGCAGCGGCCTGATCCTCGACGAGGTCGAGGCGAACGCCCGGGAGATGCTGGAGACCCGAATGGCCGAGAACGGCGTCGAGGACGTCGAGGAGACCGGATCGGGGACGCTCACCGTCGACTCCGGCGAGGAGGCTCGTCGAACCGACCTGCGGGGGACGCTGCCGTTCGAGCCAATCTCGTTACCGGTCGCGGGTGACGAGCCGGTGACGTTGGCGGAGGACGTCGTGCCCATCGCGGGGCGGCTGGCCGTCTGGGAGTTCGGGGAGACCGTCCTCGTCGGCGGCGGCGCGTTCCCGGCGGAGAACGTCGCGACGAGCCTGAACGAGGACCTCTCGTCGGCCATCTCCGTCGCGATCGAGGTCGACCTCGGACTGGAGCCGGAGCGGTACGAGGTCGACCTGCTGGATCTGGTTCGCGCCGTCGAGTGAGTCAGTGGAGCCGCTCCGCACCGTCGAGTGGGTGAGGCGAGCGTCGGCCCGAACGGGGATCGCCGGAGTGCCGGAAGCGACCCGCGGTCGAAACCGGTATTCGCCGTCGGCGCCTACCGTCGTGCATATGCGTCGGGTCACCCGGAACCTCCTCGTCGCCATCGCGTTGATCGTCGTCGCCCTGCTCGCGTTGGGCGCGCTTCCGAGTTACCTCGGCACCGGCGATCCCTACTACCTCACGGTCGAGGAGATCGAGACCGACGACGCCGCCGTCGACGTGAACGACGTCTCCGAGCGTCGCTATCCCTACCTGACGGGGGCGCTCGCGAGCGATGAAGGCCGGTCGGAGGGCTATCAGATGGGGCCGTTCGGCCTGAAGGAGTGGTTCACGCACACGCCCTTCGACGAGGTCGACGCGTTGACCCAACGCGTCGGCGACGCCGCGACCGACGAGGGCGTCCGCGTCGAGTTCGAGGGCGACGTCTACCACGTGCGGGTGATCCAGCCATGACCGACGAGGGTCGACCCGGAGACGACGTCGGCCCGTCGGCGGCGGACGGATCGACCGCGGAACCGCCCCTCGACGCGGAGCCGGCCGCGGATCTTCGGGGGCTTCCCGCCTTCGACGACGGCCGGCTCCACTCGCTGCCGGGCGAGCCCGAATGGCCCGTCGAGGAGGTCGTAATCGAGTACGACACGGGCTGGTTCGTCGGCGGCTACGACCGCGTCGAGCAGCCCGACGGTCGGCTGAAGCGGTACTACTGGGCCGAGCTGCCGCCGGCGACGGTCGTGGTCGCGATCGCGGACGGGGAGGTGCTTTTCGTCGAGCAGTACCGGCCGGCGACCCGGCAAACGAGCCTCGAACTTCCGGCGGGCATCGTCGAACCCGGCGAGTCGTACGCCGAGGCGGGCGCACGCGAGCTCGCCGAGGAGACGGGATTCGAGCCCGACTCCGTGGCCCTCCTGCAGGAAGTGTGGTGTACGACCGGGCTCCTGCGTCACAAACGCGGCTACGTCCTCGCACGGGGGCTGGAGCCGGTCGACGTCGAGGCGGACTCCAACGAGTTTCTCGTGCCGCGGTCCGTCCCGGCCGAGGAGGCGGTCGCGGTCGCCCGCGAGCCGCCGACGAACGACGCGACGCTGGAGGGGCTCCTCCTCGCCGAGCGTGACGGGGCGCTGTGATGACCGGTCCCGGTCCCCTCGGAGCCATCCTCGTGGGCGTCCTCGCGGTCGGCCTCCTCGCCGCCACGGTCGCGATCGGCTACGTCGTCAACCGGGACGCCGCGGCCCGCGGCGTTGAGGAGCCGGCACGGTTCCTGATCACGGGCGGTGTGGTGTTGCTTCCGATCCTCGTGGTTCCCGCGTACGCCCTGCTCACCCACCGGCTCGGCACCCGTGCGACGCCCGCGACGCGTGTCGAGCTGATCCTCGCGTGGGGTGCCCTCACGCTCGTCGTTGCGGTGATCGTCGGCGCGATCGTCTCCCCGCCCGACCCCGTCAGGCAGCTCGCATACGTGGTCGCGCTCGCCGTCGTCTTCGGACTCGCCGGGCTCGTCCCGTTGGTTCGTCGCGGAGCCCTCGGCTCCGGGTGAGGCGAACCGAGGCGTTCGGGGATGAATGCTTACAAAGGACGTTCGTAATCGGATGAGATAGGACGAACGTGCAGTTCCGTGAGCAAGTGGAGAGGTATTAGTCGCTCGAGCCCCTCCTCGTTCCCATGAGCCAGACTTCGGAGGAGTCGGTGCTGTTGTCCGCGGACCCGCCGCTCGACCTGCGCCTGTCGGACGACGAGCTCGAAGCGACCCGCGAGCGGATCGTCTCGTTCATCGCCGACCTCGTCGACGACGCGGGCGCCGAGGGGGCCGTGCTCGGCCTTTCGGGCGGGATCGACTCGACGCTCACGGCCCACCTCGCGGTCGAGGCGCTCGGCGCCGACGGCCTCCACGGGATCACGATGCCCGCGGCGGTCAGCGACCCCGACGTGATGAGCGACGCCGAGCGCGTCGCGGAGTCGCTCGGCATCGAGTACGACGTCGTCGAGATCCAGCCGATCGCGGACGCCTTCTTCGCGGCGCTGCCCGAGCAGGCCGAAGACCGGATGGCCAAGGGGAACGTCTTCGTGCGGACGCGGGCGGTCTGTAACTACCTCGTCGCCAACGCGGAGAATCGGGTCGTGCTCGGCACCGGCAACCGCGCGGAGGCGATGACCGGCTACTACACCAAGTACGGCGATCAGGCCGTCGACTGCAACCCGATCGGGAACCTCTACAAGATGCAGGTCCGCCAGCTGGCTGGGCACGTCGGCGTCCCGCGTGATCTCGTGATGCAGGAGCCGACCGCGGGGATGTGGGAGGGACAGACCGACGCCGAGGAGATGGGGCTCGATTACGACACCGTCGACGCGATCCTCGCGGTCCACGTCGACGGCGGACTCTCGCGGTCCGCGACCGTTCGGGAACTCGGGGTTCCCGAAGGCGCCGTCGACCGCGTCGTCGACCTGTACGAGCGAAGCGCGCACAAACGGTCGATGCCGCCGGCTCCGGAGCGATAGCGGGAGGGACGAATCGGCAGCGGCGGACCCCGTCCTCGGGCGGGTCACCGACCCGGTCAGGGCGTCAGGGGCTCGTGGCGGCGGACCGAACGTCAGCGACACGTCGGCATGCGTTCACGGCGAAATTTCGACGGACGTTTTTAGGCGTCGTACGCGCGTTTTCGCGTCACTTCGGCGATTCCGGCGTTCGCCGAGCAGTTCGGGCAGGCATGGATGCGGCCCCGGTGGTCCGAGAAGACGCGCGCGAACCGATCGGAGACGTGCGCATCACAGTGTTCACACGTCGGCATGGGTGGTGAGAGGGTCGTGGTTCATGGTTGTGATCCGTACGCATGGGTGTCGGTGACGGACGAATAAAGCGCTGTTCCGAACTCTCTCCAAAATTCCCCCGAGATCGGCCGCAGTCGGGCGATCGGAATCGAAGCGTCGGACGCACGAAACGCCGGTTTTCCGCCGTGCAAAACGCGCGCAGATCTCAGAACGCGCGCAGGTCCTCGAGGACCGCGTGCGCGGAGCCGTCGTCGATGGCCGCACGCGCGAGGTCGAGCCCCTCCTCGATTGAGTCGGCCTCCTCTCCGGCATAGATCCGCAACGCGGCGTTGAGTGCGACGGCATCGGCGAAGACGCCGTCGCGCTCGCCCGCAAGCACGGCCTCGGTGATGGCGGCGGAGTCGGCCGCGACGTCGTCGACCCCGAGGTCCTCGCTTTCCATGTCCATCCCGTAGTCGGCGGTCTCGATCTCGAAGTCGTCGAAGGCGGGCTCGCCGTCCCCGCCGTCGGCGTCCCACTCGGCGACCTTGGTGTAGCCGGGACGGACGTCGTCGTATCCCTCCATCCCCTGGAACATGAGGACGCGGTCGAGGTCGTGGAACTCGCTTTCGACGAACGTGTCGGTCACCTTCTTCGCGAACGCGAGGTGATAGAAGGAGCCGAGGTGCGTCGACGCGCCCGCGGGGTTCGCGAGCGTCTCGATCGTGTTGACGAAGGTGCGCACGCCCATCATGTCCCGGCGCTCGAACAGGTCATCGATCGCGGGATTGAATGCGGGCTGGTAGTAGAAGCCGAAGCCGGTCTCGTCGACCATCGCCGCGGAGTCGCGGGGCGTCAGCTCCGTCGCGACGCCGAGCTCGTCGAGGACGTGCTTGTACGCGTCCTGCTTCTGGGTCGGGACGCGGTCGCCCGAGTGGACGACGATGGGCGTCTCGACCGCGGCGGCGACGCAGCCCGCGGCGACGCCGAGGATCGCGCTGCGGCCCTTACCGTCGTAGTTGGCGCCGCAGTCGACGGGGTCACAGTCCGGTTCCGCGTAATCGACGCGCTCGCACATCACGTCGGTGTACGCCCCGAGCTCCTCGGGGGTGTTTCGCTTCCAGCGGTTTGCCAGCCAGAACGCGCCGAGCGTCGTGTGGTCGGGCTCGTCCGCGAGGATGCGCTCGAGCGCCTCGGTCGCCTGCGCCCGAGTCAGGTCCTCCGCGGACTTGTGGCCGGAGCCACAGACCTCGGTCATCAGCCGTTTGAGGGGCCACTCGCCGAACTCCTGGGTCGCCTGCGCCATGTGACATCGTTCGGGCTCTCGAACCTAAACCCTCCCGTTCGACTCCCGCCGCGTGGGAACGTGATCGCGGGCGTCACGGGCGCCCGACGTTCGGAAATGACCGTCGAGTGTAGATATTTTTATAATCAGCCCCGATCCGAACCAAGCGTCCAATTTATTACGTGTTACTCGTTCACACCGCGTCCGTTATCCCGTCAAAGTTATATGTATGTACACTCAGGAACACCATACACGATGACGTCCAACTCCGTGGCAAGCGCGTTGACGCTCTACCGTTCCGGAACGCTCACGCTCGAACAGGCCGCGACCGTCGCCGGCTGTACCGTCCCCCAGCTCGAAGAGAGCGCACGGCCGTTCGCTCCGGCGGTCACCTCGAACGAGCTGAAGGTCGCCGACTGATCGGCGACGTCGCCCGACCCGTCAACCCGGCGGTTGCACCGGATCCTCCTCGGGATCCGGCTCGTCCGGCTCCTCGCCCTCGTCGAGGCCGTCGCCGACCTCGTCCGGCACGCCGGTTACGCGGTCCCCGCTCACGAGGAACTCGGTGATGCTCGCGAGGAGGATCTCGTTGTCCGCAACGTTGTGGCGGTCGGCGGCGAGGAACGACGAGTCGCCGACGCCGAGGACGTCCCCGTCGCGGACCGCGACGGTGTGGCGTCTCGGATCGTCCTCCCCGGCGGTACGAGCCTGATCGCTCGTGACCAGCATCGGTTCGCCCCCGCCCGTGCTTCGCACCTCCGTCGCGACCTGTAGCGCCACCCGGTCGATCTCATCGATCGCCGTCCCGTCGTTCGGCGGCAGGGCCGCATCCTCGTGCGGCTCGACCACGATCTCCTGATAGGTGCCGTCGTTGGCGGTCTGGTCGTAGACGTATCGCGTATCGAAGTGGAGATCGAACGCGCCGCCGATCTCCGTGAGTTGGCTCTCCTGCTCGGTCAACGCCGGACCGAGTAAGTCCGCGGCGATCGAGATCCGGTTCGGCTCTCCGAGGATCACCAGTCGGCCGCCCCCGTCGACGAACTCCTTGACCGCGGCCAGATCGTCGCCGGCGTAGGCGCTGCCCGGATCGATCACGACGAGGCCGTCGGCGTCCGCGAGTGCCTCGTCCATGTCGCCGGTGGCGTGGAACCGAACCTCGTACCCGACGCCGGACAGCGCCTCGGCGAGCGGCTGGACGTCTGCCCTGTCGAAGCGGTTCGCGTTCGAGTCATCGATCACGATCACGCCGGAGCCGTCGCCCACCGTCGGATCGGGGTCGACCGTACCGGACGCCGGCAACGGTTCGCTGAGCGCCTCGTCCGGCGAGAACACTTCGTGATCCGGGTCCGGATCCGGATCCGGCAGCCCCGCGAACGCGATCCCCACGCCCAGCAGTACGATCGTCGCAGCCACGCCGAGCGTGACGGCCGCTCCCGTCCGGTAGCTCATGGCGCACCCCCGACCCGCGGGACGGGCGTCGAACCGGCATCCGAGTCGGTTTCGTCCCTCTCCGCGTCGTCCCTCGCCTCCGCGTCGTCCCTCGCCTCCGCATCATCGTCCGCCGATCGAAGCGCCTCGTCGGCGTGCATGGCGTCGGCACCCGAAACGACGCCGTCGTCGTCGAGCGTCGTGGCGGGGACCATCAGGAACGCCGGCGGTCCAGGATCGTCGCTCGCCTGGAGGACCTGCGGATCGAGCCGCTCCCTATCGCTCGTCTCGCTCGCGAGGTAGGTGCTTTGCAGGAGGAACGTCGCCTCGTCGTCCGTTCGGAGGTGTCGAACCTCGGGGCGATCGAGGTCGGCCTCCGACGCCGCCATCTCGAGGGCGGTTTGCCGGTCGGCCACGTCGTCGACCACGCCCCGCTCCACGGCGTTCACGCCGGTGTAGGTCGCGGCGCTGCCGAGCTCCTCCTCAGTGAGCTCCAGCCGGTCGCCGCGATGCTCGTAGACCGCGCCGAGGAAGGCGTTCTGCAGCGTCGCGAGGTCGTGGACGAACTGGCGCTCGTCGCTGCCCGCGAGCTTGTCCGGGCCCGTGGTCGTTATCAGGTCGTTCGGCTCGATGGTCGGGGGCGTGTCGGCGACGACCCCGACGCTCCCGACCGACGAGGCCGGCTTCACGTAGATCCGCTCCGCCGGCACGATGGCGTAGTATGCGCCGGATAGGGCACCGCCGTCGACGGCCGCGATCACCGGCATCTCCGCCGCGGTACGGACCGTCTGCATGTACATCTCCTCGCTCGCCGCGGCGCTCCCGCCGCCGCTGTTCGCGACGATCACGACAGCGTCGGCCTCCTCGCGGGCCGTCTCCATCGCCTCGGCGTAGTCGGTCGCCTGCTGGCCGTCGATGGTGCCGTCGATCGCCACCACCGCGACGGTTCCGTCGGGGGCGGTCGCCACGTCGCTCGCCGGCGGCACCAACACGAGCCCGATCGCCACCCCCAACACCACGAACAGCGCGTACGATTCCACGGACCACCGCCACAGATCAGTGATACGTGATAACATGAAACAGTTTCGGGGGTGCGTCGTGTTAAATCTCCGGTCCGAAAAGGGTAGGACCGTCGGGGTCCAAATGGACGTAATGAGTTTGGACGCGGACTGGCGTGCGGGGATCGACGCCGTCGACGCCGTCCTGATCGACGAGCATCAGAGCGGATTTCCGGTTGAGCCCCGCCCCTTCGAGCGAGTCGCCCGCGAGATCGGTGCACGGACGGGCCGCGATCTCACGGCCGACGACGTGCTCGAACGGGTCCGAGACCTCCGCGAACAGGGCGTGTTCCGTCGGTTCGGCGCAGTGCTCAACCCGCCCGTCATCGGCTCCTCGACGCTGGCGGCGGTGAAGGCGCCCGCGGACCGTTTCGAGGAGATCGCCGAGGTGATCAACGGCTACCGACAGGTGAACCACAACTACCGCCGGGACCACGAGTGGAACCAGTGGTTCGTGGTCACCGCGGGCTCCCGGGAGCGGCGGGACGCGATCCTCGCGGAGATCGAGGAGCGGACCGGCTGTGAGGTGCTCAACCTCCCGATGCTCACCGACTACTACATCGATCTGGAGTTTCCGGTCGTCAACGACGACCGGTTCGCCCGCGAGTCGGTCGAATCGACGACCGTCTCCGCGACGCGGATCTCCGAGGAGGCGCGCGGAAACCTCACGTCGCTGGAGGCCGACCTGCTCGTCGCCATCCAGGACGGCTTCCCGCTCTCCTCGACCCCCTACGCCGACGTGGCGGAGGAGATCGACGCCGACGTCGACGACGTCGTCGCCGCGGTCGAGCGGCTGCTCGATGACGGCTGCATCAAGCGGATCGGCTGCGTCGTCAACCACGTCGTCACCGGCTTCCGGAACAACTGTATGGTCGTCTGGGACGTCCCCGACGAGGAGCTGGACGCGCGCGGCGAGGTCGTCGGGAGCCTCCCGTACGTCACGCTCTGTTATCACCGGCCGCGCCGCCCCGAACAGGGCTGGGAGTACAGCATGTTCACGATGATCCACGGCCGGGAGGCCGACGCCGTCGACGCGAAGATCGACGAGCTCGCCGCCGACTACCTGCCCTTCGACCACGAACGGCTCTACTCGACCGAGACGCTGAAACAGACCGGGGCCCGCTACGACGAACTCGTCGCCGACGCGGAAGCGGATGCGAATGCGGGTCCAGAAGCGAATGCGGATCCGGAAGCGATGGCGGATGCGGATTCGGAGCCGGAAGCGGATTCGGGGACGACCGCCGAACGCGACCGATAAGCGACCGCCGAACGCGACGCGAACTGACCGGCCCCGTTCGGGGGCGTTTTAAAAGATGACGGGCGCGGTCGACGGTCTCTCCTTCGGTGGCGCGCGCGACCTGCGAGCGGCGAAGCCGCGAGCAGCGCGTGCGCGAGGGAGGACGCGCTCCGGCGCCGGACCGCTCGGCGCCGGAGCGCGTCCGAGGCTGGGGAGGCCCGAGGCTGAGGAGGCCGGAGGCGAACCGTAACCGAGGGACCCGCGTTCCGGCTCGCTACCGTTTCGTTGGTTCCGGAAACCGCCGTCATATAAAAGGGTGGCGAACGGGCGCACCCGTCCAGCGGCCGGTTGACCGGATACCGCCGGCGCGGTTCGACGACATCGCCGGATTATAAGCCACCCGGGGGATCGAAACGGGTATTTAACTATCCCTGCCGAATGGCACGACGGATCCGGGCGACCTGGCCGCTCCGTCGATCACCCGGCAAGCGGGTCCGAAGGTCGTCAGAGGCAAGTGTCCGCCCGCGAAATCCTCCGGCATGTCTGATCCCCGCGACGATGCCGTCGGCGCCCTCGGTCACCTCCTCGATCGGGCGGGGATCATCGACGCCGAGCGGTTCCGGCCCACGTTCGACCTCGCCTGGCCGCGCGTCGTCACGGGCTTTGCGATCATGTCCAAACAGACCGCCGACCTCGCGATGGTCGGGATCGCGGTCGGCACCGCCGGCACCGCGGGGCTGGCGTTCGCGCTCGGCTACTGGAGCATCGTCGTTCTCCTCGGGCTGGGGCTGGCGGGCGGCACGGTCAGTCTCGTCTCGCAGAACTACGGCGGCGACCGGATGGACCGCGCCTCGCTCGTCGTCAAACAGAGCGTCCTCGTCGCCACGCTGTTTTCCGTGCCGATCATGCTCGGCTTCGCGCTGTTCGCCTCCGAACTGATCGCCGTCCTCGGCGCGGAGCCGGAGTCGCTCCGGCACGGCGCCGTCTACCTGCTTTTCGTCACCCCCGCCGTGCTCTTCGAGATGGTGAACCTCATCGCCAGCCGAACCTACACCGGCGTCGGCGACACCTTCACCGAGATGGTCGCACGGACCGGCGGCGCGGTGCTCAACGTCGTCCTCAGCGCGCTGTTCATCTTCGGGCTCGGAATGGGCGTTGCGGGGGCCGCGCTGGGAACGACGCTCTCGACCGGCGCGGTGATGGTCGTCCTCGGCTGGGGGATGGTCGGCCGATCCTACGGCGGCCTCGGCATGGAGCCGAGCCCCGTCCCGATCACGCGCTCGACCCCGCTGGTGAACGTCACGGTCGTCCGCCAGCTGCTCGAGGTGTCGGCGCCCGAGATCGGCCGCCGGCTCGCACAGGGGCTCGTGATCTTCCCGCTGCTCTGGATCGCCGCCTCCTTCGGGCCCGTCGTCGTGACCGCACTCGAGGTCGCAAGGCGGGTCAGAGCGATGATAAACAGCATCAACTGGGGGATGTCGCTCGCCTCGAGTTCGCTCGTCGGACAACGCCTCGGCGCCGACGAGGAGGCGGAAGCCGGCGCGTACGGCGCGGGGATCATCCGGCTGGCGATGGTCGCGTACGCCGTCGTCGCCGTCGCCGTGATCCTGCTCGCGACCCCCATCGCCACGCTGTTCGTCTCCGGCCCCGAGGAGGTCGCCGTGACCGCGACGTTCGTCGCCGTCGCCGCGATCAGCGCCGTCGGTCTCGGGCTCGACGGCACCGCATCCGGAGCGCTCGTCGGCGCCGGCGACACCCGCTGGCCCTTCGTCGCCTCGCTCGTCGGGCGGTACGGCTTCGCGCTCCCCGCCGCAGTCGTGGGGCTCGTCACCCCGCTTGGCGTCGCCGGCCTGTATCTGGCGCTCGTCTTGGAGTCGTTCGTGCCCGGCGGGATCAACTACGGGCTGTTCAGATCCGGCCGCTGGAAGGTCGTAAGCCGGCGGTATCGTCCGGACGCGGACGCCGGAGACTGACTTCCCGCGAGAGTCCGGCAGACGGCGGTGACGGCCCCGAACGCGGCGTCCGCATCCGACGTGCCTTTCCGGGTCGGCCGCGTCTTTCCGCTCATGAACGCGAATTCGTCGTCGCCCGGCCGCGGTCGACGGCCCTCATCGCAGACGGTGACCCACCCATGACGCGTCGGGACGACTACTACAACCGATCCAAACAGGAGGGATATCGGAGCCGCGCCTCATACAAGTTGAAACAGCTGGACGAGGACGCGACGCTCTTCGAGCCCGGAGACACGGTCGTCGACCTCGGGGCGGCACCGGGCGGCTGGCTGCAGGTCGCAGCCGAGGCGGTCGACGAGTCGGGGACGGTCGTCGGCGTCGACCTCCAGCGGATCGACGACTTCGAGGACCACGACGTCGAGACGATCCGCGGCGACATGACCGAGGAGCGAACCCGCCACTACCTCCGGGAGGCCGTCGGGGAGGGCGGAGTTGACGTCGTGATCTCCGACATGGCGCCGAACATGACCGGCGAGTACTCGCTCGACCACGCCCGCTCGGTCCATCTCGCCCGACAGGCGTTCGACGTGGCCGAGGAGCTGCTCGCGCCCGGCGGCGACTTCGTCGTGAAGGTGTTTCAGGGCGAGGACCTCGACGCCCTCCGGGAGGACGTCGAGGCGGAGTTCGAGTACGTCCGAACGATGTCGCCGCCTGCCTCGCGAGACTCCTCCTCGGAGGTCTACCTCGTCGCGAAGGGACGTCTCACCGCGCCAGTCGAGGAGGGCGACCGGGTGGAGGTGACGATCGAGGAGCACGGCGAGGAGGGCGACGGCATCGCCTACCTCGAGGGCTACACGCTGTTCGTCCCCGACGCCGACGTCGGCGAGACCCTCACGGTCGTCGTCGACGACCTGAAGCCGCGGTTCGGCTTCGCGAAGCGGAGCGACTGAGCGGCTCGTTGATCCCGTCGCCGAGCGGCGGCCCGCCACACCGTTACGTGCCGTCGACGAAGTCGCCGAGATTCGCCTGCAGCCCGGCCACCATCGTCGATTTTCGTCGGAGCCGTGCGAGCGATAGCGGGAGGTGATCGGTCACGCCACGGACCGCCTCGCCGAACGTCTCCGCCGTGCCGTGTTCCCCCTCGAAGGCGTTTCGAACCGCCTCCCGGACCTGCCAGACCCCGACGGGACCCCAGTAGTCGTCGGAGACGTGCCGGCAGACGAGTACCTTCGCCTGTCGGCCCCGGTCGTGAAGATGTTCGAGGACTCCGAGGCGGCCGGCGTAGTAGGCGCCGGCCGTCTCCTCGACGTAGCCGGTGCGGCCCTCCCGCCCCTCGCTTGCAGCGGCGAGGTAGATGCCGGCCTCCGGGTCGGGATTCCAGACCGACCCGGGTGCCTTCAGCTCGACAAGCTCGTACTCCCAACGGCCCGGAACGAGGATCACCCAGAAGGCGTTGCCGAGGAACTCGTTGCGATGGACCTCGACCGCGTCCACCGTCGGCGCGTCGCGGATCGTCCCGCGGAGGTACCGGCCGACGGTGTCGTCGACGGCGGTGATCGACCACCGCGTGGGGACGAGCCGGCGGTCCTCCCCGCGGCCGAGCGCGCCCGCCGAGAGGATCGTGTTGATCTCGTAGACGTCGAAGCCGCGCCGGTAGAGGTAGGTCATCGCGCCCTGAGCGCGCCAGTCGTCGTCCTCCAGGGTCTTTTTCACCGGCCGCGGAACGTGCGGGTTCTTGCCGAGTTCGGCGGTGCGGGCGGCCGCCCGCGGACCGGTCGGCGTCTTCACGTCCTCGATGCCGACCTCGAGGTCGAGGTCCGGTCGACCGTCGAGGCCGATTTCGACGTCGACCGGCTCGTCAGCGATGGCGACTTCACGCTGGACGCCGAGCCAGCCGTCCCAGACGTCGTGGACGGTGCCGACGCTCCCGACGTCCATTCCGCGCGTCGAGTTGAGCAGGCTGGTGCGCCGGTCGAAGACGTCCGCGATGGAGACGCCCTCGTCGTACCACGCGGCGGACGTCTCGAATCGTGCGGCGTGCTCCTCGCGTCCGACCGGCGAGAGCAGCCCCGTGGAGACGGTCGGATAGTTCGACCGACCGACGAAGATGGAGGGTGAGACGCTCCCGACGATCGCATCGTCGGAGACGTGTTCCTCGAAGCGACGCTCGAAGGAATCGAGATGGTCGAGGATCCCGTAGTCCTTCTCGCGGGCGAGGCGGCGGCGTTCGGCACGCTCGTTCGCCTCGAACTCCAGATACTCGTCGAGCCGCATTCGGGTCGTCGTTGGGGTGGCGACGGTTTGAACGTTGCTGGAACGTCCCCGATGTATCCATCCGGACGTGGATCGGAGAAGGCGCCCGCTCGGACGTGGATCGGAGAAGGCGTCCGGCTACGTGTGAATGCCCATCGCTTCGATCTGCTCTTGATACCGGTTGCGAATGGTGACCTCGGTCACTTGGGCGACGTCGGCGACCTCGCGTTGGGTCTTCTTCTCGTTACAGAGCAGCGAGGCGGCGTAGATGGCTGCGGCGGCATATCCGGTCGGCGACTTTCCGGAGAGCAGCCCCTGTTCGGCGGTCGTTTCGATGATCTCGTTTGCCTTCGACTGGACCTCCTCGCTCAACTCGAGCTCGGAGGAGAACCGCGGGACGTACTTCTTCGGGTCGACGGGGCGCATCTCCAGGCCGAGTTCCTGTGAGATGTACCGATAGGTCCGACCGATCTCCTTGCGGTCGACGCGCGAGACGTCCGAGATCTCCTCCAGAGATCGCGGGATACCCTCCTTCCGGCAGGCGGCGTAGAGGGCGGCGGTGGAGACGCCCTCGATCGACCGGCCGCGGATGAGGTCCTCGCTCAGCGCGCGTCGATAGATGACGGAGGCGACCTCCCGGACCGATCGCGGGACGCCGAGCGCGCTCGCCATGCGATCGATCTCCGAGAGCGCGAACTGGAGGTTGCGCTCGCCGGCGTCCTTCGTCCGGATCCGCTCCTGCCACTTGCGCAGCCGATGCATCTGGGAGCGTTTCTTCGAGGAGATGGAGCGTCCGTAGGCGTCCTTGTCCTTCCAGTCGATCGTGGTCGTCAGCCCCTTGTCGTGCATCGTCTTCGTCGTCGGCGCGCCGACGCGGGACTTCGACTGCCGCTCGGAATGGTTGAACGCGCGCCACTCGGGGCCGGGGTCGATCTGTTCCTCCTCGATGATGAGCCCCGTCTCCTCGTGAATGAGTTCGCCGTCGGCCGTCCGAGTGAGTTCCTCCGGGTCCAGTTCGTCCGGATCCAACTCCTCCGGGTCCACCTCGTCAACGTTATCACCCCGATCGCGTTCCGTGCCGTCGTCCCGCCTCGTGCGCTGCCGGTCGTGATCCCGCTGCCGGGTTGGCCGTGTCATCGCATTTATATAGTATTTCAGCGCGCTGACTTAAAAGTTTGTAGCGACACGTTCGAAAACGGCCGACGATGCCACCGACCCACGGGCACCGATCACGGTGACGTGTCGCCGCCGAGACCCCGACGCACCGCCACCCATCATCGTCGGCGCCGTGCGGCGCGTGGGTGGGCCCGGTCACGCCCCGTGGGCGGTTAGCCGTCGTCGTCCGCGTCGACCACAACCGTTTCGTGTCCCATCGCGTCGGCGTGGACGACGGCGACCTCCTCGGGGACGTCGTCCACGAACTCGAGGTCGACCGCGTAGCCGATTTCGGTGAACGCGAGCGTGCAGAGTTCGTCGGGGGCGGCGTCGTCGACCGCGGCGACGACCAGGCGAAACGTGCCGTCCTCCGCCGTCGTCGCCGACGCGACCGAGGCGGCATGGCAACCCGTCGCACCGACCAGGGTCCCGTCGACGTGAACGGCATCCGACTCGAACGTGACTAGGGCCGTCCCCGCCTCCATCTCGGGGTCACGTTCGACGATCTCGACGTCGATGCCCGGTGAAACGTCTCCGACCGAGCGGTCTTGAGGCGTCGACACGGCCGGCGGCTCGCCATCCACTCCCTCGGCGCCATCCGCGCCGTCGACGCGGTCCACGTCGTCAGCAGCGTTCGGTTCACCCCGGGCCGTACAGCCGGCTGCGAGAAGCGTCATGCCGGCCAGCAGGGCGCGTCTGTGCATGCACCTGAGACGTCGGGAGCCGATATAGCCGTTGTGTCGAGTGCGCTGACGGCTCGCACGGACGGTCCGTGCGATCAGCGGACACGGAACGACCGGACCGTAACGGTCTTAAGTATCTCCCCGGTACTGAAGAATGAGTCCTGATAGGGTAGTGGACTATCCTCTTGGCTTGCGGAGCCAGGGACCGGAGTTCAAATCTCCGTCAGGACGCTTTCCTTCGATTTCGCCCCCGAGCGACGCGTTCGGACGTACCACGAACCGCCGCCGACCGCCATGGTCCGTGGAGGTCCCGTGGAGCGATCCGTTCAAACGACCCTGTCGAGCACGTAGTAGATACCGAAAAGCAGGGCTGCCAGCACGACCGTCAGCGTGGTAAGGAAGGCGGCAACGCGGGGGAACGCCATCCAGAAGGCGATGTAAAACGAGAAGGCGAACGCGAGCAACACGACCAGGAAGACGCCCCGCGTCGGGTTCTGCACGGCGGCGACGAACACCCGTTGTGGAAGCGAGAAGTCCTCGAAGTCGACCGTTTCGGGGGACTCGAAGACGTCGCTGTCCGCCGTGGTCGCCTCCGAGCCGTCCACGCCCTCCGGACGGTCGATGTCGACCGATCCCGAAGCCCCGTCGGGACGCGTCGTTCGGGTCGCTCCGGCATCCGCCGTCGCGTCGGCGTCAGCGTCGTCTGTCACGGACGCGTCTACGGGACGGACCGTTCTGTACCTGTCGCTTCGGTCGCTTCCCCTCCCGTCGCTTCGATCGCGTCCCGCGTCGATTCCCCCGGCGTCACCATCCGATCCCGCCGACGGCAAGCCCGACGAGAACCGCGCCGACCGCCGCGACCAAGTTCGCGACGGCGAAGCCGGTCGCGACGCCGAACTCCCCGGCCTCGGCCGTGCTCACGGTCTCAACCGCGAACGACGAGAACGTCGTGAACGCGCCGCAGAATCCGACCGCGACGAGCTGTGTCGCGAGGGAGCCGACCGGTGCCGCGAGGACCAGTCCGAACACGAGGCTGCCGAGCGTGTTGACCACGACGACGGATTCCCGGCCCTCGATCGAGATCCCGACCGCGTGCCGACTCGCGGCACCGAACGCGCCGCCGACGCCGACGAGCACGGCTGCAAGCGGTCCGGCGGAAAGCGGGTCGGTCACGGTCGCCTCCCGACGAGGGGCGAATCGATCACAGTCGCCTCCCGATCGCGAGTCCGAACACGGCCGCGAGGAGTCCGACGACGTAGCTGGCGAGAACGTAGAGTCCGCCGTCGACGGTTCCGAGGACGACCGCGTCGCCCGCGAAGGTGCTGTAGGTGGTGAACGAGGAGAGCGCCCCCGTGCCGACGAACAACTGCGTTCGGCGGGTCGTCGCCCGGGTCACGAGAAGCCCCAGCGCGAACGACCCGATCACGTTCACGGTGAACGTTCCGACGCCCGTCGCGTCGCCGACGGCGACGTCGATGCCGTACCGGCTCACCGCCCCGAGGAAGCCGCCGGCAGCGACGAGCAGGAATCCGGCCACGGTCCGTTCCATGCGGAACCGTTTGCGGCGAGGGAATTGTGCCTTCGGATTCGAACGTCGACCCGACGGACGCCCGATCGCGTGAAGAGGAACACGCACGGCGGGCTCCCGGGGACGGAATCACGAGCGTGTCCCGTCGCTCGCGCGTGGGCTCGCCCCGCCGTGTGGCGTTCGCCGTTCACGGACGCGGACGGCGTGGGCTTCCTCGGTCGCATCGTCGACGACGAGCGCCTCACCCACCCCGTCCGGCAACCTGGCGGCGAGACGCCCGTCAAGGTAGGTCGCCTCCGCCTCGCGGAGGCGTTCGACGTCGCGTTCGGCGGTGACTCGATGGGCAACGATCAGGTCGGACTGGGAGACGGCAACGGGCGGAAGGGCGTCGGGTCTCTGCGTCGCACAGACGAGCGAGACGCCGGGGGCACGCCCGCGCGTCAACAGCGTCCGCAACGCGGGGTCCGCGATCCCGCCGAAGTACGCGTGTGCCTCGTCGACGAGGAGCCACGGAAGCCGTCGGACCGTCCCGGCGACACGGGAATCGTAGAGTCCGCGAGCGACGACACGGACGACCGCCCTGGCCGCCGTCTCGGGAGTTCCGGCGAGGTCGATGACGATCGGTCGTCCGTCGTCGAGCAGGTCCTCGATCGACGGTGCGCTCGGATCGAAGACGCCCCACGACGCCGCCAGATCCAGATGGTTGCGGACCACGCGCCGCGTTTCATCGGGCGCATCCATGGATGGGAGGTGCTCCCGAAAGGCGGCGAGCGACGCCGGACAGTCCGCCGAGTCGCTCGTTTCGGCGACGACCCGCCAGAGTAGCCCGCCCGGGCCGCCCGCGGGATCGAGTCCGACGAGATCCGGCCACGCCGACGGCGGCAGGGAGGCGGGACGAACCGCCGGCTCGATCACCCGGCCGCCGGCGGCGGAGAGCCCGTCGAAGACCCCCATCGGATCCACGACGATCGGCGTCACCCCCCGGGCATCCGCGAGCCCCTCGGCGATCACGCCGAGCGTGTACGACTTGCCGGTTCCACGTTTACCGACCACCACGCCGGCATGCGGCCGATCGGCGTCGATCCCGACCGCAGCGCCCGCGCTTCCGTCCCGAGCGAGGAAGTCGCCGATCCGAACGGTCGGCCGATCGGTTCCCGTCCCGTGCCGTCCAAGCACGTACATGCGTGTCGGGGTGGCGCCGGCACCATATATAAGCATTAGCGACCACGTTGCGGTCGGTCCCATCGTCTCGACCGAGCGTGTCTCCGCCCACCCCCTCCCCGGTCGCGAATCCGTCCGCCTCCAGCCCGATCCTTTATCAGTGATACCGGGACCAACCGGCCCCATGGCGGAGGAACGCTCCGAACGACTCGGACACGGATGGACCGCGTTTCGTCGGGACGAACGGGCGATCGAAGGCCTGCCGGTTCGGCTCGTGATCGCGCTCGTGGTCGGCGTCGCCAGCCTCAGCGTGATGATGGGGATGGTCGGAAACATCGACGGACTCGCAGCGACTGAACTCGACGCACAGCCGCAGCCGGAGGTGACGACGCCAGGCGACCAATCGATCGACGTCGCCGTCGTCGACCCGGACGGAAACCGCGTCACGGACGCGACGGTGATCCTCCGCGGCGGCTCCGCGCGCATCGACGGCGTCGCCACCGCGACGACCGACGAGGACGGGATCGCGACCGTCGACGTCGCCCCCGAACTCGGACCGAACCAACCGGACGGCACGCTCACGATCGATGTTAAACCGCCCGCCGGAAGCGACTACGTCGACGAGCGCGAGAACACGAAGGTGCTCGTCGTCGCGGAGTGATCACGTCATCGCGGAGTGAACACGTATTCGTGGTTATCACGTCATCACGAAGTGATCCACGTCATCGCGAAGCGAGCACGTCGTCGTGGGGTGATCGAGTGCAACGTCGCGATCCGGAGCGAGCGGCCGGGCGTCATAGCTGCTCGTCCCAGTCGATCCAATCCCGCTCCCAGCCGTGTTTCGCGAAGTACCCCTGCTTCGCGAACTCCGCGTCCTCACGTCGCGTCCGGTTTCGCTCGATGCCGGACTGTTCGCCGTCGGCGAGCATCGGACGGAGCCGGGCGGGACCCGCAGTGTGGACGGTTCGAAAGCCAGGAGGCGCCCCGGGACCGTCATCCGTCGGCCGATCCGGTCGCGGTTCGGCGGCCGAGTCCGTCGAGCCCGGGTCGGCCGGGTTCCCCACGCTCTCCGCTTCGGGGGCGGCGGGTGCGGCACCGGTCGACTCGGGCTCGATGCCGACGATCGTCTGGACCGTCGTCCCGCGCGGATACACGAGTCGTCCGTCATCCGCCAGCTGATCACGGAGCGCTCGAGGCGGTTCGACGACCGCCGCCTCGAGCAGGATCCGGTCGTACGGCGCGTACTCCGGGAGTCCGTTGGCGCCGTCGCGACGATCGACGAGCACGGCGTCGTAGCCGGCGTCGGCGAGGTTCGACCGGGCGACGTGCACCGCGTGCCGGTCGATGTCTATCGCGTGGACCCGCCTCGCGCCGGCGATCTCCGCGAGCATCGCGACGGTGTAGCCGATCCCCGCGCCGACGACGAGCACGTCGTCTCCCTCGTCGGCGTCCAGCGCCGTCAGCATGCGTGCGGCCGTCGCCGGGGCAAGCGCGCGCGTGCCGGACTCCTCGGATGCCCGGTTCGCATACGGCGTGGCCTCGACGAAGCTCTCGCGAGGGACGCGCTGGAGCGCGTTTAGAACGGACGCGCCGAGCGGCTCACCGATCTGGTGTTCGAGCCCCTCGATCATGTCCGCCCGAAGCGCCGATTCGTCCATGGCCGCCCTCGGCGCTCAGTCCTCTAAAACCGCACGCTCGGGACGGCCGACGACCGCGACGCCTTCCCTCGTCGGAATCGGCTCAACCGTCGCGCACGACTCCGCGGCCGCGAGCCAGTCGATCACGGTCGCCTCGGCGTAACAACGCCCCGCGCCGAGCGCAAGTCGACGAGCATCGAACGCGGCCGCGACGTCGGTCGAAGGCCGATCCCGGATCGGCTCGACGAGCACCGTCGTTCCCTCCGACGTGATGATCTCGGCGATCGCCTCGGCGGTCAGTCGCGCCTCCGCCGGACGCATCTCGGAGAGCAGATCCACGCTGAACACCAGGTCGCTAGGCTCCGCCGATGACGGCGGGGCGACGGTCGTTTCGACGGCAACCGCGTCGAGAAACTCCGCGACGTCCACGAGAAGCACCCGCTCCGCGGACGCCGCCCTGATCGCCGCGGTCACGCGGTCACGCGGGCACGGACGAGCGCCGAATCGGTCGCGAGCTCCGCACCGAGCCGATTTCGGAGGCGCTCCTCGGGGATGACGAGGAGCGCCTCCGAAGCGGCCTCGGGATGCTCCGCCAGCGTCGACGGGAGACCGACGAGGACGTCGATGACGTCGAGTCCGCCCGGGAGGGATCCGATCGACCGGAGGTCACGCTTCGCGAGAGATCCCAACGACCGGTTGGTCGTTTCGTACTCCCCATCGACGCGGGCGACGAAGTCCGGATCCGAGAGCAGTTCGATCACTCGTTCAGCCGCCGCGGGCGAAAGCGGAGTCTCGGAAGCGGGCTCGGCCGGAGTGCCCGCACGGCCCGTGATCGCGGCCAGCAGCCCGACCTCACGGAGCGCCCACAACAACAGCAGCGTCTCCGTCGGCTGGTCCGCTTCGTGTCGCGTCGGCATACGTCCATTCGAGCCCGCTCACCGACACAAGCGGTGCGACGTGGCGTCGGTACTCGCTGCAACGCGGCGCATCCTCGGACGCGCCGGCGTGCGCTCACTGTAACGGGACGAATCGGACGCCGCCGTGGTCCTCGCGGTCGACGCCGCCGTCATCCCGGATCGTGAGTCGAACGAGCCGCTGGGCGCCGGATCCGCCGACGGGAGCGAGGACGTGGCCGCCCGGACGAATCCCCTCAACGATGGGATCGGGGACGCCGTCGGCGGCCGCACAGGTGAGGTAGGCGGCGTCGAACGGAGCTTCCAACGGCAGTCCCTCCCGCCCGTCGCCGACGTGGACGGCGACGTCGTACCCGAGCCGCGCGAGTCGTTCGCTGGCGCTCTCGGCGAGTTCGGGGACGTACTCGACGCTGTGGACGTTGCCCGGACCGACGATCTCGGCGACGACCGCGGCGTGATACCCGCAGCCGGTCCCGATCTCGAGGACCCGATCGCCTCGACCGACGTCGAGCAGGTCCACCATGATCGCGACCATGTGGGGGGCACTTATCGTCTGCCCGTGACCGATGGGGAGCGGTCGGTCCGCGTAGGCAGCCGAGCGACGAGCCGGCGGCACGAACTCGTGACGCGGCACGGTCTCGATGGCCGCCAGCGTTCGGTCGCTCACGTCCGTTCGCCGGCGAAGACGGTCGATCAGTCGACCGCGAGCCGCAGCGTACTCGTCGCTCTCCCCGCCGCTCCCCTCGTCGTGGGGGTTCATACGCACGAATACCACGTCCATCCGCCTGAAAGCACCGGTGGTCCGACATTGTCGGGGACGCCTGCCCGCCGATGCGGCGTGCGAGCGTCCCACACGAAAACGGAGGGAACGACGGGTGAGCGCTGGTTTTCGCCCCGACGAGAAACACTACCCTTTTGACCCTGCTATCGGTAACAAGCGGTATAATGGGCCGACGCAAGAAGATCGTTCAAGAGTGTGAGCGGTTGATGGACAACCCGGAGCACATCCGGAACATCGC
>LFFM01000550.1_pt1 | contig 26444 bp, 20 predicted proteins | sample 643131 | NCBI WGS metagenome assembly LFFM01 (sample SAMN03777445, study PRJNA286221) | soda lake metagenome | biome: soda lake; feature: Kulunda steppe; material: water; isolation source: sample Tc-Br brine of Tanatar trona crystallizer | place: Russia: Kulunda steppe | collected 2011-07
ATGAACGAGCCGAACTCCAAGCACTGCTGGCCGCAGGAACACACAAAACGCGCGTCCTCACACGTGCACGATGTCTTTTGCACGCTGATGACGGCTTGACTGATGACGAAGTCAGTCAAGCCGTCGGCTGTCACCCTGGCACGGTTGGCCGTCATCGCAAACGCTACACAGAAGACGGCCTCGCGGCGATTAATCGCCGCAAGGCCGACCGGATCTACAAGCACAAGCTCGATGGGCGTGAAGAAGCCCACCTTATTCGTCTCGCCTGCAGCGATCCACCGGAAGGACGGTCCCGCTGGTCGTTACACCTCCTTGCAGACCATTTCGTCGCACTCACCGAGATCGACGTTGAGTCGATCTCTCACGAAACCGTACGACAGATTCTAAAAAAACACGACTGCACCCTCACCGATCAAAATCCTGGGTGATCGCACCGGAGAACAGTGCGGCTTTCGTTTGCCAAATGGAGGATGTTCTCGATCTCTACCACGAACCCTACGATCACCGTCGCCCAGTCGTCTGTTTTGACGAATCCAACAAGGCTCTTCACAAGCACCTCCGCGACCCGCTCCCGGCGCGCCCGGGAGCGGTCGCTCGGTACGACTACACCTACGAACGCAACGGGACACGAAACCTCTTCGTGATGAGCGAACCACTCACTGGGTGGCGACACGTTGAGGTCACGAAGCGACGCCGGAAACAGGAGTTCGTCGCTCAGATGCAGGCACTGGTCGATGAGCACTACCCGGATGCCGACTGCATCCGGGTGGTGCTTGATAATCTCAACACGCACCAAGCGTACGCCTTCTACGAACATCTCCCGCCAGCAGAAGCTCGGCGGCTGCTCAACAAGCTTGAGTTCCACTTCACGCCAGAGCACGGCAGTTGGCTCAACATGGCGGAAATCGAGTTTAGTGCGCTCTGGACCGAATGTCTTGACCGACGCATCCCCGACGCAGCGACACTCCGTGCGGAGGTCGCTGCGTGGGAAAGAACTCGAAACGAAGACGAATCTTCCGTTGACTGGCAGTTCACGACTGACGACGCACGCATCAAACTCCGCCAGCTATATCCAGCAAATCACGATTGAAGCCGCACTATTCATATTTTCCCGTATTACGGGATTGCGTATGTCTACCCTGTACTGGTCCTGTCTGCCGATCTTAATACCGCACCTATACTGTCGAGTGGGCGCTCCGGCACTGAAGTACTCTACCACGTATTCACTCTATCACTTAGTTGTTCAACTACAGATCTTATCCGTCGTATCGCATCCTCATACACCCTGTCCGATCATATAAACAGGGATCGCTACTACTCGTGGATGCAGGGAGGAGTATCGTTTCGGGTGGCTACGTTGATCGGTGTGTCGTCCGAGAAGAAATTGCCGCCGATACTTGCTCCAACCCATGGTTCCCAATAATTTTTGCGGTTTCAGGCGTATCTGAGGTTTAATTCAATTTCATTTGCAGTCCCCAGGAGCAACCCCGGCAGTTCCTCGTAGAAGTAGTCACCTCTGAACCGGTGGGCAGGTCCAGACACGCTAATAGCTCCGAAAACGGTCCCGTTGTCGAAGCAGATTGGAACACCGACCGCACGGAGGCCCTCAGTCGATTCCTCGTCGTTGAACGCGTAGCCACGTTCACGTATCGTCTCGAGTTCATCGATCATCGACTCACGATCGGTGATGGTATTGTTGGTTACTAGTCGGAACGAACTCTCTTCGAGGATCGAATCGAGCCGTTCCTCGGGGAGGTTGGCGAGAATAGCTTTTCCGCCGGCGCTTACGTGCAATGTCCCTCGCTTTCCAACCCTCGTGTCGGTTTTCACGCCACTCGGCGCTGAATGCGTATGCACATAGACGCGCTCACCGTTCTCTTCGATCATAAACTGGGCACGCTCACCCGTTTGCTCGCTGATCTGTCGGACCCTTCGGTCGAGCATATCGGAGGCGATAAGTCGATCGCGTGTTTTCCCCCCGTGAGTGAGAAATAACAGACTCAATCGATACTGTCCGTCGATGTAAGTGACATAGCCTCGCTTGCGAAGCGTTACCAGGTGCCGATGGACCGTACTCGTGGTGCTCTCGCTTTCGTCGGCGATCTCCTCGATAGTTGCGGTCTCTATATCGTGAAGCGTCTGCACGATATCGAGCGTTGTATCGACGGATTTTATTCCTGATTTTGAGCTGTCGGTGGTCATACCCACAGGATTGTCCCGAAAGGATATAAAATCCCGCATGGCGGGATCAGAATCCGTTCGTCGCAGGATGCAATCGGAAGTAGCGGACAATCGGGAGCAGATATAACCGATCAGAGCGGAGTACAGGGGTGGTCTTGCTGCTCCCGTCCGAATCGTCGATCAACTGGCAGCGGCAGTTTGTTCACGACAACGATGGCTCCCATACCAATGTTTATGTGGTGGCCAGACAGGCATATCACTATGATAGAGAGACCCACCCGGTTTAGTTTCGAGTACGCAGCCACGGAGATCGTGTATGGACGTGGTTGTGTCTCGAAGCTCAGATCAGTCCTTGACGAGATCGGTGCCGGGCGCGCACTGATCGTTTGTGGATCGAACGTCGGTGCGAACCGAGAGGTGATGGGACCAGTCGAAGACGGCCTCGGCGATCGACTCGTTGGTGTTTTCGATGAAACGACGCCAGAGAAGTATCTGGAGACGGTGCTCGACGGCGTGGATCTGATGCACGCTGAAGAGATCGATGTCGTCGTCGGACTCGGTGGCGGCAGTTCGCTGAACGTCGCTCGTGCGATGTGTTCGATCGCTCCGCTGAACCGGTCGCGTGAGGACATCGTTGCGGAGGTCATCGAAACGCGAGAGGTACCGTCGCTCGATGAATCGATGGCTCCCGTTCCGAACGTTGCGATTCCAACGACGATGCCCGGGGCTGACGTCTCGGCGGGAGGAAGCGTCTTCGTTGCAGCAGCAGACGTTGCCCGCGATTCCACAGACTCGGGTCGGATCGATGCCAACGTTTCGGACCCGCGGCTGATGGCTGAAGCGAACTTTTACGATCCGGAGCTGTACGCGACAACGCCATCGAGGGTGCTCGCTTCCTCCGCGATGAACGGCTTCGACAAGGGGATCGAGACGCTGTACTCCCGCGAATCGACACCGATCGCGAACGCACACTCGATCAAGGGGCTCCAGCACTACCGTGTCGGTCTGCCGGATCTCGTCGGTGCTGATCCGGACGATCCGGCATACGACCACGCGGTCCTCGGGACCATCCTCGTCCAGTATGGACGAAAAACGAACATCATCCATACGTTCGGCAACGGAATCTCTCTTCACTACGACATCCAGCAGGGAGGGGTCCACAGTATTGTGGCGCCACACGTGCTTCGGTACGTCTTCGATACTGTCGACGGCTATCGCCACCGGATCGCCGAGGGGTTGGCGATCGATACCAACGGGAAACGTGACGAGGCGATTGCGGACGAAATCGTCGAGGAGGTAACGCGGATCCGCGACGCTCTCGAACTCCCAACTCGACTCAGAGACGTGGAGGGACTAGAACGTGACCACTTCGAGGATCTGGCTGTCGAAATTCGTGATAATTACAAGCACCGACGGAATCCGCCGGGTCTCGACCCCGACAATGAGGATATTATTACCGTGCTGGAAGCGGCCTGGTAACCTACCGGTTAGTACCGTTTCGACCGCGATCGTCGAACTGCCTGGGCAACACGACTACGTGTGACTCATGGTCACGACGACCGGACACTCGGAGTTCAGTAGTATCTGCTGGGAAACGCTCCCGAACAGCACTTTTCCGGTCGGAGATTTTTTTCGGGGCCCAACGACGATGTACCGTGCACTCTGTTCGGCGGCGTACTCCAGAACTTTGTCGGCCGCATCGCCGACCAGACCGACGTACTCGGTGTCGACGTCTGGCATCTTATCGCCGACCGTCTTCTCGGCCAGCTTTGCGGCGTGGTTTCGGACGCGCTCCAGGTCAGCCGCTGTTCCACTCTTTTTGTACTCGGTTTGTTCTAGTTCGACAAACTCAGACCGGCTGAGCACGTGGACGACATGAACCGTTTCGCCGAAGACTCGTGCGATCTCTGCTGCTTCTGTGACCGCTTTCAGTGCTCGGTCGTCTCGATCGATGGCGGCGATTACAACCATAGCGAGAGACATTCTACCGACTCATCTTAGAGCTTTCCCTCACAGACCCCCGGAGAGCGGACTCGACGTTCGGTTCAGGGGCTGTGACTACGACGATCGGACACCGGTTGGGTCGACCTCGAGAACTGTTTAGAGATCGGGCAGATACTCGTCTTCCCACCCGAGTACCTCGGGAACGCCAGCGAACCGATCGTAGTCTTCGATCGGTGTGGCTTCGAAGCCATCTTTCGTTTCTTCCCAGGCGCTCATCCCGTCGTCGCGGAGGCTCCCATACCGTTCGAACAGGATCTCTATCGTCGGCAGCGTCGACAGTCGCGGGAACATTACAATATCGTATCCGATTTCGGCGGCCCGTTCGATCGAGACCACGGGCGAGCCGCCGCTGCAGTTGTATAGCAGCGGTGCGTCGACCTCTGCACCAATTCGTTCGAGCTCTGTAACGTCCGTCGGTCCCTGTACGAACGCGACATCGGCACCGGCATGGCAGTAGGCGTTGACCCTGTCGATCGCATCGTCAAGCGTCCCATCAGGTGCACCGCGAGCGTCAGTCCTGGCGATGAGGACCATTTCGGGGGCGTGTTCGTCGCGTGCGTCGGCTGCAGATCGGAACTTTCCGATCGCTTCGTCCTTCGAAATTACCTGTTTGCCATCGACGAAGCCACATCGTTTCGGGAACGACTGATCCTCGATGTGGATCGCCGCGACGCCGGCACGAGCGAACTCGCGGACGGTTCGACGAACGTTGACCGCGTTTCCAAAACCGTTGTCGGCGTCGGAGATGAGTGGTACATCGACCGTCTCTTGAATATAGGTCGCGTTCTCGACCATCTCCGAGAGGGTCAGGACGCCGACATCGGGGTGTCCAATCTTCGAGAGCGAGGTGCCGTTGCCCGTCATCGAGAGCAGGTCAAATCCGACCTGATCTGCGACCCGGGCGGACAACGGATCGTGGACGCCCGGTGCGACGAGGATAGTATCCGATTCGAGACGTGATCGAAGCGCTGCTCCATAGCTCATACACTGCTCTCTCTCCGGCCAGAACTAAAACTACCGGTAGCGAAGCGCTGCGCTCTGGGCCGTCACAACCAGCATGGGTCGAACGATCGGTCCTGGGTTCGGAACTGATGTCTGTGGGTGTCTCGATTGCGGTCGTAATCGCGTTGATTGCATTCAAACTCGGGCCGGCTCCGGAGTCACGACCGCTGCTGCGGGAAGAAGAACCGAATCCCCAATTCTAATATATGCGATACGTGAACAGGGTTGTAACGATCTCCCGTGACCACTCTTTACGCACGAGTCACCCGAAACGTACAGGAACTGTGGGGCGACCTTTCTCGAGACGGAAAAGGCTGGATTCTGTTTGCCGTGAGCGCAGGCTGGTTCCTCTCGATCGGGGTTCGGTACATCTATCCATCCGTATTACCGTTCCTTCGCGACGCGTTCGCAATGGATCTCACCATGGCTGGATTCCTCCTGAGTACGCTGTGGGTGGCGTACGCAATGGGACAGTTTCCAGGCGGTGTGCTCGGCGATCGGATCGGTGAAGGAAACATCCTCGTTTTCAGTACGCTCATCTCGACGATCGCGATTCTGCTCGTGACACTGTCGATGAACCTGGTGATGGTGTTCGTTGCAACAGCGATATTTGGGTTCGCGACCGGCCTCTACGCCCCACATCGGTTTACGATCTTCACTGATATTTATTCCCGGCGGTCGGGGACCGCGGTTGGCGTGACGATGGCCGCAGGAAGCGTCGGGAACACCGTTTTGCCGGCGGTCGCCGCGGTGATCGCAGGCTATCTCACCTGGCGGCTTGGGTTCGGTATCCTGGTCCCGGTGTTCATCGCTGTCTGTGTCGCGATCTATCTTGTCGTGCCCAAGCGGACGTCAACCTCCTCGGCAGACACCGATACCTTCTCGATGCACACGCTTCGACGGGTCGCCTCGTCGGTCCTGAACCGTGGGATCCCGGTCGTTGTCTCGGTTCATATCCTCGTGGCGTTCGTCAGTAACGGCTTTCTCGGATTCTATCCGACGTATCTGATCGAGGTCAAAGGCTTTTCACCACAGATGGCTGCCGTAATTTTCGGCTCGTACTTCGCGATCGGCGTCGCCGTTCAGCCAGTTATTGGGATGGTACGGGACCGGTTTGGCTCGCGGTGGTCGCTCGCGTTCGTTACGAGTATGCTGTTCGTCGGACTGATCGCACTCCAGTTCGGTGAGTCGATCATCTACATCCTGCTGGTGACGGCGCTCATCAGCCAGCGCAACGGCGTCGGCGTCGTGACTAACACGTACATTGCGGACTCGCTCGACGACGATATCAAGGGCTCCGGGCTCGGTTTGTTGCGAACGTCGTGGCTGTTCGCGGGTGCCATGAGTCCAATCCTCGTTGGGTTCCTCGGCGATCTTGGGCAACTCAACGTCGCGTTCACGATGCTGGCGGGTGTTGCCGGCATAGCGGCTCTGTTGACAGTGCTTATTCCGAAAACCGAGTAACCGACTCGGCTTAGAACGCCGGATCTGCCCAGCCACCGTCGACGTTGAGGCTGTGGCCCGTGATGTAGCCCGCTGCAGGAGAAGAGATGTACGCGACGGCGCTGCCGAACTCCTCGAGTTCGCCTGGCCGACCCAGCGGGATGATATCCGCTATGAACTCTTCGCGGGCCTCCTCGTAACTCAGGCCGTGTTCCTCGGCGTAGCGACCGATGTGATTCGGCCGATCGACCTCGTGGTCGGTGAGCGGACCGACTTTCTTTGGACACACGCAGTTGACTCGGACCCCTTCCTCGGCGTACTCTTCGGCCAGTGACTTCGACAAACCGTAGACGCCGATTCGAATCGTGTTCCCGAGTACGTGGTTCGCTTCGGGCTCCGTCGCTGAGACCGCGATGAGGTTCGTAATCGCGCCGCAGTCGCTTTCTTTGAGAGACGGGATAGCCGCGTCGATCGCAACAATGACGCTTTTTAATACAAGGTTGTAGGTCTCGTCGAACTGTTCGATCGTCGCCTCTTCGAAACCGATTTTTGGCGGGCCGCCGCTGTTCGTTATTAGGATATCGAGACCGCCGAGGCGATCGATTCCCGCTTCGATTCTGTCGGCAACGTCATCGGGGTTCGAGAGATCGCATGTGACCGTTTCGATCCGGCTCTCGTCGGCGCCCGTCGTCTCGATGATGTGCGCTTTTGCTTCCTGAAGGTTGGCGTCACTCCGTGAGCTGAGGACGACGCTTGCGCCCTCCTCGACGAGTGCAGTCGCCGATGCGAGTCCGATTCCCTGGCTGGATGCGAGCACGAACGCTCGCTTCCCGGTTAGCTCTAACTCCATATCCGAGTGACCCTCTTGTACGCATCCGATTAAAGATACCTGTCTAGACGGCCCGCGCCATCTGCGATCTCGATCGTTGCCGATCGTCGAGTGATACTGATTAGTGTCCGTAGTTACCGCCGATCGGCAGTAACGGGTTGGCGATCGGCGGTAATTGATGACGCTAATCAGTATGAGTCAGCATAGCCGTCCCAAGACGCGACGACGGTGTGGGACGGCTGTCGGGTCGGTGTCGCGTTTGCCTCGGCCAGGCCACATCATAAACTGTTAACTATACGCACGCGTAGATGAGACGTATGGCACACACGATGGCAGAGGCTATCTTGGCCGCTGCCTCAGGCAACGAATCGGTTTCTCCAGGAGATCACATCGTCTGTGATGTCGACGTCATGATGACACAGGATATCCACACACTCAGTATCGCCCATCTGCTCGACGAGATGGGGGTCGAAGAACTCCACAATCCTGAGCGGGTCGTCACCGTGCTGGACCACGAAGCCCCCTCACACGCGGTCGAAAACGCCACGGAAAAATCGCTGATTCGGAAGTTCGTCGAGAGCCATCCCGAAATCAACTTTTACGATGTTGGGACGGGGATCAGTCACGAGGTACTTTCCGAAAAAGGGTATATCCGACCTGGTGAGCTCGTAATCGGTACCGACTCACACACGACGACTCACGGGGCGTTCGGTGCCGCCAGTACCGGGATTGGCGACACAGACATGGCGTACGCGCTTGCGACCGGTGACGCCTGGTTTCGTGTGCCGGAGACGATCGAGTTCTTCGTCAAGGGAACGTTCGGCGACCGCATCTCGGCGAAGGACGTGATCCTCCACATCGCTGGCGAGTACGGAACCGATGTCGCCCGGTACAAATCGATCGAATTCCGCGGTCCAGCGATCAATGCACTCTCAATCGACGATCGGATGACGCTGACCAACATGTCGATCGAACTCGGCGCAAAGTTCGGGTTCACCCCGGTTGACGATGCCGTGATCGACTACGTCGACGCCAGAACCGACGACCCCTACGAGGTGGTTCGGGCAGACGACGATGCGACGTATGCCGAGCGATACACGATCGACGTCACCGATCTCGAGCCACAGGTTGCGATCCCACACGATGTCGAGAACGTCCACCCGATATCGGCGGTCGACCCTGTCGATGTTGATCAGGTGTTCCTCGGTTCCTGTACGAACGGGAAATTCGAGGACCTCGAAGCTGCTGCCGCAATTCTCGACGGTAACGAGATCGCTCCGATGACGCGCTTGATCGTCACACCTGCGTCTCGGGAGATCTACCTCCGGGCCGAGGAAGCAGGCATTATCAGGACGTTCACCGAGGCAGGCGCGGTCGTAACGAGTTCGACGTGTGGCGCCTGTCCCGGATTGGGAATGGGCGTCCTCGGCGAGGGCGAAGTCTGTTTTGCGACGCAAAACCGCAACTTCCGAGGGCGGATGGGTCACAACAACTCTGAAATTTATCTCGGGAGCCCGGAGACGGCCGCGGCTACCGCGATCTCTGGCCGTATTACCAGTCCCCAGGAGGTAGACCAATGAGCTTCGAAGGTGGCGCTCACACGTTCGGCGACAACATCAACACCGACTACATTACGCCGACAGATTACTTCTCGGAACCCATCAAGGAGATCGCAAACCACGTTTTCGAGCCGATCGAACCGAATTTTCACGATCGGTTCGAGGTGGGTGACGTGCTCGTTGCTGGCGAGAACTTCGGGTCGGGTTCGAGCCGTGAAACCGCACCCAGGGCCCTCCAGGTCGCCGGTGTGAGCGCCGTCGTTGCGGAATCGTTCGCGAGAATCTTCTACCGGAACGGTGTGGCGATCGGCCTTCCAGTCGTCATCTGCCCCGGGATTACGGACATCGTCTCACAGGGAGACGAGGTCGTCGTCGATTTCGATGCGTGTATGGTTCGAAACGAGACGACTGGTGAGACACTCGAGACCGAGCCTATGCCCGAGGAGATCCAGTCCATTTACGAGATCGGTGGGTTGCTCGCACATTACGAGCGACATCCCGAAGGGCTTACTCTCGACTGAGACGGAGTAGTGTCCGTCCGTATCGTCGTTGCCGGCGTCCCGGCGGCTGCTCGTGGTGCTCGTGTCGCACTGATCGGCGATCCCATCCAGACCGATCAACGCGGAGCCACGCTCTGCGAGCAGTCGGACGGAGTCCGACGACGGCGGTAATTGATGACACGGATCCGTATGAAGTATAAATTACGTTAGCGTATTGTAAACGAATCGCCAGGCGTTCGACGTGGTGTTCCGAAACACCGGTCGCCTTGCCGTTTGCGTCACGACAGTTCGATCGCGCCGATACCTGGATCGATTCGCCTGTATCCGACGGTGAGAACATACAATTTGTTTTCCGATGACAAGGCAGACCCATTGTGTGAGCTGACTGACCAGCGACAGTGACCGGTAGCTACTGACTGGAAAACCTGGCATCGAGGGGAGCTCCTGCGAGCAACGTGGATCGACAACAGAACGCATCGATCGATGACCGATCGGGGTACAGTTACGGAAGAATGCCCAGTCGGAAGATGGCTCCGACGCGGAGCAGTTCGATGAACAGGACGTAGAGTATCAACAGGACACCTGTGGTCCAGATTGCCTGTAACGCGAGCCGACGCTTGAGACTCGACGTCTCCTTGAGGAAAATATACGCGTTGATAAACAGAATCGTCGATGTAAAGAAGCCGACAAAGATGATTCCGATCACGTAGGCTATAATCCACGCGAGTTCCTTCGATACGCCCCACAGATCGATCTCGAACATCACCTGGTCGTCATGGTCCTCGGTTTCGGCGAAATCAGTCGCGTCTATCCCCAACCCATCGTCACCGCCGAGCAGTTGGGTGAACTGCTGTTTAAACAGAAGCGATGCGTATACGGCGATGAGTGAGCTGGTCATAATCACGAGGATCACCCACGGGACTGCTGCGGAGTCCGGACGTGTGAATGACGCCGTCGCATAAATAAAGTACGCCGTGACGATCGACATCCCAGCGAGGAACAGAAACTCGGAGCGGTTTTCTCTGATGTTTGTAACTACGGATGCGACTGTCGGAACAGGGAGTGTGTCCTGTTCCCCACTGGTACTTCCTATCATAGTAGATAATAAATTGGTATAGATAATAAAAATATCGCTCCGTCGAAACCGGATGCGAGTGAGTGTCAGTCGGTCCACTCAGAACTGAGGCTAGGGGTTAGAAGAATCGATCGCGGATCTTGCTTCCAGGCACGATAAACATGAGCATCGACACCACGAAGAAAATGATCAGGAGAATGTTCATCGTGCCCGAGAAGAACGCCTCGGTCGCGGAGCCGCGGGCAAATCGCATCGCGAGGTGATAGTTGTGTTCGAGGATGCTCGCCAGGATGAACGCAATCAGGAACGGAACCCGGCTGATTTTCAGGTAAATCAAAATAACACCGAGCACGGCAAACGCCAGCGCGATAATAACGTCGAGGGGTGACGATCGGACGATAAACACTGCGGTGAGCGCGAGCACAGTAATTCCGGTTAGCAGTAGTGGGATCGGGATCCGAAGCACAGCCGTCAGTCGCTCGGCAACCAGTAACCCGAACAACGAGGTCAGAATATTCGAGAGCAACAGTGAGACCGCGATCACGAGCACGAGGTGGGTCTCTTCGGTTAACACCTGTGGTCCCGGGAAGATGCCGTGCATGAGCATTGCGCCGAGGAAGATTGCCATCGTACCGCTTCCGGGAACACCGAGCCCGAGTGTCGGAAAGAGCTGGCCCCCGTCTTTGGCGTCGTTTGCCGCCTCTGGCGCAATGAGTCCCTCGTAGGATCCCTTCCCGAACAAGTCGGGGTTCTTCGACGTCTGAGCTGCCTGTGCATATGAAATGAACGCTGCTGCGGATCCGCCTGCTCCCGGAATTGCACCGACGATCAGTCCGATAATCGAACTTTTGAACCACAGGAACTTGTTTTCGAGTACCGCACGCGTCCCTTCGCCGATGCTCCCTGCCATCTCGATCTTCTCGAAGTCGACGATCGTATTTCGATCGAGCGAGGAGATCCGGACGATTTCGGCGATCGCGAACAGCCCGATCAACATTGCAACGAGTTCGACGCCGTCGAAGAGGATGAGCTGGCCGAGGGTATATCTCGGCTCGCCGGTCTGGGGTGCCTGTCCGACGAACGCGACCATCGCGCCGAGTGCGGCCGTCAGAATGCCGTACAGTGGTCGGTCGGCGACAATGAACGGAATGATAATCAAGGCCCACAGGATAATCCAGGCGATCTGCCCCGGCCCGAACAGGAGCACGAGGTTGATCATCAGCGGGAGTGCGAGAATGAAGATCACAGCGGCGAGGACGGCACCGCTCGCGGACGACACCGCTGAGATGGTGATCGCGGTAACCGATTTGCCTTTTTGTGTCAGCGGGTAGCCGTCGATGAGCGTGGCTGCGTTACTCGCCGACCCGGGTGTGTTGATGAGAATCGCTGTCAGCGATCCCGAGAACGTCGTTGCGCCGACTCCCGCACTGAGCAAGGTAAACGCCTGGAAGGGGTCGAGTCTGAGGGTAAACGGAAGCAAAATCGTAATGACGACAACACCCCCCATCCCCGGAATCGTTCCGATGATCATACCGGCGATGACGCCGATAATGATGAACAGCCAGTTCTGAGCGACGATCCCGAGCGCCTCAATGAGGTTTTCCCACAACCAAGAAAAATGCCCAAGTAATCCATCCAAAAAAAGAAGGATAAGGGTCTCTTGGCCAATGAGTGCATCTGCCATGGTTAAACAGTTTTAATTCCCATTATATATACTTATCTCTACTGCAGGGCGCACTACGCTCGAGATCCCCATTTGCCCGGCCACGTGCCCAGCGCTCTGTCGGTCGTAGCTCGCCTCGGGGCCAACTAGTTCGAAACATGAAATATCTCGGCATCGATCACGGTCACTGGTCCTACAGGCAGCGAGCAACCCAAGGCTCATCGGGCAGTCGTCGCATTCCGAGTCGGTTCCGTGCGGTTCGATCTGCGACTGGGTGGCGGTAGATTGAAAGAGTAGATTTGAGAGAAAGATACCATGGAGTGCGTACCTCTGGGTCAGACGGGCCTCACGGTATCGCAGCTGAGCTTCGGTACCTGGCGGTTCGGACGGAAGAGCAGCGGTGTTATGGAGACTGGACAAGACGAAGCGCACGAACTGCTCGATGCTGCCTGGGAACACGGCATCAATTTCATCGATACGGCGAACCTCTACGGCGACGTAAACGGCACGGCCGAACGGTATATCGGCGAGTGGCTCGAGGAGCACGACCGAGACGACTTCGTCATCGCATCGAAGGTGTGTTATCCGTTCAATGGTCGAGGTGAACCAGGCCCAAACGATCGTGGACTCGGTCGCAAACACATTCGCGCACAGATTGAGGGGACGCTCGATCGCCTCGGCACGGAGTACGTCGACCTTTATTACATCCATCGCTGGGGCGAGACAACGCCAAGCCTCGAGACGCTTCGAACGCTCGACGACCTCGTCCGTGAAGGGACGGTCCACAACATCGGCGCGTCGACGATGACCGCCTGGAAAATAATGAAGGCACTGGGGACGAGCGAGCGCTATGGGTTGGGACGATTCGAAGTAGCTCAGCCGCCCTTTGATGCGACGTACAACAACATGAAGCGCTACGAGGGGTTCGACCTGCATCCATATCTCGACGTCTGTGAGGATCAGCAACTGGCTGTCTGTCCGTACTCCCCGCTCGCGGGCGGGTTCTTGACCGGAAAGTACAGTCGCGACGGCGACTGGCCCGACAACTCGCGGGCCGTGCTGGCGCCGGACGATTTTAACCGAAAATACACGTCCGAGGTTGCCTGGGAGGTTCACAATGCGATCATCGACGTCGCCGGCCAACTCGAGGTCCCGCCAGCACAGGTTGCGCTTCGGTGGCTCATCCAGCAGAAACGATTCGAGACAGTCGTGCCGATTATCGGCGCCCGAACGCCGGACCAACTTGCAGAAAACGTTGGTGCGACGGACATCGAACTGTCCGACGATCAGCGTGCACAGATTGCCGCACCGCGGCTCAAAGACTAACGACCGCCGTCGAATCAGTGGTATTCTCCTACACCGATACCTGATCAGCTCCCAGTGTTCCGTCCCGATCGCGTCGCGGTGTACCCCAGTACTGTCTGGTTGCCCGAGTCGTTTGCGGCGATCAAACTCGATCGCCGCTATCGGTCTGCACGCACCGTCTTAGACAGCTATGTCCCTCGGTGCAAAATACGATACCTGTGTGGCCCTCGGTGGATGGAAGTGCCGTTAGAAGACTTCTTCCTCGATCAGTCCACGGATTTCATCATTTTCGAGGAACGTCTGGATCTTGTTATCGGTGATCTCTCGAACAGGGTCACCGACGATCGGGTTGTGGTCTTCTTCGGAGAACGCATTAGCGATCTCTTCGGCCAGTTCATCCGACTCAGCAGCGGTACCCCAGGCCTCTTCGTGAATATCGATGATCTCGTCTGGCGTGTCTGGTGGGAGCAACAGCATCAGCGTATCTTCAACGAGTGCAACGGCTGCTTCAGCAGCCTCCTGTGGGTGGTTGTCAGCATTCAGAATGACGCCGTGGTCGTTCTGTCGAAGCGTCTTCTCTTCGGGATCGTCGACCGTTGGCGCAGCCTCTGGGAGCGTGTCAGCGATCCCCTCGTAGAATTCGGAGTCGGGGTCGACGAACACGAACTGAGTGAAATACGCGTCATTGCGCGTCGAATAGTTCGAGACGTACGACCCGAAGTACCCGTCGACGTCGCCGCGTTCGACTGCCGCCCTTGCTTCGCTTCCTCCCGCGACTTCGACGAAGTCCCAGTTGTCTTCGTTGAGGACGGGATCGCTCGCCCGAACGTACTGTCCGAAGACGTGCTGTGCTGCGTTCGAATACGGGAAGATCAGTCCCTGGTCTTCCGCGAGGTCTTGGAATTCTTCCCACTGCATTTCGAAGTGGTCTTCGACGGGGGTCGTACGTGGGTTCAGCTGGAGGGCGCGCGTGTCCGTCGAGAATCCGACGAGTGGTTCCATCTCAGCGACGTCGTAATCGGCCAAATCGGCACCGATCTGCTGGGTCAGCAGCGAATTGATTCGTGCTCCGCCCATCAACCCACCGTTGCGCGGGGCATTGTTCATCAGCTCGTTTGCGAGCAGGACACCGTCGGCCTCGGTCCGGTTCGTCACCGTTCCAACGACATCGTCCGGCCACTCCTCTTCGACGTATGGAAGCCAGGTTCGCGCCTGAATGTCAATCAATCCGCCTTCGTCTGTGTTCACCATAATTTCGACCTGGTCTCGGTCTGGCGGCCACTCAGTGTCGTCTCCGCCGTCGACCGATCCCAGACTTTCTGTACAACCTGCGAGCCCAATTGCACCTGCTGCTGCAAGGCCCGTAACGAACCGTCGTCTACTGTATGACATGGTCCAACACACGACAAATAGAATCCACAGTATATAATGATTTTGGTAGACAAATATTGCGTATAAGATATTGAAAGAATATAAAGCGCTTACCACACGTTGAGTCGAACCAGCCTTTTGCGGGTATCGGTGCGTTCTGGCTGTTTCGGACCGATCGCATTTTGATCGTCGTGACCGAGTCAGACGATAAGAGACTCAAAGAGTGGCTCGACATTTTTTAATCCAACAGTTTTGTGCAATCGAACGATGGAAAGAATCTACATTTTGATCAATAGTGGATTCGTCAGTCCGTGATCCAGCCTGGATCTTTCCACTGTAGTAATCGATTTTCGCGTGCTTGGGCGCGCAATCGACGACCAATCTGCCATGTCGCTTCGGACGCGGGCAGTCGAGCGACCAACAGAGTCGAGTCGGGTTCGTCGACGGTTGTGGCCTCGGGGGCACGCTGTGGTTCGGGACGTACGGTCGTCAATCGAACTGGTTTCGCCGCCGATGTACACTGCCGATTTATATGCGGTTTGGGTAGCCTTTTCGGATAGTCCCCTCTGGCATACTTGCCGGCTACACTGCGATCGTCTCGCTGGCAAACTCTGTACTGATTTCTCGATCAGATCCGCGTATTTTCGTAGAGCAGTTGTCCGTCTCGCGTCTGCATCACGAACAAATCGCACCGACAATCCGCAGGAAGTTGGGGGGATCGATATATTTATTGGTCATGAATTGGACCCTTCTGCTATGGACGCAACTGAGACGTTAGCTGCGTTTGTCGACGAGACAACACTATCAGACGTTCCTTCGGACGCACAGGAGAAAGCCAAGGAAGCGATTACCGACCTCGTCGGGGTCGCAATATATGGGTCCCATCACGAGGTCGGAGACAAGATCACCGCGTTCGTAGAGACCGACGCACCCGGTGACACTGCGACGATGTTTGCCAGAGGCTCGGCCAGCTCGACCGGCGCTGCGCTGGCGAACGGAACCTACGGTCACGCAGTGGACTACGACGACACATTCGAGTCGATCGTCATTCACCCGACCTCGCCCGTCTTCTCTGCCGCTCTGGCCGCAGCGGAAGACGCTGATGGGACCGGCGAAGACGTGCTCACCAGTTACCTTATCGGGATCGAGATTGCCTACCGCACTGGACACAGCACCTACCCATCCCACTACGAAAACGGGTGGCACAGTACGGGAACGGTCGGAACGTTCGGCGCAACCGCCGCGGCAGCGTCGGTCATGGATCTAGAGCCAGACGAGATCGAACACGCCTTCGGGATCGCCGCGTCGATGTCGTCTGCACTAAAGAAGAACTTCGGAACCATGACGAAGCCGCTTCACTCGGGCCACGCCGCACAGATGGGCGTTCGATCGGCCAAACTGGCGAGCAGCGGCTTTACGGCAGACACGAGCGTCTTCAGCGGAGAGATCGGCTACGGCAACGTCATGACGATCGGCGATACCTACGACCCCGAAGAGCTCACCGCGGAGCTGGGTGAGACCTGGGCCGTGATGGATCTCGGCTACAAGCCGTACCCGTCCGGCGTCATTACGCACGCCGCGATGGAAGCATTCCGCGACATCGTTCTTCAGAACGACCTCGAACCGGAAAATGTCGATGAAATCGTCGTGTCCCTCGATGACGCTGCCTCAGAAATGCTCCACCACGAGAACCCGGAGACCGGACTGGAAGCCAAGTTCTCGATCGAGTTCTGCCTGGCCGCCGTGTTACTCGAGGACGATCCGGGGATCCACGAGTTCACTGACGAATTCGTCACCGATTCCGAGACCCGCGAACAGACTGCGAAGGTCGAACGCGACTTCAAGGAGAATCTCTTTGGCGGGAACTTTGCAAACTACGCCGCGCGCGTCAGCGCGGAAACGACCGACGGCGAGACGTACACGGCAGAGATGAAACACGCACCGGGTCACCCGACCAACCCGCTCTCGGAAGAACGGCTCCGCGCCAAGTTCGACGAGTGTACCCGCGACGTGCTCCCCGATTCCGAAGCCGAGGCCGCCTACGAGGCGATCTGGGCCCTCGACGAGGACGGTTCGCTCGAACAGCTGGTCGACGCAGTAAGTGCCTGATCGGTTCGGACGCAGTCTCCGTGGAATACCGTTTTCGACCACTCAGATTGGCCAGCGAGCCGAACGCTACCTGACTACCGAGCGAATCGTCTCGATGAGTTCGGTTGCCGTCCGCGTCTCGATCGATCTCGCGGCGTCGACGACAGCCACACGATCGTCTTCGCCAAACCGCGGTGTGAGGTCGGTGAACTTCGCTTCGAGATCCGTCCACGATATCGGATGCTCGGGCTCGCCCTCGACCCACTCCCGGAACCGCTCTATGGTCTCCTCCCGGGTCCGAACGGTGACGCGTGCAGGGTAGAGCTCGGGGAGGGAGTCTTCGAGTTCGTCGCTCCCGATCGTCTCCGTAACGGTCATCAGCCGGCGGAAGCTGTCGTCGTAGCCGCCCGTCACCGCGTCGTCGAACGCACCCAGACCCGCCTCGCGGGCCGTGATCGCGAGTGCCGCTGCGAACGGCATGTCGAACTGTGCTTCGGCGGAACTCGTCGGGTGGTTGGTTGCTCTTTCGCGGCCGAACATATCAGCTCCGGAACTCGGAATCTCCACCACGACCGCCTCGATCAGCTCCGGATCGACGTCGTGCTCGGTGACGATATCGATCAGGAGCGCAATCGGCACGTGAGCGAACGTGCCGACCGGATACGGTTTGATCTTCGTTCGGGCCGCCTCGTAGACCTCGCCGAGGTCCGCGGTCGCCCGCTCCGGTCGCGGCCGATCGGCGTACGCCGACAGGAATCCGAGCTCGCCCTCGATCGGATCCGGTGGCGCTTCGAACCCGTTTTCGGCGTACGCGATCGCGACGAACGCTCGCTTCGCGGCGAGTCCGGGATGGATCCGCTTGTTCCAGCCTCCGGAGACACTACACTGGTAGCCGCCGGCCGCCTGACTACCGTTGACGCCAAAGGCCGTGATAAGCGTCTCAGCGTCGAGTCCGCGAACGACTCCCGCAGCGGCGGTCGCAGCAAACGTTCCGCACGCGCCGGTCGGATGGAAGCCCCGTTCGTGGGAGCTCCGTGGATTGCACGCCATTCCGAGGCGTGCAGCAACGTCGTAGCCGGCGACGATTGCCTCCAGCAGCGTGTCTCCATCTGCCTCGGTCTGCTCGGCTGCGGCCAGTGCCGCTGGCACCACTGACGAGCCGATATGGAGGCTTCCCGGCGAGTGCCGGTTATCGTAATCGAGGCTGTGTGAGAGCGTTCCGTTAGTGAGTGCAGCAGTCGGGGCTGCAAAGCGCTCGCCGGTCGCTAAGACGGTCGCGTCTCCTGCTCCGTCACCGTGGAGTGCTCGTGAGGTGTTCACAACGACGTCGGCGGAGTCGCTCCACTCGTAGCCGCCGATCGACGTCCCGAGCGTATCCAACAGGAGTTTTTTCGTGTAGTCGACGGCCCCGTCATCGAGGTCTGCGAGCGACAGGTCTGTGCAGTAGGTCGCCAGGTCGTGGGCGATAGTACTCGACATTCGTATTCGATATTGGTGGAACGGTACGTGAAGCTTTGTACTGTTACGTGCGATTCCCGGGCACGGCCGACGTCGACTCGCGTGTAAAACTATAAATCATCGAAGACAGAACATCAGCCTGAACCATGACGACGACAGCTGACTTTGCAGCGTTTATTACGTCGACGGAGTACGACGACTTCTCCGAAGAAGTCGTTGACGGCGTTAAAAAGCGAATTCTCGATTCGATCGGGATCGCACTCGGCTCGATCGGAGACGAACCGGTCGAAATCGTTCGCGACACCGTCACCGAGCTGGACCCAGAGGGCGGCCCGTGTGACATCTGGGGGTCAGACGAGACGGCGTCGCCGCCCGAGGCAGCGATGATGAACACGGCGCTGATCCGGTATCTCGACTACATGGATTCGATCCTGTTGCCGGGAGAGACGCCCCACCCGAGCGACAACGTCGGCGCCGCGATCGCGACTGCCCAGTACGCCGATCAATCGGGCAAGGAGCTGATCACCGGTGTCGGGCTCGCCTACGAGGTCCACGGCGAGATGGCGGCCAAGGCACCCGGCCGAGACATCGGCTGGGACCACATCCACGTGACATTCGGGTCGACAGCGGCAGCGAGCAAACTTCTGGGACTCGATTACGAGCAGACGCGCAACGCCGTGGGAATCGCGACAGCCGCGTACAACCCGCTTCGCGTGACCCGGACCGGCGAGATCTCGATGTGGAAAGGGATTGCCTCGGCGAACCTCGCGCGCAACGCCGTCTACACCGCGATGCTCGCCAACAACGGAATGGAGGGACCAGTCGACGCCTTCGAGGGCCAGAAGGGGTGGAAGGACATCGTTCAGGATCGTGACTTCCAGGTCGACTTCACGCCCGGCGAACGCGTCACCCAGGTCATGATGAAAAAGTACATGGCCGGCACCCACGCCCAGACCGCGATCGAAGGACTGCTCGAACTACTCGAGCGCGATTCGATCGATACCGACGAGATCGAGCAGATCCATCTTGAAACCTACGAGAGCGCCAAACACGTTATGGGCGGCGGCGAAGGTGATCGCCACGTTCCACAGAATCGCGAGCAGGCAGATCACAGCATTCCGTACACGCTCGCTGCGGCAGCGCTCGACGGCCAGCTGATGAAAGAGCAGTACGAGCCCGATCGCATCACGAGCGACGACGTTCAGTCGCTGATGCAGACGGTTACCGTCGAAGAGGATCCCGAACTCACGGAGCTGTTCAACACGGGCGAGCAGCCGTACAACATCACAGTGACGACGATAGACGGCAGCGAACACCGGATCGAAAAGACGGCGTTCGAGGGCCACCCCTCGAACCCGATGTCCTGGGAGCAGCTCGAAGAGAAATTCCACGGCATCGCCAAGGACGTCTACGGCGAACAGCGACGCAACGAGATCATCGAGACCGTCAAACACCTCGAAGATCACGACACGACCGACCTGACCGCGCTCTTGTAAGGTCGACTTCGAACCCGCCTCACTGGCTCGTTTTTTGATCGATCAAGCACTCGATCGGAGCTACGAATCAGACCCGTCTGCGATCGCCTCAAAGACGCGCTGGGCCGTTCCAAGGAGTGTTCGCTCGTCGAATCGCGACCCGAGCAGCTGCAGGCCGACCGACGGCCCCGCCTCGATCTCGTTCGGTATCGTGACTGCCGGGAGGCCGGTGACGTTGGCGATCTTCGTGTACCGTCCGTAGCCAAACGTGCTGTCGAGCCCGTCGTAATCGAAATCGGGATCGAGGACGTGATCGATCTTCGGCGCGAATTCGGGGACTGTCGGCGTCACTATCGCGTCAACGTTGGCCAGCTCGTCTTCGACGGCCTCGCGTATGACTACCTGTCCAGCCCGTGCTCGTGTGTAGTGGCGGCCGTCGTGGCTGCTTGCGAGCTGTGCTCCAGCGAGCATGCGGCTCCGGTAGAAATCGTTGAGTTCGCGGTTCGCCGCGTCCGCACGCCGGGCAAAGCTCGTTTGGTCGAAGGGGTCTGAGACCCCACCCCGCCGGACAGGCATTCCCCGATCGCGCCAGTAGGCGGCAAGCTCCGTGTAGCTGATCGTGTTCTTGATCTGTTTCGTCCGGTCGAGATACGGAAGCTCGATCTCGACGGTCGAGACACCGGCGTCTTCGAGCGCGTCGATTGCCGTTCGGTGTCGCTCGGCCACCGTCGGATCGATCTCATCGGTCAGCCCCTGGGTTGCAACGCCGAGTCGAATATCGTCAGTCGGGAGCGCCGACCTGACCGCCTCGACGTACCCGCCGGCGCGATACCCGTCGGTTCCGGCGGCACTCATACTTGCTGGATCTGCCTCGTCCTTTCCAGCGATCGCTTCGAGTACCGCTGCGACATCGCCGACGTCGCGGGCGATCGGGCCGACATGATCGAGTGAGTACGTATTCTCGACGACGCCCGTCAGCGGGACGAGTCCATAAGTCGGCTTGAGACCGACGAGACCACAAAACGCGGCCGGCTTTCGAGTCGAACCACCCGTATCGGTGCCGAGCGCGACGTCTACCAGTCCGGCAGCGACCGCGGCGGCGCTACCGCCCGAGGAACCGCCGGCGATACGGTCCTCGTCGCGGGGATTACGGACGAGTCCGCGGAACGTTCGTCCGCGACCACCGCCGGCGAATTCGTCGAGGGTCGTCTTCGCGGTAATCGTCCCGCCGGCTTGACGGAGTCGGTCGGTGACGGTCGCGTCCGCGGTCGGAACGTGGCCCTCCATCACGCTGGAGCCACACTGCATCGGCACGTTTGCGACGCTGATGAGGTCTTTGAGTCCGATCGTTATTCCGTCGAGAAGGGGTGTGTGATCGGGCATCGGCGGAACGTGACAGTCGACGCGAATCGCATTGTACTCGTCGTCGCCTTCGGCCCAGGAACGATCGCCACGTTCGGCAGGCTCAGAACGGATCGGTATTTTATAGACGCCATCCAGATCGCCGAGGCGATCGTTGATCGCTGCGGCGAGGTCAGCGGCTTCGTGTTCCCCGACGTTGATCCCCCACTGGTGTCCGAGTTCTCGGACATCCGTCTCCGTGACTAACTGGATACTGTTTCGCATGACACGGTGTCTCGCGGCTGTCGATATAAAACTCTCGACGATCGAACTCAGGAATACCGAAGGTTGAGTTCGATTTCATTGGCGTGGCCGAGCAGAATATTCGGAACCGCCTCCCGAAACTGCTGGCCCTGTAGTCGGTGGCTCGGTGCGGACATACTGAATGCACCGAGGACAAGTCCGTTGGGCTGGAAGACCGGAACGCCGACAGCACGGAGGCCGTCGACTGATTCCTCGTCGTTGTACGCGATACGATCTTCATGTATTGTTTCAAGTTCCTCGAACAGGGTATCGGGATTTGTGGTCGTCTGGGCTGTCTCGGCGGGGAGACCGTGTTCGTCGATGATCTCTTCGACGCGGTGGTCCGGAAGCTCCGCAAGGATCGCCTTTCCCGCAGCTGTTGAGTGGAGATGACGGTGGACCCCGTCCCGTCGGTCCATCATGACCGCGTTCTCGTCCGAGGCTTCGGTATCGAGGTAGATACCGAGTCCGTGTTCTTCGACGACGAACTGTGCTCGTTCACCAGTCTCTTCGGCAATTTCTGATACCTTCTGCGTACAGAGGCGGTAGCCCTTCTTTCGATATTTGACGTACGTCCCGATATCGAGAAACTCGAGTCCGACATGGTACTGGTCACCTTCTTTCACAACACAGTTCTCCGCTTCGAGGGTTGCGAGATACTTGTGTGCTGTACTCGGTGCGATATCCAGTTCCGCTGCGAGTTCTGTTACGCGAGCGCCCTCCAGTTCTCGAAGGACGTCGACGACCTCGAACGCCCGGTGGACGGTCGAGAGGGTTTCTTTTGAAGTTTGTTGTCCCATACAGAGTGAATGCACTGCCAGTACTTAAGATTCACTAACAATAGTGATGTTTGATCGAAATGATGTCGACCACGGATTCACCGTTCGGGATCAATCGCTCCTGAAAGACAGATTTAGCTGAAACAGGATTCTCGTCGATCGAAGTAGAGTTATTTAGTAATGATTGTTGATGTGACGCGTTTTCGTATATCGAAACATGTTATCGGGTGGGCTCACTCCTTGCGATGATTGCTTGAACCACTCGGTTTCGTGTACCAGTAGTGGCGATGACGTCGAATTCGGTTCTGGAACCCAGTGCTGTCAGCGAGACGAGGCAGTCAATAAATTACAGACGTACTTTTGTAAATTGGTGCTGAGTCCATATCCGGACGCGTCTCTTGCCAATACGGTTTGGTTACAGTCACACCTGTGTACTAGAGCGGTGGACACGAATTGAAAATCAGTCGTTGCCTGGGTAAACGTGCGATTCGAACCTGCTACTCTTCTGCCCGGAGACCCGATTGAGTGGACACAATTCTCTCTATAGCGAATGTTATATCTGATGGGACATACCGAACTCCGCCAGCCGAATCCGTCCGATCAAACCGCTGTAATTGTGTTGCTGGCGCTGCCAGCGGAAGCAAGAAACACTTATTGAACCTGCCGCCCTTCCCCTCTGCAATGTTACAGCTCGAAGGATCGTTGCTCACCATCGACGTCAGTAACCGGACCTGGGAGACGACACCTATTGACGACGAACTCGAAACGTACGTCGGCGGGCGCGGTGTCGCAACGAAACTCGCACACGATCGGATTCCATTTGATGCGGAACCACTCGGACCCGACAATCGCGTCTACTTCGCGACCGGTCCACTGCAGGCGTCTCGAATGAGTTTCACGGGGCGGATGAACGCAACCTCGCTGTCGCCGCTGACGAACGGCTTAGTATCGACTAACGCCGGCGGCTACCTCTCACGAAATTTCGCAAGCACCGGCTATGCGTGCGTCGAAATCGTCGGCGAAAGCGAGGAACTGCTCGCCATCCACGTCACCGACGAGAACGTCACGTTCGAACCGGTACCGGATCTCGCGGGTGCGCTCGTCAGCGAGACGTCCACGGCGATCGAAACGCGTCGCGGACTCGGGAGTGATACCCTGGTGACGGTCGGCCCGGCGGGTGAGAACAGGGTTCGATACGCCTCGTTGATGACGTACGACACCCGCGCCTTCGGTCGCGGTGGACTCGGCGCCGTGCTGGGATCGAAGAACGTCAAAACGATCTCGTTTAGCGGCGATGACGAATTGTCCGTCTCGATGCCAGACGAGAAAGTAGCCGGCGATATCCACCGCCAGGCGGCGACCGAAGATCACATCATGAAACGTCAGGGGACGACCAGCGGTGTCGATTTAAAGAACGATATGTTCTCGCTCCCGACGAAGTATTTCGAACGGATGTCGTTCGACGAGGGAGTCGAGGGGATCAACGGAGCCGCCGTCGAGTCAAAAAAGTACGAGCGTGGAACCTGCTCGATGTGCGCGTTCGCATGCAAGCTTCCGACGCGCGACGAAGAAACCGGGATCGAGGCGGAAGGTCCGGAGTTCGAAACGGTATTCTCGTTCGGGAGCAACCTCGTGATCGACGATATCGTCTCCGTAATGAAATCGAACGAACGGTGTGACGAACTCGGAATCGACACGATCAGTGCGGGCGTGACAATTGGAGCGTACCTCAAGGCCGAAAATCGCTTTGGTGACTCCGAACTCGTCCACACCTTGATCGAGCAGATCGCTCGTCGTGAGGGCGTGGGTGACCTCCTCGCGGAGGGCGTCGACCGCATCCACGACGATCTCGGTGTGAAAAATTGGACATCGAAAGGTCTCGAGTTCCCGGGCCACGATGGGCGGGTCCTCCACGGTCGCGCGCTCGGCTACGCCACTGCGAACCGAGGGGCAGATCACATGTATTCGAAGATCCACAACCTGGAGTACGAAGGCCGAATCGATCCCGAAGGGCTCGACGGAAAGGCGTCGCTGGTTGCCGACTTCGAGAACCTGAAAGCGATCAACGACTCGGCGGTCGTCTGTAAATTCTCTCGCGGTGCGATAGGCGAAGACCGATACGAGCGACTGTTCGGCGTCGAGTACAATCACTTACTCGAAATGGGCAGTCGAATTATCGAACTCGAGCGCCACTTCAACAACCAGCGCGGCTTCGATCGTAGCGATGATACACTTCCGTACGAAATCGACGGGCTCGACGATGCACTGGACGAGTACTACGCGTACCGGGGCTGGACCGCGGACGGTATCGTCCCAGACGAAATGGTTTCACACTGACCGGTCGACCGCAGCCTCGATCGGGTTCGTCTCTGCGTTCGCTGCCGATCACCGGCGATCCGGGTACCGATCGCTCTCCTCTCACAGGTTGTGACCGTTCGCTCAGGGCCCCTTTCACCAGCACGGATACGTTTCGACTGGGACTCGGGTTCGTCGATCGGGTACCGAGGCACGACGTCTATCTCGTCGTTCAGTTCGCTGTTTTTCGGGCACGCAAGTGGGTGTGAAATACTACGGAGCGAACGTAATCTGCTGGCCTCAGGTCGAGTAGGCCGGACGTCTCGACGGACTGTATTCGTCGAAACCGAACAATTAAGCGTTCCCGTCTCTCTGTCACGCTCATATGATAACCATCGGAACAGCGAGCGCCGCTCCCGGCGAGGTCGATACGGGACGACTCGAGGTTGGGGAGACCCGGGCCGACAGCCCGGTTAGACTCCCGGTTGCCGTTATCAATGGCGAGTCGTCGGGCGAGACGTTGTACATCCAGGCGGCGAGCGACGGAGACGAACTGAACGGTGTCGGCGTCGTCCAGCGGCTCGTTCCGCAGCTCGACCCCGCAGCGATTTCGGGAGCGATTCTGATCGTCGGGATCGTCAACTACCATGGGTTCCAGATCGCCGAGCATCGAAACCCGATCGACGATACGAAGACGAACAGGACGTATCCAGGCGATCGTAACGGGACGTCGAGCGAGCGGATCACAGCGGCGACGTTCGAGATAGCCTCGCAGGCAACTCTCGCTCTGGATCTGCACCAGGGATCAACGAGTCGAATGATCGACGAGGTTCGTATCCGGTGTGGACGTCGTCATCGTCTCCACGATGCCTGTCTGGAACTTGCGAAGGTGTTTGGCTGTGGTCACGTCCTCGATCAGAAAGGGCCAGATGGACAACTCGCCCGAGTCGCACCTGACGAGGGAATCCCGACCGTCGATCCGGAGCTCGGTGGCTGTGTCGGCTGGGACGAAATAAGCATCCGTGCGGGTGTCGACGGCGTTTTCAACGTGCTCCGATACTACGACTTCTTAGATGGGACTGCTCCGATCGAAACTCAAACGAAAGCAACCGGGTTCGACTTCTACAGTGCACCTGCAGGGGGGCTCCTCTCGTTCACAAAAGCGCTCGGAGAGACGGTCAAACGCGGCGAGACGATCTTCGAGGTGACGACGCCGTTTGGTGAAACAAAAGCGGCGGTGACCGCCGATAACAACGGTGTTTTCTGGCGAAGCCGCCGTCTCCCGCAGGTTGCGACCGGCGAGTACGTTTGCTCCGTTGGCACCAACATTACCACATACTAACTGACAACCCTACGTTTTGCGTCGGTTTCCTCGGCAGAGCTGAGCTGCTCGCGCAACCGAAATCGATCAGGGGCAATTGGATAGTCGTCGCCACTGGTGCGCAACGGAGTCGGAGAGATCGTGTCGGTCGGTCAATCGATTCATGGACACAGCGATCGGTTCAGTGTCTCGTCGTCTGACGATCGCAACACGGACACGCAACCTCGGTTGCAACAACAACGGCTACAGTACCAACTGAAACTGGTTCCACACCGATCGCACAGTCGTTGTCCGATCGGGTGTGCACTGCTTGCAGTGGCTACTATCGGTAGTTCCCATCAAGTCAGCGGATAGCTACGACTGATGAGGTTAGATTCTCAGAAAGCGTCTGGATGGGTGTATGAAGTTCCTCTACCATCCAGACACCGTTCTTACGGCCTCTGATCTTGAAA
>LFFM01000551.1_pt1 | contig 26434 bp, 23 predicted proteins | sample 643131 | NCBI WGS metagenome assembly LFFM01 (sample SAMN03777445, study PRJNA286221) | soda lake metagenome | biome: soda lake; feature: Kulunda steppe; material: water; isolation source: sample Tc-Br brine of Tanatar trona crystallizer | place: Russia: Kulunda steppe | collected 2011-07
CGGCTCGTCCAAAAGCAGCACGTCGGGTTCCGGCGCGAGCGATCGGGCGAGCGCGACCCGCTGTTTCTGCCCGCCCGACAGCTGGTCCGGGGTCTTCTCGCCGTGCCGGGGCATGTCGACCAGATCGAGCAGTTCGTCCACCCGCGCCGTGGTCGCGGCGTCGTCCTCGTCCGAGAGTCCGAACGCGATGTTCTCCCGCACGGTGAGATGCGGGAACAGCGCGAAGTTCTGGAACACGATCCCGACGTCACGACGCTCGGGGGGAACGAAGCCGTCCGCGTCTGCGACCCGCTCGCCCGCGATCGAGATCGTCCCCGCGGTCGGCTGCTCCAGCCCGGCGATCATCCGGAGCGTCGTCGTCTTGCCGCAGCCGGAGGGGCCGAGAAAGGTGAGCAGCTCCCCACGACGGATCTCCATCGAGACCCCTTCGACGGCCGTCTCGGCGCCGAACGACTTGGTGACGTCCCGAAGCGCCAACACCGTCTCCTCGGCGTCCGACTCCGTAACGCGCTCGCCGAGCGGTCCCTCCGTTCGATCCGCCGAGCGCATCGTTCCGGTCGTGTCTGTCTGAGCCATCGGATGGATACGGACGCCGCGGAGACGGCGCCGCTTGTTGCTGCCACATATTTTAGGAGAACCTAAAAGGATGTCGCTCGCTCCCGCCTGGTCGGAACGACGACGAACGCGCCGGGACGGACCGCCTCAGGCGAGTTCGCGGTCGATGACGCCGCGCAGGCGGCGAGTCTCGTCGGCGTCGATCGCGATCGTCCCGTCGCCGACCGACAGCGAGAGCGTCCCGTCGGTCGTCACCGTGCCGAGCCGGACGACGGGGAGGTCGCCGGCGATCTCGGCGACCGCGTCCGGGTCGGTCGTCTGAACGACGAGCCGCCCCGGCGTCTCCTCGAAGGCGGCGATCCGGTCCGGAACGGCGGCGTCGACGCCCGCCTCGTCGGTGACGAGTTCGGCGAGCGCGACCGCGAGCCCGCCGTCGCTCACGTCGTGAGTCGCGAGCGTCGCGTCGTGGCGCGCGACCCGCGCGAGTCGGTCGACGACCGTCGCGGGATCGTCCGGCAGCTCCGGGAACCGGTCGGAACCGCCAGCGTGGGCGAGATACTCCGAGCCACCGAGTGCCCCGCCCGACTCGCCGACGAGCAGTAGCACGGCGTCGTCCGCGCTGGCGGCGTCGAGCGCGGCGGGCGGCGCGTCGTAGCCGCGCTTGGTGCCGATCAGCGCGAGCGTCGGCGTCGGCGGAATCGGCCCCTCGACGCTGTCGTTGTACAGCGAGACGTTGCCGCCGACGACCGGAGCATCGAGCGCGGCACAGCCGTCGGCGAGCCCGTCGACGATCCCCTTGAAGCCGCCATACACGTCCGGCTTCTCCGGGTTGCCGCCGTTGAGACAGTCGACCGCGGCGAGGGGGGTCGCCCCCTTCGCGGCGAGGTTCGTCGCGTTCTCGATCGCGACCGCTCGGGCCCCCTCGTAGGGCGCGACGCTCGTCCAGTTCGGGTTCGCGCCCGCCGACAGCGCAAGCCCGACGCCCTCGCCGTCGAACGCGCTCTCACCCTCGCTGGAGTCCGGATCCGTCGAATCGGCCGCCTCGCGAACCGCGACGATCGCGGCGTCGTCACCCGGTTTCAGGGCCGTCCGGGTGCCGACCTCGTGGTCGTACTGGCGGTACACCCAGCGCTTGCTCGCGGTCGAGGGCGCGGCGACGACGGCCTCGAACGCTTCCTCGAGGGAAGGCGTCGGGAGGTCGCGGTCCGGCTGCGTCGGGGCGTCGGCGTCCAGGTCGTTCATCGGTGCGCCCTCGGCAAGGAAGTCGGCGTCGACGTCGACGACGACCTCGCCGTCGAACCGGCAGACGTAGTTGTCCTCGGTCACCTCGCCGATGACCGAGCAGCCGAGATCGAACCGGGCGGCCAGCTCGCGCACGCGGTCGACGTCCTCGGGCGTGACCTCGTAACACATCCGCTCCTGGCTCTCGGCGAGCAGGATCTCTAAGGCGTTCATGTTCGGCTCGCGCTGGTGGACCGCGTTCAGATCGATCTCGGCGCCGAGCCCGCCCTTCGCGACCAGCTCGGAGGAGGCGCCGCCGAGGCCCGCGGCGCCAAGGTCGCGGGCCGACCGCACCAGGTCCTCGTCGACGAGCGCCTCGTTGCACTCGATGAGTCGCTTTTCCGCGTACGGGTCACCGACCTGCACCGCGGGCCGGTCCTCGGTTTCGGCGTCCTCCGCGAGGTCCTCGCTCGCGAACGACGCGCCGCCGAGCCCGTCGCGACCGGTGGCGTTGCCGACGAGCAGCAGCCTGTTGCCCGGCTCCTGTGCGGTCGCCGTCACGAGCCGGTCCGCGTTCGTCAGACCGACGCAGGCGACGTTGACCAGCGGATTCCCCTCGTACCCCTCGTGGAAGGCGACGCTACCGCCGACCGTCGGGACGCCGATGCAGTTGCCGTAGTGGGAGATCCCCTCGACGACCCCCTCAAAGAGGTAGCGGGAGTGCTCGCGGTCGAACGCGCCGAAGTACAACGAGTCGAGCAGCGCGATCGGATACGCGCCCATCGACATCGTGTCGCGGACGATCCCGCCGACGCCCGTCGCCGCGCCGTCGAACGGGTCGACGTAGGAGGGGTGGTTGTGGCTCTCGATTCCGAACGTGACGTAGACGTCGCCATAGTCGTCCGCGTCGCGTGCGGCGGACGGCAGGTCGGCCGCCTCGGGGTCGGGCAGTGCGAGCACGGCGGCGTCGTCGCCCGGGCCGACGACGACCTGATCGCCGTCGCTGTCGAACGCCGACAGCAGCGGACGCGAGGAACGGTACGCACAGTGCTCGCTCCAGAGGTTCTCGAACAGCTCCGCCTCCGCAGGCGTCGGCTCCCGGTCGAGCTCCGCGACGACGAGCTCGTGGTCCGTCTCGGACAGGCTCATTCACTTACGTGGTTACTTTAGCGACTCTAATGCTTTTCTATGTGCACGTTCGTGGATTCAAGCGGCGGAACCCACTCGGCGACGTCGGGAGACGGGGGGAGTCACGAGTTCCGGGTCGGCGAAGCATCGTCGCGTCGTCCGACCAGGGGTCAGAGGACCACGAGCCCGCCGCCGTACACGGCGAGCGCGCCGACGGCTCCGGCCACGAGCGCCTTCGTGTTCAGTCGAACCGCACGCTTCCGGTCGACCTCCAGTGCCTGCGGGTCCGTCACGTCGTGGGTCCCGTCGCCGACGTTGAACCGTCCCATGCCGGCGAAGCCGACGCAGAACCGCTCGCGGTACTGCAAGGCGCCCATCGCCGCACCGTAGAGGGGAAAGAGGGTGAAAAGCAGCGTCCAGAGCGGCCAGTCGGCCGACACCACCGCGGCGACGAGCACGACCGCCGCGAGCAGCGACGCGACCGCGAGCGCGAGCCGCTTCCGCCGCTCGACCGGGCCGATGTTGCAAACGCCGGGTTGATACTCCATACGCCCACCTTGTGCGGTCCGCCTGAAAAGCGTTCCACCGGGATCGTCGCCTCGCGTCGATACCCACGACCCGACGAACGAGCCCGGAGCGGGACGCTCGGGATCACGCTCTCCTGCCAGGTCAGTCGACGGTCGCGTCGCTCACTGGCTCGGTGTACGGGCCGGGAGGGATTCGAACCCCCGACCGTCCGGTTAAAAGCCGGACGCTCTCCCTAACTGAGCTACCGGCCCGCATCAGTTCCTAATGGCACGTGACTCATAAACGTTTAGAAAACCCCCGTCGATCGGGGCTCACCGCCCGCCGTCAGCCGTCCTCAACGAAGTACGACTCGAGCGCCTCGCCGACGACCGTTCCCGGATCGACGTTGCGCATCGACGCGCGCCGCCGGAGTTCGACGTACGCGTCGGTCGGCAGCGAAACGGAGAGTCGCCCGACGTCGACGCCCGCGTCCCGAAGCGCGCGTTCGACCTCGACGCCGTCGTTGACCGTGGAGGCGATCGATCGGACATCCCGAACCGTGAGATCGGCGTCCAGAATCGCCCACGCGAGCAGGTAGCGGTCCTCGCCGCCGACACGCGCGACGTGCTTCGCCGCGCTCGGCGCGATGTGCCCCCGAGCGACGTGTCGCCGGATCGCCTGCGGTAGATCGTGGACCCGTGCCCACTTGCGGATGAACGACACCGAGACGCCCTCGCCGGCGCGCTCGGCGGCCGCCTTGTACGACCCCGTGCCACGAACGAGCGCCGCACACGCCGCGGCCCCGCGAAGCATCAACACGTGGTCGTCGCCCGCGACGTCCCCGGTGGCGAACCGTCCGACCGTCTCGGCGGCCGTCGCGACGCTGTCGGGATCGTTCGGATCGAACTCGACCGCCTCGACCGCCCGCTCGCCAGTTATTTCGGGGTCCGCACGGACGACCGGCTCGCCGACCGGCGACCGTCGGTCCGCGGGTGACTCCTCGTCCATGCCACACCGTTTGCGTCCGGGTACATAAGCGCCCGGCACCGGGGCAGGAATCGCAGCCGACGATGACGCCGCCGAACCGATCGCATCGAACGACCATCGCGCCGGATGCCGAAGCGGGCGGACGGCGACGCGGGCGGTCGCCCACGGTCAGGCGTTGACGGACTCCAGATAGGTGTTGATCACCATCTGTCCCTTTCGGGTCAGCGCCGTCCCCCGATCGCCGTCAACGATGAGCCCGTCCTCCCGAAGCGAGTCGAGCACCATCGTGGCGCGGGCCGCGTCACCGGTGACGACGTCCGCAACGCTCGCCCCGCCGCCTGCCGAGTAGATGGAGACGAGGATCTCCAGCTGCTCCTCGGTGGGATCTAACTCCTCGACCTCGTCCAGCACCTCGCCGTACTCGAGTTTGATGTACCGTCCGAGCACGTTGAGACTCCGCTCGTTCGGCACCGTCACGATCGAGGTGACGGTCCGGGCGTCGGGGACGTGTTCGAAGACGAGCGCCGGGCGGGTCGTCCCGCCGAGCGTCCGGTCCGTCCGTTCGTAATCGACGACCGTCGAGAGATCGACGGAGAACGGCTTCGAGCAGTTCACGAACTCGATCGAGCCGGGCGAAAGCTTCAGCGACGCGGTCCGATCGGCGGCGTCGGTCACGCGCCCCCCCACCTTCGCGGGATGGCGGACCGTCACGGTAACGTTTCGCAGAATCGCCTTGAACAACACCCGAGTGAACCGGTCCATGTCGTCCGGTTCGCCCTCGACGACCGCCGTCCGACGACCGTCGCCGCCGCTGTAGGCGATGGTGAGGGTGTCGCTGAAAAACGATCGGAGGTCGTTGGGCACGGTGCCGACGGCGACGTCGAACACGTTCGCGAGCGGGACGGTCGTCCTCGCGTCCTTCGCCGCGAGCACCAGTCGTCGCTGGCTCAACAGCACGCGACCGGTCACCGGTTCGTCGGTGTTGACGTCCGGGGTGTGGACCCGGCCGACGAAGTCGGCGACGACGGACTCCTCCATATCTCATTGCTGCGGGCCGTCCCGTCTTGAGGGTTTCTCTCGTGGTATCAGGATCGATATCGCCCGATCGATTCGGAGCGGGAGCGTCCGCAGAGAGCGACGGCGGGTACCGCGCGGCCGGACTGGTGCCCGTACACCGAGTGGAACAGCAAAGCCTAATGAGGTGGGGAATTAACTCACACATGATGCCCACGGTAGAATACCTCAACTACGAAGTGCTCGACGACCACGGCTGGTCGCTCGACGATGACGACCTCTTCACGGAGGCCGCCGACGCCGGCCTCGACGGCGAGGACTACGGTACGCTCGAGGTGAATCAGGGCGAATACATCCTTGAAGCTGCGGAGGCGCAGGGCTACGACTGGCCCTTCTCGTGCCGTGCCGGCGCGTGTGCGAACTGTGCTGCCATCGTGAAGGAGGGCGAGATCGAGATGGACATGCAGCAGATCCTCTCTGACGAAGAGGTCGAGGAGAAAGACGTACGCCTGACCTGCATCGGCAGCCCCGACGCTGACGAGGTCAAGATCGTGTACAACGCGAAGCACCTCGACTACCTGCAGAACCGCGTCATCTAACTGATCGTCGCGGGAGCGGTCGATCGCCCATTCGCTCGCCGCACTCGATCGGAGTCCGCTTTTTCAGGAACGTCGCCGACAACGGCGGCTTGCGCTTCACACCCCGAACAGCGCAGCGATCGGGCTGCGGAGGTGTGAGGCGAGCGATGATCCGTCGCCGGGAGCGCGGTTGTCGGGGCGTGGTCGATGGCACCGTCCGATGGACCGTTGAGCATCTCCAACGCACCAGCAGCTCTGGTTATACGTGGGTGTGCGGTGAGACGTTCCTGCTGTGATCGACATCACCGCCTGCAAAACCCCAGCCGCTCCGTTTATCAGTGATTGCCCGGTGAGTCGCTCCGGTTTCGGCCGACACGACCGCCTGCAAAGCCCCACCCGGACTGCACGGCACTACCGGGAGACGGTCCGGGCTGCCTGCGGTAGCGGGCTGCCGGGTTGCGACTCCCGATGTCCCGCTCGCGAGGCTCGCGGGACCCGCACCGCATCGCGGCGGCCCGCCGGCCCGCTCGCGGCGCGCGCCGACCGCAGAAGATCCTGGGCGTGTCACTCCGGACATATAAGGGTCGCATCCGAGTGTTCATGTGAGTTTATAGGTGGCGTGCGGAACGTCACCTGTGCGACTCGCTCCCGGGATCACGCGTCGCGTTCGGTGGGGTTCCGGTGCGCTGTGGTTCCGATACGTCGCTCGGTACCGGTATACGGACGATGTGCTGACACGCTCCGCGTATCCAGTATATATGTCGTGCGCGCGTTTCGATCAGTTCGTCCGCGGTCGGTGCAGGCAAGGGAGGCGTCGCGGGGCGAGTCGCCGAGCGGTGTCCGGTTGCAGTCTGCCGACGAGTCCGGATGACGTGCGGCTACGCCGCCGTGACGGCGTCGCGAAGCGCGACCGTCTTGTCGGTGATCCGGGTCGCGGCCGCCTCCACGGCGTCAAGCGGATCGCCCGTCTCGGCTTTGACCGTCAGGATCGGTTCCGTCTGACCGCCGGACTGTTCGGGGTTCACGTCGTACGTCGCTGCGGCGACCGCGTCGGTCTCCAACAGCGCGCCCTTCAGGACGTTCATGAACGTGTGGTCCTCGCCCGCGATCTCCATGCGGAGTTCCGTGTCGGTCTTCTCGATGACCCGCAGTTCCATACCGTCGATCCGCCCGAGCGGCGTTTCAACCTTTCGTCTCCGGGGTCATGCCGTCTCACACCCCCGAGGGACCGACGCGATCGTCGACGCGGGCTTCGCCGCGACGCCGTCCGGGGGCGGCACCCGCGCGACGCCGCGAGTCGCCGTATCACGCGATCGTTTATTAGGGATGATCCGTACTGTATCATGTACGATGTCGCAGGATGACGGTCAACTGGAAGCACGACTCGCCGAACAGGCGGTGTTTGAACCCCCCGAGGCGTTCGTCGAGGGAGCGAACGTCTCCGATCCGGGGATCTATAAGACGTTCGAGAAGGACTGGCCCGAATGTTGGGAGGCCGCGGCCGACCTGCTCGAGTGGGAGTCCGACTATGATCAGGTGCTCGACGACTCGAACCCGCCGTTTTACGAGTGGTTCACGGACGGGACGCTGAACGCGTCGGCGAACTGTCTCGACCGCCACCTCGCGGACCGGGGCGACGAGACCGCGATCGAGTGGGTCGGCGAGCCCGTCGACGAGGCGAACCGCTCGTTCACGTACGCGGAACTCCACCGCGAAGTGAACGAGTTCGCGGCCGCGCTCCGCGATCGGGGGGTCGGCGAGGACGACGTCGTCACGATGTACATGCCGATGATCCCGGAGCTGCCGATCGCGATGCTGGCGTGTGCGCGGATCGGCGCGCCACACAGCGTCGTCTTCGCCGGGTTCTCCGCTGAGGCGCTCGCGACGCGGATGAACGCGGCCGACTCCAAGTATCTGATCACCTGCGACGGCTACTACCGCCGGGGCGACCCCCTCGATCACCTCACGAAGGCGAACGAGGGAGTTGCCGGCGTCGACCACGACACGACGACCGTCGTCGTCGATCGACTGAGCGACAACGACGACGGGTTCGGCCACGACCTGTCCGAGGACCAGCACGACTACAACGCGCTCGTCGACGAACATGCCGGAGCCGAGGTCGAGCCCGTCACCCGTGACGCCGAGGACATGCTCTTTCTCATGTACACCTCGGGGACGACCGGCAAGCCGAAGGGCGTGAAACACACGACCGGCGGCTACCTCGCGTGGACCTCGTGGACGTCGCAGGCGGTGCTCGACGTCAAGCCGGATGACACCTACTTCTGTGCCGCGGACATCGGCTGGATCACGGGCCACTCGTACATCGTCTACGGGCCGCTCGCGCTCGGGACGACGACGATGATGTACGAGGGAACGCCCGACCACCCGGACCGCGACCGGCTATGGGAGATCGTCGACGCGTACGACGCCACCCAGCTGTACACCGCGCCGACCGCGATCCGCGCGTTCATGAAGTGGGGCTCGCAGTATCCGGAGCGCCACGATCTCTCCTCGCTGCGACTGCTCGGCACCGTGGGCGAGCCGATCAACCCGCGTGCCTGGAAATGGTACTACACGCACATCGGCGGCGAGGAGTGCCCGATCGTCGACACCTGGTGGCAGACGGAGACCGGCGGGATGATGGTCACGACGCTGCCGGGAATCTCGGAGATGAAACCCGGTGCCGCGGGGCCGCCCCTGCCCGGCGTCGACGTCCGGATCGTCGACGGGGTCGGCGAGGAGGTCGCGCCCGGAGAGGCCGGCTACCTGACGGTCCAGAAGCCGTGGCCCGGCATGCTGCGGACGCTGTATCGTAACGACGAGCGGTTCATCCGGGAGTACTGGGCGGAGTACTCCGACACCGACAGCGACGATCCGGACGACTGGGTGTACTTCCCCGAGGACGGCGCGAAGATCGACGACGACGGCTACATCACCGTGCTCGGTCGCGTCGACGACGTGATCAACGTCTCCGGCCACCGGCTCGGCACGATGGAGATCGAGTCCGCCATCGTCGGCGTCGAGGGAGTCGCGGAGGCGGCGGTCGTCGGCGGCAACCACGAGATCAAGGGCGAGGCGGTGTACGCGTACGTTATTACCGAGGACGGCTACGAGGGGGGTGACGAACTCCGCGAGCGGATCGTTCAGGGCGTCGAGGACGCGATCGGCCCGATCGCCCGCCCCGAGCAGGTCGTGTTCACGCCGGATCTCCCGAAGACCCGGTCCGGGAAGATCATGCGCCGCCTGTTGGAGAACATCGCTGACGGCGAGGCGCTCGGCAACACGAGCACGCTTCGGAATCCCGAGGTCGTCGAAGAGATCCAGAAACAGGCCGGCGATTGACGTCTCTCCGCGCTGAAGCACGAGGTTTTCACCTCGCGTCTCGGTACGGGCCGCGAACGGTCCGACCATCCGTCGCCGTTGCGACGAGCGTTCTCAACGACACTACGACCGCCCGTCGCCCTCGGCCCCGCCGGCTTCGTCATGGCGGTCATGTCCCATCCGCACCAACTCTTCGCCGACCCGCCGCACGATCGTCATCTCGGCGTTTCGGAGCCGTTGGGAGATGGCGGATTTGGAGACGTCGAACTCCTCGACGAACTCCGTCAGCGTCACCTCCCGCGGCGTCGAGTAGTAGCCGGCCTCGACAGCCCGGATCAGCGTGTCGCGCTGGACCTCGGTGAGATCGTCCACCGGTACGGGAACTGTGGACCGGTCGCCGTGAACGTCGCGTATCCGAACCCCGTCGGTGTCCGCGATGAGAGTGAGGAGCGCCCCGACGTCGACATCGTCATCAACGGCTAGCGAGACGGCGTGCCCCTCGGACGAATCGTCGTTTTTCATCCGGTTCATTTGGCTCTCTCCGCGTCGTATGTCCGTACGCCCATGGTGGTTCGAACCGTATAAATCGAATTGCGTTCATTATGTAGATGATTATCCGTGTCGGTCGGTGTGAATTTCTTGAACTATGCAGGTATTTATATACGATCCATCGATATTGACGGAACTCAAATATATCGAATTATCGTTCAAGATTCGCCGCGCGGTGAGCGCTAATCCGTTCGTGATAGAGTGTGTAGGCGATTACTGATCACCGCCGTCCACAACGGAGTGACTCCGCTCCAAGCGCCACTTCGCGGCGGATAACGGAATGTAGTATATAAACCTCTGTATTATTCGGCTACAGAGCCACGGAGCTTCGACCAGTTGTCTCAAACAGGAGGTACAAGGATGGCCGAGACACTGATCGACGTCGACCGGCGACGACACGTGAAGAATCACGGAGGAGGGAGCGATCGATGAGTCAAGCCACGGACCGCTCGTCCAGCCTCCAGCGCGTGGTGAGCGGCGGCAAGCGAACGTACGCGTGGCTCGCGCTGATCGGGCTGGGATTCCTCATTGGACTGTACGGCGTTCTCCTGACGCTGCTCGAGGGGACGACAGTGCTCGGCGTCACCAATCAGGTGCCGTGGGGGATCCTGATCTCGACGTACGTCTTCTTCGCGCTGCTGAGTACGGGGATCTGTATCGGGATCACCTCGTTGTCGAGCGTCTTCGACAGAGAAACGTACGACCCGCTGGTCAAGCGGGGCATTCTCCTGTCGCTCATCACGCTCGCCGCCGGGGGACTCGTGATCATGTCCGGGCTCGGTCAGCCGTTCCGGGCGATCCCGCAGATGCTGCTCTCCCCGAACCCCGCCGCACCGATGTGGTGGATGATCGTCCTCTACTCGATGTACGGCGGCGCGCTCGTCGCGGAGTTCTATCTGATCGACCGGGTCGATCACCCGAGCCGCACGCTCACGCTCGGCGTCGGCCTCGTCGCGCTGATCGCGCCGGTGCTCGCGGGGCTAATGCTCGGCGCGATCTTCGGTACTGCGGAGACCCGCCCGTACTACGGCGGGATCTTCTCGTCGGTCTACCTGCTCGTGACGGCCGTGTTCTCCGGCGTCGCACTGCTCACGGCAGTCACCGTCCTCGAACGACGGTTCACGAGCGCGACGAGGGACGTCGTCGGCGAGGAGTTGCTCACCGGGACGCTCGGCACGTATCTCGGCGGCCTGGCCGCGCTCACGCTGCTGCTTACCGCACTCAGGCACGTGTACGGGCTCGTGGCGACCAACGACGCGCTGACGCTGGCTCACCAGCAAATGTTGTTCGGTGGTCACAGCCTCTGGGCCGTCGGCGTGGGCGTGCTCGTCGGGATGATCCTGCCGCTGGCATTGCTGGTCACCCGGCGGACGAGAACCGTCTCCGGCGTGTTCGCGGCGTCGGTCCTCGTGCTCGTCGGCATGTTCGCGAGCCGGCTCGAGTTCGTCTTCGGCGGACAGATCGTCGCGCTGACGAACGACCCGTCACACCAGTACCCGGTCGTGAGCTACGTCCCGTCCGTCCCCGAGATCGCGATCGTCGTCATGGGGTTTGCGCTGTTCGCGTTCCTTTACACCGTCGGACGGGCAGTGTTCGACCTCGACGAGTTACCGGATCACGGAGAGACGCCGGAGTCGGTTTCACAACCGGACGCGGTTGCGGAGATCGGAGGTGATGACGATGACTGAGGACACCCGATCACTCGACTCGGAGATGCGGGCCGAACTCGAGAAGGCTAACCTCGAAGCGGATGGAGTGAACCTCTCGATGGTGATCGACTTACAGCGGTGTACCGGCTGTGCAGCCTGTAACATCGGCTGTGCACAGGAGAACAACCTCCAGGAGGGGGTGGCCTACTCCAGCCGGATCATCGAGACCGACGGCGAGTTCCCCGACGTCAGCTACGAGTACACGCCGACGCTGTGTAACCAGTGTGACGACGCCCCGTGTGCGGAAGGCTGTCCGACGAGTGCGCTCTACGACGGCGAGGGCGGCATCACGATGCACGATCATGAGAAGTGTATCGGCTGTAAGGCCTGCATGATCAACTGCCCGTACGATGAGATCCACCTGAACAAGGAGGATCCGCACCCGAAGTGGGAGCGTACCGAGGCAGTCATCGAGGACGGCACCGCCTCGCCCGCGGCGGTCACGGAGGCGGCCGAGGTCGACGAGAGCGCCCCGGCGTACTACAATCCCAATCGAGAGGTCGGGGATCACGAGCACCCGACCCGGTACAAGGGCGTCGTCGAGAAGTGCAACTTCTGTGTCCACCGCCTCAACGAGGGCGAACTCCCTCGCTGTGTCGAGGAGTGTCCCTGTGAGGCACGGATCTTCGGCGACCTGAACGACCCCGACAGCAAGGCCAACGAGGTGCTCGGCAGGTACAACCCGGACGTCCTCAAGGAGGAGCAGGGAACCGAACCGAGCGTGAAGTACGTGCGCGACTACAACGGCGGCAGCTACGAGCGTGGAACCGGCGAACCCGGACTGGCTGACTAAACCAATGAGCACGAACGATACCACCGCGGAGACGGACGACGGCACCGGTAGCTCCGGCCTCCGGCTGGGGCGCAGAAACTTCATGAAAGCAGGGGTTGTCGGCGCGGTCGCTGCCGGACTCGGCTCCGGCCTGAGCAGCCTCACGTCGGTCGTCGAGGCCGACGACTACCGCGACGCCCTGGTCGAGCACACCGGCGAGTGGAAGCCGAACTGCTGTGCGGGCTGTACGTCCTGGTGTGCGGCGGAGGTCCTCGTCGACGATCGAACCAACCGCGTCATCAGGACGCGCGGTCACGAGGACTCGCGGATCCACGGAAAGAACGACTGCCCCCGACAGGACCTCGCCATCCAGCAGCTGTACGATCCGGACCGAGTCACCCAGCCGATGAAGCGGACGAACCCCGAGAAGGGGAAGGACGTCGACCCCGAGTTCGAGCCGATCAGCTGGGAGGAGGCGATCGACATGCTCGCCGACGAGATCATGGAACTCAGAGAGAACGGGGAGCCGGAGAAGTTCATGGTCACCCGTGGCCGATACACCTACCTCCGACCGATCCTTTACAGCTACCTGCCACAGATCGTCGGCTCGCCGAACAACATCTCCCACAGCGCGATCTGCGCGGAGGCCGAGAAGTTCGGTCCGATGTACACCGAAGGCGAGTGGAGCTACCGCCAGTACGACGTGCAAAACGCTCGGTACGTGCTCGCGTGGGGCGCCGATCCCATCTCGACGAACCGGCAGGTCTCCCACTACTCCAACGAGTTCGGCGACCTGCTCGATCGGGCGACCGTCGCCGTCGTCGAGCCACGCCTCTCCTCGACGGCGACGAAGTCCGACGAGTGGCTTCCCGTCGAGCCGGGTTACGACGGTGCGCTCGCGTCCGCCATGGCCCACGTCATTCTGCGTGAGGGGCTGTGGCACCGCGAGTTCGTCGGCGAGTTCGCGGACGGCGAGAACCGGTTCGTGCCGGGCGAGCAGGTCGATCCCGAGACGTTCGAGGAGTCCGAGAACAGCCAGGGCGTCGTCGAGTGGTGGAACGAGGAGCTGTACGACAAGGATCCCGAATGGGCGGCCGAGGAGGCCGGCGTCCCCGCCGAACGGATCGAGCGGGTCGCCATCGGCTTCGCCGAGGCGGGTCCGAACGCCATCTCGTGGCTCGGCGGCGGTCCCTGCATGCAGGTTCGCGGGAGCTACACCGCGATGGCGATCCACGCGCTCAACGGCCTCGTCGGCTCCGTCGGCAACCGCGGCGGGACCCTGTACGCGCCGAGCACCGGCGTTGAGGATCTGCCCGCACCCGACGAGTACCTCGACGAGGTCGCCGAGACGGGACTTGAAAACGAGAAGATCGACCAGCGCGGTCGGCTGGAGTTCCCCGCGCTCAAGAACGGCGAGTCGGGCGGCGGCGTCGTCACCAACAACGCCGCCGACGGGATCATCGACGAGGACCCAAACGAGATCAAGGTACTGATCTCCTACTGGAACAACTTCGCGTTCTCGAACCCCGAGAGCCAGCGTTGGGAGGAGGCGCTTGCGAAGATCCCGTTCCACGCGACCATCGAGACTCACGCGAGCGAGACGGCGTGGTTCGCCGACCTCATCCTGCCGGCGACCCACCACCAGTTCGAGCGATGGGGGCAGCTCAGGTCCACCGGGGCGGGCTACCGGACGATCAATCTCCACACGCCCGTGCTGGCCGACGACCCGGACGATCCCGAGGACGTGCTGGAGAACGGTCGGCTGTGGGACGTCAAGACCGACGAGACGGAGATCCCCTACCTGCTGGCCGAGGCACTCGCCGACAAGGGGTTCGACAACATGCTGGAGTTCTTCGAGGAGGAGTATCCCGACCCGGAGACTGGAACCTCGCTGCGCGAGGAGTACTCGGGCAACGACTTCCGCTCCCGGGAACTGCGCGCACAAGCGTTCTCGCGGAACGCGATCAAGATCCGGACCCAGCCGATCTGGGATCCCGACTACCGCGAAGACGCGTTCGACTGGCCCGGCGGCGAGGAGTTCGACGACTGGGTCGAATTCCGCGAGCGCGGCATCTGGCACACCGAAAAGTGGGAGTACCGACACCGTTGGCCCTCGGCGGGTGGCGAGTTCGGAACCGACACCGGTGTGTTCGAGTTCGACGGGGAGACGCTCCAAAACGCCCTGCAGGCTCACGCCGACCGGCATAATACGGATATCGACACCGTGCTGGAGGTGTGTAACTATCAGGGCCGAGTCGACGATCCGGACGCGCCCGACGCGTTCGTTCCCCACTACGAGGAACCGTACGACATGGGCGACTCCGAGGAGTACCCGTTCAAGTTCGTCGACTACAAGGACCGGCTCAACCGCGAGGGCCGCTCCGCGAACACGACGTGGCTCCACGAGTTCAGAGACGTCAACCCGGGTGACGAGCCGGGGAAGGACCTCGCCAAGATCAACCCCCGCGACGCGGCGGAGCTAGGCCTCGAGGACGGCGACGAGGTTCTCATCCGATCGCCCGCCGGCGAGATCGAGTCGGAAGTGAAGCTCTGGGAGGGGGTCCGCCCCGGAACCGTCGCAAAGACGTGGGGACAGGGTCACTGGGCGTACGGGAAAGTCGCGTCCGAGGAGTTCGGTGAAGAGGCCCGCGGCGGATCGAACAACCACGTGATCGGCGCCGAGTACGACCGACTGAGCGGCAGTTCGGTGTTCTACGGCGACGTGCAGGTCGACATCGAGAAGCGATAATTCGTCTCCGGTCCCGTTTCCAGCAAGGGCTACCGAGCCGGCGGTCGACCGCCGGACGCACCCACTAACGACACCGCAAAGGAACCGACTGATCAACGAGCATGACACAACCACTGATAATGACCGAGAGATTCGACGACCGGATCGCCGTGGAGCGACGGCGGGCCGAGACGTACAGGCTCCTCGCGGAGCTGTTCCAGCCACCTGATCACGATCAGTCGGCGGGACTCGACGCGACGGACGAGAACGACGTCTCGATCGCCCTCGAACGTTTACGTGACGCCCTTCCGGACCAAGGCTCGCTAAAACTGGATCACGCGGGGCTGTTCGTCGGACCGTTCGACCTACTCGCCCCGCCGTACGAGTCGGTGTACGTCGACGACGAGACGCGAGTGATGACCGAGGCAACCGAGCGTGTACAGGCCGAGTACCACGAGGCCGGCGTGGACATCGACTTGAACGAGCCGGCCGACCACATCGCGGCGGAGCTGGAGTTCGTCTTCCTGCTCGTCGCGACGGAGGTCGAGGCGCTCGAAGCGGGGAAGTTCGAGGCCGCGGAGCAGCATCTCGAACGGCAGTACGAGTTCCTCTCGGAACACCTCGGCCGGTGGGTCTCGGAGATCGCCGAAAACATTCGCGAGAACGCCGACACGGAGTTCTACCGCGCCTTAGGCGACGAGACCCAGCGGTTCGTCGAGGCCGACGGGCAGCTCCTCGCGGACCGGCTCGACCGCCTCGAATCGACCGACGACGATTTCCTTGCGGTGCTCGAAGGCGAGGACGAATGACTGTGGATGAAAACAGGATCCGTGAGCGTCTCCGCGCCGTCGAGGACCCCGTTCTCGGCGAGGACATCGCCTCGCTGGGGCTGATCGACGACGTCCGTATCGAGGACGGCGTCGCCACGATCGCCGTCGCGTTCAACGCGCCGTACTCGACGGACGAGAAGGCGATGGGCGACCGGATCCGCGAGGAGGTCGGGGAACTCGGACTCGAGCCCAACCTCACGGTGAGCCGCCCGTGGAAGGATCCCGACAGTCCCCTTCCGGACGTTCGAAACGTCGTGCCGATCGCCTCCGGGAAGGGCGGAGTCGGGAAGACGACCGTCGCGACGAACCTCGCGACTGCGCTCGCGGAGACCGGCGCTCGCGTCGGGCTGCTCGACGCGGACATCTACGGGCCGAACGTGCCGGGGATGATCGGGATCGAGGCCCGTCCCGGACTGAGCGAGGACGGAGACATCATCCCGCCGGAGGCCGACGGAATCACGCTGATGAGCATGGCGTTCCTCTCGGAGGAGAACACCGATCCGGCGATGCTTCGTGGCCCGATGATCGACAAGCTACTCTCGGAGCTGATCGAGGAGACCGACTGGGGCCATCTCGACTACCTCCTCGTCGACCTCCCGCCGGGCACCGGCGACGAGCAACTCACCCTGCTTCAGAGCGTCCCGGTCACCGGTGCAGTGGTCGTGACGACCCCTGAGGACATCGCGCTGGAGGACGTTCGCAAGGGGATCCGGATGTTCCACGATCGTGGAACGCCGGTGCTGGGAGTCGTCGAGAACATGAGCACCTTCAGATGTCCCGACTGTGGCGGAGAACACGAGCTGTACGGCAGCGGCGGCGGGGCATCGGTTGCCGACGAGTTCGACGTGCCGTTGCTCGCGGGGATTCCGATGGACCCGGGGATACGGTCCGGAAGCGACGCGGAGAACCCGGTGACGGTGCTTCAGGGAACCGCGGCGGCCGATCACTTCTTCGACCTTCGTGACGCGGTTACGAACCGGGTGGGCGCGGTCAACCGTGCGCTGGTCGGAGGACTTGACCCCGCAGATCCGGCCACGCCGCTCGTGGCGTCCGTCGAGCGTCAGCCCGAGATCGAGGAAACCGTCGGCGACGGCTCCGGGTGCTGAGACGTCGGCAGGAGCGACGTCGCGTCACCCGCCGGGCTCGGGTCACGTCGTCCAGCCGCTCCGCTCGGTTCAGTTCGACCAGTCGATGATCTCGATCTCTTCCGGTGATCCGTTCCGTTCGCCGATCCGATCGCTCGTCTCGGCGGTGAGGGCGGACGCGACCCGGTAGCGAGCGGTCTCCGGATCCTCGATTTCGGGATGGGACGCGTCGACGCTGCGGGCCCGCTTCCATACACCATCCTTCGTGTTGGCGAGAAGGTAATAGGCACCGCCGTCCGAAACGGCCGCGACGGCCTCGTCGAACGTCGTGAGTCGTGGGTGGTCGCCGCCGGTGTTCGGGCCGGACGGCGCCGACGGCACGTCCTCAAGCCGGTCCGCGGCGTCGACGACGAACGGGATGAGATCCGCACCAATACTCGCGAACGCCGCGGTGAGCGCGTCGTCGACCGACTCGTCGGCGAACCGGTCGCGATCGATGCACTCCAGTATCGTCGGCGTGCCCGCAACCAGCACGGCACCGAAGACGAGCCGTGCGTCCCCAAAGAGCGCGCCGATCGCAGAATCGTCGGGCGGTGAATAATCCTCGTGCATTCGTGTCCGAAGTTCGAGAGTGTAGGACCTGTGTCTTTCGAGGCTACGAGACGGACGACCGCGCCGGTTCGTCCGACGTGAGGTGTCAGTCGTCGCTCTCGGCGACCGCGGCGGTTTCGGGCTCGTCCAGCTCGCCGGCACGATCGAGCTCGGAGAGGTACTCGTCGGCGTCGATCGCGGCCTCACACCCCATACCGGCGGCCGTCACCGCCTGCTGGTAGTGGAAGTCGACGACGTCGCCCGCCCCGAACAGTCCCTCGACGCCGGTGGCGGTCTGGTTGCTTCCGCGACCGCCCTCGGTGAGGAGGTACCCCTCGTCGTCAGTCTCGACCGGAAGCTCGGTGAGGTAGTCGGTGTTCGGCGTGTGACCGATCGCGAAGAAGACGGCCCCGACGTCGAACTCGTATTCGCGGACCTCGTCGGCGGTGGCCGGATCCGCCAGCTGCTCCTTCGGGTGGCCGTCCGGGTGCTCGACGAGCGTCACGTGGTCGATCCCCGCCTCGGGGGTGCCGTGGATCTCCGTGAGTTCGGTGTTGAGGAGCAGCTCGATCTCACCGTCCTCGACCTTCTCCATCGTCCGGTCGATCCAGACGTCCTCCGCACGGAACTCCTCGCGGCGGTGGGCGATATAGACGGTGTCGGCAAACTTGGTGAGGAAGTTCGCTTCCTCCATGGCGGCGTCGCCGCCGCCGACGACGAGCATGTCCTCGCCGCGGAAGAAGGCCCCGTCACAGGTGGCACACGTCGAGAGGCCGTATCCCATCAGCTCCTCCTCGCCGGGCACGTCGAGCGTTCGGGCCGAGGCGCCCGAGGCGGCGATGACGGCGTCGGCGGTGTACACGTCCCCGTCCGTGAGTTCGATCCGGAAGTGCCCCCCGTCCTCGCGCGTGACGCGCTCGATGACGCCGTTTCGGGCCTCGGCACCGAACTTCTCGGCCTGGTCCTTCATGTTCCCTATCAGCTCCGGGCCGGAGATCCCCGCCGGAAATCCCGGGTAGTTCTCGACGTCCGTGGTGAGCGTGAGCTGGCCGCCCGGCTCGTCGCCCTCGATCAGCAGCGGTTCGTTGTTCGACCGTGCGGCGTAGATGCCGGCCGTGAGCCCGGCGATCCCGGTGCCGGCGATCACGAGCCGGCGGTGTTCGACGACTTCGGCGTCCATGGAAGACGGTTCGCGATCGCGAGGTTTGTACGTTGCGCTGTCGGAGACGCCGGTGTGCCATCGGTGACGACGCGCGGGTCGCGGGGGAGGGCACGTCCGCTCCCCAGAACGTGGCGACGGTCGCTCGCGGACGGCGACGGTCGCTCCTTGGCGTCGCGGTCTTCCGTCCACCCGGTCGCAAGTGCCAAGAGCCCGGCGAGTGACGCTCACACATGGAGCTTGACGACACGGATCGGGCGATCCTCCGGATCCTCCAGCGGGACGCACGGACGCCGTTCTCGGAGATCGCCCGACGGATCGACATGTCGAGCGCGACGGTACACGACCGTGTCGGGCGGCTGGAGGACGAGGGCGTGATCGAGGGATACCACGCGTCCGTGAACCCCAAATCTGTCGGGTACGGCGTCGGCGCGCTCGTCGGGCTTCGGGTCGAACAGGGCCGCGAGGAGGACACGCTGGAGCGACTCCGGGAGATCGAGGGAGTCCGCGAGATCCACCTCACGACGGGCGAGTGGGACGTGATGCTGAAGGTCGTCGCGGCGGACACCGACCGCCTCCGCGAGCTGATGTTCGAGCGGATCGCGGACATGGACGGCTTCTCCCGGTCCCAGACGATGGTCATCCTCGGCACCGACTACGAGGCCGACGGTCTGCCGATCTGAACGGGGCGTCGACGGCGTCAGTCCTGCCCGTCCCACACGGACCCGCTGTCGATCGTGTCGTGGAAACCGCTCGTACACCGGTTTCGGGCGACGTGTTGGATCCCACGAGCGAGGTCTGAAGCGGATCGTGTAGCCGACGTTCCGCGAACTCTTATAAACGCGCGTGAACGCTCGGCTGAGGGCCATATAAACCGGGAGGGGCACGCCCAGGACGTTCGTCCATGTGGTCGGCGCGCGCCGCGAGCGGGCCAACTGGTCCGCGAGTCGCGAGGACAACCGGAGGGAGCTTTCGGATGCGAACGGCAGCGCCGTGAGCGACCGCGCGAGGTCGCCAGCGCGCCACTGCACGCTGGCGGCTCGCGGTGCCGAAGGCGACGCCCAGCGGAGAGCGAGGAGCGTGGTTCGAGGATTCTCGTCATTCCGAAAATCTTCGATTTTCGGCGACAACAAGGCGCGCGAGCCGTCGTGGCCGGGGCTTTGCAGGCGGTCGTGTCGATCGGAGCAGGAACGTCGCACCGAGCAACCATTGATAAATCGACGTCGACACCATATGCTCCCGAAGTCGGTCGATATCACGGGGGAAGAACCCGATGCGGTTCGTTGTGTGACTTCCTCAACGCGATAAACGGGCTCGAACGCGACGTTCACCGTATCACTCGGCCGGCGTGTACGCCTCGCGCCACTCGGCGGCCCGGTTCTCCGCGTCGTCGCGGTCGTCGTGCCGCTCGCGCTTATAAACCCGACCGTCGGCGGCCTGCTCCATCACGTCGAGGCGGACGACCACGTCGCCGTCGCTCCGCTCGCGGAGCCGTACCGTCGCGTAGCCGTCCGACCGCTCCCACTCCGTCACCACGTCGTCCGACCGCGAGCGCGTCCACCCCATACGTCGCAGGGCGGTCGCTCCGAGTAAAAACGCCCCGGATCCGCAGACGACTCTCCCTCTCGTCAACGAGCCTCTCTCCGTCCCTCACGTTCGACCGTCCTCGTCGCATTCGGCCGTCCTCGTCGCGTTCAGTCGTCGCGTCCGTCGTCCGGCCCCGAGGTGTATCCGCACGTCGGGCACATCGCGTAGCCCAGCGTGTCGTACGGCACTGACGTCGACGGCGCGATCGTGTCACATTCCGGACAGTCGAACATCGATCCCTGTTCGATGGCCATGTTTCAACATACCGACCGATCGTACTTAGTTACGGGCCGCTTGACCGGCGCTCGTTCGGGCTCTATTTATATACGTCTCGCGTGTTGACCATCCGTATGGCCGATGACGTGTATGCGGACCGACGGGAGCGGGCCGCCGCACGGCTCCGCACGGTCGACGCGGACGCGTCGATCCTCTTTCCGAGCCGAAATCGTCGCTACCTCACCGGACACGCCGAGGAGCCGTCCGAGCGCCACTCGTTTCTCGTGGTCCCAGCCGACGGCGACCCCGTCCTCCTCGTGCCGGCACTGGCCGGGCCCCAGCTTCGGGCGTCGACCTCCGTCGACGACGTGCGGACGTGGGCCGACGGCGATGATCCGCTCGCCGCGATCCGAGCGCTGCTCGACGGTCTCCGGCTGTGCTCGGGTCGGCTCCTCGTCGACGACACCATGTGGGCGCGGTTCACGCAGGACCTCCGGACGGCCGCACCGGACGCGACGTGGGGCCTCGCGAGCGAGGCGCTCGCCGACCTGCGGATCCGCAAGGACGACCGCGAGCTGTCGGCGCTCCGGGCGGCCGCGGGCGTCGCCGACACGGTGGTCGGCGAGCTTCGCGACCGGGGCGCGGACGTCGTCGGATCGACGGAGGCCGAGCTCGCGGCGTGGATCGAAGGCCGGCTCGCCGCCCACGGCGGCGAGGGCGTTCCCTTCGATCCCATCGTCGCCGCCGGACCGAACGGCGCGAAACCACACCACCAGCCCGGTGACCGGGCGATTCGCGCCGGCGAACCGGTCGTGATCGACTTCGGCACGACGATCGACGGCTACCCGTCGGATCAGACGCGGACGCTCGCGTTCGGCGACGAGCCGTCCGCGGCGTACCGGGCGGTCCACGCCGTCGTTCGCGAGGCACAGGCGGCCGCGGTCGACGCGATCGCGCCCGGCGTCCCCGCCGCAACGGTCGACCGGGCGGCCCGCGAGGTCATCGAGGCGGCCGGCCATGGGGATCAGTTCGTCCACCGGACTGGCCACGGAGTCGGGCTCGACGTTCACGAGGCGCCCTACATCGTCGCCGACAACGACCGCGAGCTGGCGCCCGGCATGACGTTCTCCGTCGAGCCCGGCGTCTACGTCGACGGCGCGTACGGCTGTCGGATCGAGGATATCGTCGTCGTCACCGCGGACGGCCACGAACGGCTCAACACGACCGATCGCGGCTGGCACTGATCCGACGGTCGTGGCCGGCACCGATCCGGCGGCCGGCACCGATCCGACGGTCGGCACCGATCCGACGGTCGCGCTCGCCGCGATGGAAACGGCTACGTGAGTGGAACAGGATCGATCGATATGGATCTCGCCGCGGAACTCCGGGGGATCACCCCACCGCTCGTCACTCCCTTCTCGACGGACGGCTCGATCGACCACGACGCGCTCGGCGACGTCGTCGACCACGCGGTCGACGGCGGCGTGGCGGGGCTGTTTCCGAACGGCACCACCGGCGAGTTCGGCAGTCTCACGGCCGCCGAGCGCGAGGCGGTCGTCGAGACGACGGTCGCCCACGCCGGGGACCGGCCGGTGCTCGCCGGCGTCGCCGACAACGCGATCCCCGACGTCCTCGAACACGCCGACCGCGCCGCCGCCGCGGGGGCCGACGCCGTGGTCGTCACGCCGCCGTACTTCCACTCGGAGTCGGGCGAGGGCGGAAACCGGGCGTTCCTCGAGCGGGTCGCGGACGACGCGCCGGTGCCGACGTTCGTCTACGACATCCCGTCCTGTACGGGCAACCCGCTCACCCCGGAAACGACGCTCACGCTGGCCGACCATCCGAACGTCGTGGGGATGAAGGACTCCAGCGGCGACTTCTCCGGCTTCTGTCGACTCCTCCGGGAGGCGCCCGACGAGTTCCTGCTTTTCCAGGGATTCGACGCGCTCTTCCTCCCCTCGCTTCGCATGGGCGCCACCGGCGGGGTCAACGCGCTCGCGAACGCCGTCCCGTCGGCGTTCGCCGAGCTGTACGACGTCGCCGAAACGCCACATCGCGACGCGCCCGGAGCGAGCGACGACGCGGCGGATCCGGAGCGCGCACGCGAAATACAGGAGGCGATCGGGTCGCTGTTCGACGCCTGTCTCGACTTCGGGTTCGGTCCCGCCGCGAAGGCGGCGCTGTACGAGCTCGACGTGATCGAGAATCCGGAGCTTCGGCCGCCGTTGCACGCCACCGACCCCGAATCGATTTCGGCGGCGCTCTCGGACGTCCGGTCGGTGTGATCGGAACGGCGGATCGCGTCGACCGAGGTCGACGCAAGCGGTGACGGCGACGGCGACTACCGACGTCTGGCGTCGACGGCGGCTATCTGAATATGGTGTCGACAGCGCCGCTTAGATGATGGCGTCGACGTCGACGTGGTCGGCCAGCAGTCGCCGCATCGTCTCGACGGTGCGCTCGTCGCGCGTGCGACCGCCGCTGACGACGTCCTCCGCGCGGTCGATCGTCGTGACCGTATCGGTGTTGACCGCGAGCACCGGCTTGCCGGCCTCCGCAGCCGTGCCGAGCACCGCACCTGAGGGACGATGACCGCCGGTCAGCACGATGCAGTTCACGCCGGACGCGTCGATGGCGGCGGTCTGTACGTCGGCGCGGTCGCCGCCGGTGATGACGGCCGCGTCGCGGGCACGCCGGAAGTGACGAAGCGCCTCGTCGCCCCCCATCGCGCCGACGAGGAACCGCTCGACGTACGCGTCTGTCGGCGCGTCCGTCAGCAGTTCGGCACCGAGCTCGTCGGCGAGCTCTCCGACGGTGACGCCCGCGAGGTCCTTCTCGCGGGGGACCGCGCCGAACACCGTGATACCCCGTGATTCGAGAAACGGGATCCCGTCCTGATCGAGCGAGTCGAACGCGGTCTCGGAGACCTTGTTGAACACGACGCCGGCGAGCCGATCGCCGAACGCGTCCGCGGCGGCGATCACCCCGTCGAGGTCGCCGGGCGTCCCATACTCCGCGACGAGCACGACCCGGGCGTCGAGCAGCTCGGCGACGTCGGCGTCGGTCAGGTCGACGACGCCGCCGGTGGTCCAGTCGCCGCCGCCCTCGATGAACATGTGGTCGCGGTCGGCCGACAGCTCCGCGAACTCCTCGCGGATGCGGTCATGGAGCGCTTCGACGTCCTCCGTGCCGCGGACCGCACCCTCGATGAACGTCGGCGAGTAGACGACCGGCTCCATCTGGTGCATCTCCGCGTCGAGCGCGAGCAGCTCGCGAGCGAGCATCGGGTCCTGGTCGAGCGTCTTGCCGACGTTCGACTGCAGACGGGTCCCCTTCGGCTTCATGTAGCCGACGGACGCGTCGCGCTCGGCGGCGAGTCGCGCGAGCGCGAGGGTGATAGCGGTCTTTCCGGCGTGTTCTCCCGTGGCGGTGACGAGCGTGGTGGTGGTGTCAGTCATTGGCGTGAGGTTCCTGTGTGGCGGGTTCTGCGGGCAGTTCCTCCGGGTCGACGGTGAGTCGCACGTCGACGGCCGCGGCGTCGGCGCTGCCGTCGGCGTCGGGCAACGCGACGAGTGGGTTGATATCCAGTTCGAGGATCGCGGGGAAGTCGGTGACGAGCTGTGAGAGCCGGCCGATCGTCTCGATCACGGCGTCGATGTCGACCGGGTCTCGGCCGCGAGCGCCACGCAACAGCGGGGCGGACGCGATCTCCTCGGTCATCTCCCTGGCCTCGGGTTCGGAGACCGGCGCGACGCGAAACGTGGTGTCCTCCATCACCTCCACGAAGATCCCGCCGAGCCCGAACATGAGCAGGGGGCCGAACTGCGGATCGCGGTTCATGCCGACGATCGTCTCGACGCCGTCGTCGAGATCGACCATCTCCTGCACCTGGACGCCGAGCAGCGTCGCGTTCGGCTGGTAGTTGCGCGCGCGAGTCACGAGATCCTCGTACGTGTCCGCGACGTCGGCGTCGGCGACGCCGACCGCGACGCCGCCGATGTCGGACTTATGCATGATGTCCGGCGAGACGATCTTCATCACGACGTCGCCGTCGATGTTCGCGGCCACGTCGTGGGCGCGCTCGGGGGAGTCGACGACCTCGCCGTTCGGCGTCGGAATGCCGTAGGCGTCAAGCAGCGCCATCGCCTCGACGCCGAGGCGGTTGTCGTCCCTGTCGTGGACCGCAGCGAGCACCTCGTGGGCGCGCTCGCGGTCGACGTCGAATGACATCGGCTCGGTGTACTCTCGGTCCCGAACGTCGCGGTACCGGGACAGCGTCGCGAGGCTTTCGATACCCCGTGCGGGATCGAAGTAACACGGGATCCCCGCGGCCTGGAGCCGCTGTTTCGGCTCTCGGGTGCGGTCGCCGCCCATGAGGCAGGCGGCTACCGGCACGTCGAGCTGCTCGCTCACGTCGAGGATCACGTCCGCCAGCTCGTCGAACGCGATCGTCGCCGTCGGCGCGGCGAGCACGAGCGCCGCGCCGACGCCGTCGTCGGCGACGGTGATCTCGAGCGCCTCCCGGAACCGGTCGACGTCGGCGTCGCCGATGACGTCCACGGGGTTGTGGACGTTCGCCTCCGCAGGCATCGACTCGCGAAGCGCCGCGGTCGTCTCCGATGCGAACGACGCCATGTCGAGGTCGGCGTCGCCGACCGCGTCGGTCGCCATCACGCCAGGGCCACCGGCGTTCGTGACGATGGCGACGCTGTCGGTGTCGGGAAGCGGCTGGCTGCCGAGGATGCCGGCCGCGTCGAACAGCTCGTCGACCGACTCCGCGCGGATGACGCCCGCCTGGTCGAGCCCGGCCTCGTACGCCTTCTCCGACCCGGCGAGCGTGCCGGTGTGTGAGGAGGCGGCCTGCGCGCCGGCGCTCGTACGGCCGGACTTCACCGCGACGATCGGGGTGTTCTGCGTGGTCTCACGGGCGGTCTCGATGAACTCCCGGCCGTTCTCGATCCCCTCGAGGTAGCCGATGATGACGTCGGTCCCCTCGTCGTCACCCCAGTGGTCGACGAAGTCCGTCTCGTCGATCACGGCCTTGTTGCCGAGCGAAACGACGTCCTTGAAGCCGACGCCGTTGTCGTTCGCCCAGTCGAGCACGGCGGTGACGAACGCGCCCGACTGGCTCATGAAGGAGAGCCCGCCCGGAAGGGCGTTCTCCGGGCCGAACGTGGCGTTCATGCCGGAGGGCGTCGACATGATGCCGAGGCTGTTCGGCCCGACGAGGTTCAGCTCGTACTCGTCGGCCAGCTCGGCGAGCCGTCGCTCGCGGTCGGCGCCCTCCTCGCCCGTCTCGCCGAAGCCCGCCGTGATCACGACGACGTTCCGGACGTCCGCCTCGCCGCAGGCCTCGATCGCGTCCAACACGATCGACGGCGGGACGACGACGATCGCCACGTCGGCGTCCGCCCCGTCGATCGTGTCGACACACGGCGTTCCGAGCACCTCGTCGTAGTTCGGGTTCACCGGCACCGTGTCGCCGTCGAAGTCCGCAAGCAGGTTCGAGGTGACCGCCCGCCCGACCGCACCCTCCCGCGCGGTCGCGCCGACGACTGCGACCCGATCCGGATCGAACATCTCGTTGAGCGTACCCATCAACGTGCGACTACGCGCGTCCGGGGTTTAAACTCGGATGGGATGAGGTTCAGTAGCCGAGTCAATCGTGTGAGACGCTGTCGAACGAGCGTGCACCGTCCGCGATCCCGTCGTCCGTCGTCGTCCCGTCCGTGATCCCGCGGTCCGACGCCCGTCGCTCGAGGTCAGCGAGAGTCGGGAACTCGTCGACGTCGCCGGTTCGGACGGCTTCCGCGCTCGGGAGTCGCAGCCGGACGACGTTACCGTCGGCGTGGCTGTCGAACGCGAGCTGGCCCCCGGACCGGTCGGCGACCCAGTAC
>LFFM01000552.1_pt1 | contig 26395 bp, 26 predicted proteins | sample 643131 | NCBI WGS metagenome assembly LFFM01 (sample SAMN03777445, study PRJNA286221) | soda lake metagenome | biome: soda lake; feature: Kulunda steppe; material: water; isolation source: sample Tc-Br brine of Tanatar trona crystallizer | place: Russia: Kulunda steppe | collected 2011-07
AACAGGACGTGGCCGCGGGCGAGCAGCCCCGCGGTGACCTCTTCGAGCACGCGGCGATCGGCGACGACGGCGGAGAGCACCTCGTCGACGACGGTTTCAGCCGTCGTCGATGCGTCGGGGATCGACATATCGGATCACGCGGCCGCGGTGACTTATATATCGGCGGTCTCGTGCCGGTGGTGCGTTGCTTGAGTGGGTCGGGAAACCGTTCGTGGAGGAGGTCGTCTCGCCGGAGTGCACCTTGCTGGAGGGGAACTCCGTGAGGACGTCTGTTAAAATGCGAGGCTCGAGGGTGATATCCGTGTGTGTCTCGTTCTCAGGCCTTCGAGACCCGCCAGGTCGTCGCGCCGGTGTACGACCACTTCTCGATCTCGAGGTCGGAGACCGAGTCCTGTAGTTGGACGATCAGCGCACCGATCTCCTTCGACGAGAGCCCCACGTCATCGGAAATGAACTTCGCTTTGAAATACGTCTCGCCGTCGGCGGCCTCCGATCGAAGGTACGAGGCCAATCGCTCGGCTTTCGACGGAAGCTCCGATGACGGATCGGTCGTCGACTCAGTCGCAGTCTCCGCGTCGGTATGGGACGTGCTCGTACTCATCAGTGATCACCGTCGGGTCGGTTGTGTCCGTGTCCGATGACGACACACAGCATGTGTACTGCCAGCAGCGCGAGGGTGCTCCAGCCGCCGTCGAACGCGCCGACCCCGTAGATCGCGGGGAGGTACGCGACGGGGAGGAAGATCGCGGCCCAGAACGCGACGGCTCTGGCGCCGTCGACGGTGAGCCGTCGGAACCGGGTGGAGAGCGCCGTGCCGAGTCGAGTCGGCTCGTGTACGGATGAGGGGGACGTTTCACTTGACATCTGGGTCACCTGCTTCACTCCCACCATGGACCGGGGACATCATATAAGGGGACGAGCGTTGCGTCGTATTCGCCCCGATTAACGATTTCTGAAACCATTTAACGATGTTTTATCGGTCCTTTCGACGTTTTAAAATCCGTTTAGATCGTCTTAGATAGTTTATAGAGTGTTTTGAAGACACATCACTATGAACGCCCAGCAGTCGTTTCACCGTGCGATCATATCGGAGCTCCGGACGAACTCGAGTCGATCGAGGCGGATGGGGGCGGCGCGCGGACGCTCCGCGTTCACGACCGAGGACCGCACGGGAACCGAGCGAGACACAACGTCGATAGGGGCGGGCGCTGACGAGCTCCGAACCCCGGACGTCAGGTGATGGACCGCTGACGACACCCGACGCCCGACGCGAGAGCGAGAGACGACGGAGAGTCGACACTGACCGAGGAGGACGTCGACGACAGCCGTCGCTCTTCGGCGGGTCGTGGGCGGCCGACGGACCGACGCACGATCCGGCTTCGAATCGGAACGAAACCGTAAGCAGTGGTTCGAATCCGACGGGACATAACACGAAGAGCCGCGGTGTGGGCCGTCCGACTACTCGTCCTGCTCGTAGGGGTCGCCGACGGCGGACGGCATCTGCGTTTTCCCCCACACCGAGAGGACGACGATGACGATAACGTACGGGAACAGGTTCACGAGCCGGCTCGGAACCTCGATCCCGGCGGTCTGGAACTGGACCTGGAGCATGTCCAAGCCACCGAACAGAACGGCCGCCGCAGCCGCCCCGATCGGGTTGTAGTTCCCGAAGAGGTATGCGACGATCGCGATCCACCCCCGACCGTTCACCATCGTATCGCCGGTACCGACGAAGTTGCCCGCGTGTGCGAACAACACTGCACCCCCGAAGCCGGCCATCGCTCCCGAGAACAGCACCGTCGCGTACCGGACGCGATTGACGTTCACCCCGGCGGTGTCCAGCGCCTTCGGGTTCTCTCCGGCCGCCTGGACCCAGTATCCGTACCGGGTCCGGTAGAGGAAGACCCACGCGGCGATAACGAGCACGAGCGTGAACAGCACCAGCGGTGACTGGTCGAACACTACTGGCCCGATCCACGGGATCTCCGAGAGCCCGGGAACGCTCACTCTGTTGATGCTCGCCAGACCGGGACTGTTCCGACTGCCCCAGATCAGCGACGCGACGAACGGTGCGAAGCCGAGTCCGATGAACCACACCGCCAGTCCGGCGACGATCTGGTCGGCTTTATAATCGATCAACAGTACCGCAAAGATCGCGGTCAGGATCACGGACACGGCCACTGCAGCCGCCATCGCCAACCAGATGTCTCCTTGGCTGGGAGTGGTCCCGCCGAGCATGAAGAGCACCCCGGCGGTCGATATCGCACCGATGATCATGAAGCCTTCCAGACCGATGTTGAACACGCCGCTTTTTTCAGCGTACAGCCCACCGATCGCCGCCAGCGTGATCGGCGTCGCCATCTGTAGCGACCGGTTGACGAATCCGACGGTGAGCAGGCGCTCCAGTTGCCACCCGAACACGAACGAACCGATCGCTCCGAGCGCGACGAGCACGGCTGCCGCACTCGCCCCCAATCGGACCCATCGTCGTTCGAGGAGTCCCTCGTCACTCATCGGACCCACCTCCTAACCCCATGCGTGCACCGATCATTCTGAACAGCTCGGGAACCGCCACGAACAACACGACGAGTCCGATGATACCGTTGATAAGCTGTACGGGAACGTCGCTTCGGATCTGGATGTGTGAGCCGGCGGACTCCAACCCGCCGAAGAGGATGCCGGCGGGGATGACACCGATCGGGTTGTTCGCTGCAAGCAGACTCACGGCGATCCCGTCGAATCCGTAGTTTCCGATCCCCGCGGGATCGGTGAACGACCCCTGGATCATGATCGCGAAGATCGCACCGACGAGTCCCGCAACCATCCCTGAGAACGTCATCGTGGCGACGATCGTCCGCTCCGAGTCGACTCCCGAGAAGCGGGCAGCCGTCGCTTGGTACCCACTAGTAACCATGTCGTATCCGTATCTGGTTCGTGTGAACACGAACGCGACGCCGATTACTGTCAGGATCGCGATCCCGAGTCCGATGATCGAGAAGCTCGAGTCCGAGAACACGATCTGTGGGAACGAGACGTAGTCAGGCAGCTGCTCGGTACGGACGCTTCTCGCGTCCTCACCGCGCACCGGACCGTTGACGAGCCACCCCACCACTCCGATCGCGATGAAGTTCAGCATGATCGTGGTGATTATCTCGTTCGCGCCGGCGTACGCTTTCAGCACACCGGGAAGCGCACCGTATAGGCCGCCAGCCACGAGCGCACTGAGTATTCCGATCCCGATCAACAGAACGCCCCCGAGTACGCCGCCGGGGAGATACGGCGCGCTCCAGACGATCGACATCACGCAGGCGAAGCCACCGACGACGAGCTGTCCCTGAACTCCGATGTTGAACACGCCGGCGCGGAACGCGACGGCGACCGCGAGCCCGGCGAGGATGAACAGCGTCGAGAATCGGAGGGTTCGTGCGATGGCTCGCTCGCTCCCGAACGCACCAACGACCATTTGTGTCGCGAACCGAACCGGGTTGTATCCCGCGAGCGCGACGATTATCAATCCGATCCCGATCGCGAACGCGGTCGCACCGACCGCGATACCGATCCGTTCGAGCACGGTCGCGTTCAACAGGTAACCGGCAACTCGCTCGAGGAGTCCTCCAGAGTCGTCCGCCGATCGGTCGGCACTGCTCATCGATCGGCCTCCGCGGTGTCATCGGTTCCGAGTCCAGGTGAGACCTCTGCGTCCTCGTCTATGCCGTGACCGGTCATGAGCAGGCCGAACTCTTCTTCCGTGACGCCGTCAGGATCGACGACGTCAACGAACTCTCCTTCATACATCACTGCGACCCGATCCGCGAGCTTTCGAACCTCTTCCAGCTTCGAGGAGACCAGAAGGGTTCCGACCCCGCGATCACGAAGCTCGATGAGGCGATTGTGGATGAACTCGATCGCCCCGATGTCAACGCCACGAGTCGGATGTGCGGCGACCATTAGTGTCGGATCGTGTTCGATCTCTCGTCCGACGATGAACTTCTGTTGGTTCCCGCCCGACAAGGAAGACGACGTAGCTGTCGTCGTCGGCGGTTGGACGTCGTACTCGTCGACGATCGACTCTGCATGGTCGGCCACAGTGCTCCAGTCGACGATCGCGCCGTTGACGAACGGTTCGATCGTCTGGTTCCCGAGCAGCGCGTTACGGACGAGGTCGTAGTCCTGGACGAGACCCTCCTTCTGTCTGTCTTCGGGAACGTACGCGATCCCGGATTCGATCCGGTCTCGCCGACTCATCGCCGTGGCGTCACGCCCGTCGAACTCGATGGACCCGTCGTCGACCGATCGAAGGCCCGTGATGGCCTCGATCAGCTCCGTTTGGCCGTTCCCTTGCACGCCAGCGATTCCGAATATCTCACCCTCGCGAACCGTGAGATCGATCCCGGAGACCTGTTCGACACCTCTATCTCCGGAGACGCGGAGATCAGTCGTGTTCAATACTGTATCGCCCGGCTCTCCCTCGCGGTCGAGCCGGTCGAAGAGCACCTCTCGACCGACCATCATGCGGGCGAGACCACGCTCGTCCGTCTCAGCCGCGTCGACGCTGCCAACGGCTTGACCGTCACGCAGTACGGTGATCCGGTCGGCGGCCGTGAGGGCCTCGTCGAGTTTGTGCGTGATGAAGATCAGCGAGTGACCGTCCTCGCGGAGGTCGTCCATCACGTCCATGAGCCCGTCGACTTCCTGCGGGGTCAACACGGCGGTCGGCTCGTCGAGGATCAACACGTCCGCACCGCGGTACAGGCTCTTGACGATCTCGATTCGCTGTTGCACCCCGACGTCGAGGTCCCGAACCGGCGTGTCGAGGTGGCGAGCGACGTCGAACCCGTACCGGTCGCTGATCTGGGTTATCTCCTCGCGTGCCGTCGCCTCATCGACGAGCCCGTTCTTCGTTGGCTCGTGGCCCAACACGACGTTCTGGAGCACTGTCATCGGCTCTATCAGCTGGAAGTGCTGATGGATCATCCCGATCCCGGCGGCCATGGCGTCACGTGGCGACGCGAACGAACGTTCCACGCCATCCACGACGATCGTTCCGTCGGTTGGCTGGTACAGCCCGTAGAGGACGCTCATCAGCGTCGTCTTTCCCGAGCCGTTCTCGCCGAGCAACGCGTGGATCGTTCCCTCCTCCAGCGTGAACGTCACCTCGTCGTTCGCGACGACGTCGCCGAAGCGCTTGGTGATCCCGTCGAGCCGAACCGCGGTGCTATTGCCTGTACTCATCGGTCACCCCACGAAATATCGGGTCGCACCGCCCGATCAGCAGCCGGTCGGGCCGCAGGTCAGTTCGATCTCCCCAGCGATGAACGCGTCCTTCGCGTCCTCGAGGTTCTCGTCGAGTTCGGCCGGCAGCTCTCCATCGAACTCCTGGCCGGTGACGAAGTCGATACCGCCCTGTTCGATGCTGAGGTTCCGCTCGCCGGACACGCTGTCCCAGTCGTCGTTGACGATCGCCGAGATCACGTCGAACGTCGCCTCGTTGAGCGCCTTGATGGACGAGCCCAGGATGACGTCGGAGTACTGGTCCTCGGTGATCGACTGGTCGACGTCCACGCCGAGCCCGAACCGGTCGTTGTCCTGTGCCGCGGAGAACGCGCCGGCGCCTGCGGCGGAGGCGGCGTGCCAGACGATGTCGGCGCCGTCGTCGATCTGGGAGGACGCCACGTCGTTCGCAGCTGACGTGTCGGAGAAGCTGCCGCCGTATCCGGTGAGGACCTCGGCATCGTCGTTGACCCATTCGATACCCTCGATGTAGGAGGTCTCGAAGGCGTTGATCAGGTCGATGTCCTCGCCGCCGACGAAGCCGACGACGCTCTCGTCGGGATTCGTGCTACTGTCGCCATGCTCGATGTCGTGGGTCGTGAGCGTGCCGGCCGCGACGCCCGCGAGGAACGACATCTCGTGGTTCATCTCGATCCAGCCGGAGACGTTGTCCGCCCCCTCGACGTGGTCGTTGATGAGCATCCAGTTCTGGTCGGGATACTCCTCGGAGTTCTCGACGAGCGGGTCGAAGTGCTGCTGACCCACCATCACGATGACGTCGTAGATACCTTCCTCGGCGAGTTCGGACTGCACCGAGCCGTACTCGGCCTCCTCGGTTTCCTCGACGTCGTTGATGTCGAGATCGAACTCCTCTGCCGCATCACGGAGTCCATCCCGTGCGTTATCATTGAACGCGTTGTCGTCGAACCCCGCCGGGCTCGAGATGATCGCGGCGTTGTACTCCGCTCCCCCCTCGTCGTCCGCACAGCCCGCGAGGCCGACGGCCCCGAGCGCGGCCGTCGACGCGAGAAACGCGCGACGATCGACTGTCCCTGCTGAGTGCGGTTCGACGGAGATCGTGTCCGAGTCGGTTTCCGAATGAGTCTGGCGTGACATACCGTTCCGATAGATCACCATCGTACCTCATAAATGCTGTTATTCGTGGCCGAATACGTAAGCAAATGAGACACAATCGGCAACGAGTGCCGAGAGTCTCATGAATACGTATCGAGGTTTTATCCGGCATACGTATCGATGTTATATCAGAAAAGATCACTAACTGGCGCACGAAGGATCCGAGCCGGGAGCGCATATCCGAGTGAGGTTTAACAGGACCGGACACGACGAACGGAACATGACTTGGCGCGTCGTCGGCGCGAACTTCGATCAGATGCACATGAACACGAATCTCGAGTGGATCGCCGACCACGATAAGACCGAGCTCGTCGGTGTCTGTGACGAGTCGCCGGGGAGCTCGACCGGATCCGTCCATCGGGTGGTCGACGAGCTCGGTCTTGCGGCGGATCGGGCGTACGACTCGCTTGATCGGTGTCTCGACGAGCTGACTCCGGACGTCGTGATCGGTTGTCCGAAGAACGCCGACCACGCCGAGTTCGTCGAGCGGGTCGCGCCACACGACCTGGCGATCGCCATCGAAAAACCGCTGGCGATGACGCTGGCTGACGCCGATCGAATGCTGGACGCGGTCGCCGGAAGCGACAGCCGGCTGTTCGTCAACTGGCCGGTCATGTGGGACCCCGCCAAGCATACCCTCAAGGCGCTCGTCGAGACGGGAACGATCGGCGAGGTCCTGGAGGTCCAGTACTACGGCGGCAACGCGGGTGCACCCCCCGACGACAGCTGGTTCTACGACCCGGATGCGGGCGGCGGATCGCTGCTCGATTATCTCTGTTACGGCGCGACGTTCACCACGTGGTTCCGTGACGGCGACCTTCCGACAGCGGTGACTACCGAGACGTACACTCCGCCGGAGCTGGAAGTGGACGTCCAGTCGGCGACGGTGTGTCGGTACGAGACCGGGCTGTCGACGTTCCAGACCACCTGGCGGATGGTGACGAACCCGTGGGAGACCCAACCGCAACCGGCGAAGGGATACGAGATCGTCGGCACCGAAGGATCGATAAGCACCCGGGAGCGCTCGGCACCGATCCGCGTCCAGACCCGGGATCGTCCCGAGGGATACGCGGTCGACCCCGATCCGCCCGCGCCGCGGTTCGAGAACCTGGCGACCTATCTCGTCGACCGGCTCGAAACCGGTGCAGAACCCGAGGGGCCCGCGGATCCCGCGTTCTGTCGCGAAGCACAACGTATCATCGAGACCGCCCGACGGAGCGCACGGACGGGGAGCCGAGAGTCGCTCGTCGACGAATAACTCCCGTCGTCTCCCGACTCCTCAGCGCCGTGCCGGCGGGGGCGTGTAGCTCTCGAGGTCGGCCTCGGCGAAAACCACCTCGCGACCCTCCTCGGCCGACTTATATGCTGCCATACAGGTTCGCAACACGCGATAGCCGTCGGTCAGGTCCAGCTCACCGTTCTCGCCGGCACGGAACGACTCGACCGCGTCGCGGTTCTCGGCGACGAACCCCCCTTTCACGACGTCCGCGGCGGCGATGGGGGTCCGCCCGCTCGTCGCGTTCTGTTTCTCGGCCCACCCCTCGTCGTCGCCGACGGCATCGGAGAGGAAGACGCTGGAAGAGGCCTCGTCCGAGAGGACTTGTCCGGAGTACTCCGGACCGAGGAGCTCGATCGTCCGTCGCACGCCCGACCCGACGTAACACCAGGATCCGGTCGCCTCCGAGACGACCGGGGCCCCGTCGGCGTCCTCGTACCGCACCGTCGCTCTGGCGTAGTCGTCCGCCGGGTTCGTCTCGTAGTCGACGCCGTATTGCTCCCGCAGCGCCGTGGCGTACTCCTCACGCCCCCACTTGAGCGTCTCCGTGTCCGCGGTCACGGAGACCGGGGTGAGACCACCGGCAGGGTCGTCGTCCCGATCGCGCTCGTCGTCCGTCCCCGGGTCGTCCACCCCCACGTCGGTCGGCTCGTCCATCGGGTCCGACAACAGCACCTCGTTGCCGGCGAGCGCGTGACAGAGCATGTCGGTCAACGCGCCGCCGCCCTGTTTCTCGCCATCCCAGAACCACGCCGAGTGGGGCCCGGCGTGTTCCGCCTGCGCTCGGGCGAGATACGGCCGGCCGGCCTCTCTCCCCCGTGACCACAACAGCTCCCGTAGACCGTTGATATCCGGTTCGTGCGGCCAGTTCTCTAGGTAGGCGTGTGGCACTCCGGCGGATTCCACGCGCTCGAGGATCCGACTCGCCTCCGTAAGGTTCCGGGCGATCGGCTTCTCCATCGCGATCCCTTGGAGGGTCGCGCCGTCCTCGAGAGCGTCGACTGCCTCGTCGATCACGTCGGCACGAGTGAAGTTCGGCGAGGTGATCCACAGCCCGTCGACCGCAGGGTTCGCGACCAGCTCCGCGACCGAGTCGGCCACGGTCGGATCTCCCCATCCCCGTTCTCGGCAGGTGTCCGCGACCGTCTCGGCCGTGCTTCGCGTCCTGTTCTGTAGTCCTGCGACGTGGACCTCGGGGAGGTACCCGACGCTCGGGAGGTGTCGTTCCTGAACGATGAACCCGCAGCCGACGATGCCGATACCGAATCCATGAGTGGCCATGTATCGTCGCCCTCCCCGGGAGCGTTTAGTTCACACGGTGGCTGTCTCACGTCGACGCGAGGGCTCGTTTCGCCCGAACGCTTCCGAGCGAAACGCTTCTCACAGCGTATCGAACTCGATCACCGACTTGATCCGATCGTCGCCGGTTTCGAACGCCGACTCCACCTCGTCCGGAGCGAACACGTCGGTGATCACGTCCTCGGCGAGCCACTCCGGAAACGCCTCCAGCGTGTCGATCGCGGCACGGAAGTGTGGAACGCTGGAGTTGACGCTGCCGACGAGTGCCTTGTTCGACAGGACGAACTCCCGGTGAAGCCGTCCCCCATCAAGGGTGATCGAGCGGTCGCCGGGGATCCCCAACAGCGCGCCGACGCCGTTGGGCGCGAGCAGGTCGATCGTCTCGAAGGCGTGGGGCGCGTGACCCGTCGCTTCGAACACGAGATCCATCGGCTCGTGAACGTCCGGGATCTCCCGAAGGGTGTCCTCACGGGAGTCGACGTAGGTGGCCCCGAGACGCTCGACGATGTCGATCGTCGGATCGGGCCGGTCCCGACGCCCGAGACAGTAGACCCGATCGAAGCCGGCCGCCCGCAACAGTCCGACCGCGAGCAGCCCCAGCGGACCGTTACCGAGCACCATCGCGCTCTCGGGGTCCCACTCGAAGGCGGAGCGGGAGGCGCGCGCCAGCGTCAGGGCCTTTTCGACGTTGCTGATCGGTTCGATCAGGAATCCCGTCTCCGCGAGCGCGGTCGGCACCGGGACCAGGAACTCCGCCGGACTGGTGACGTACTCGGCCATGAACCCGTGTGCGCCGGCGATCCCCCGCTCGACGTAGTGGCCCTCGGGAGCCATGTCCGGCTCGCCGCGCTCGAAGTAGTCTGTCGGTCCCCCCTCGACCGGCCGTCGAACCGTCGGCACCACGAGCTGGCCCGCGTCGAGGTCACTCCCGTTGGGATCCTTGACGACGCCGATCGCCTCGTGACCCAACACGAGACGTGATGCGCCCTCGGGGTAGCCCCCATGTCCGCCCGCGATCACCTCGTGATCGGTCCCGTCGATGCCGACGCGAAGGATCCGAACCAGCGCCTCGCCCGGATCCGGATCGGGACGGTCGATCTCGCGGACGTGTGGAGCCTCGCTTCCGGGAGTCACGACGATCGCGCGCATCGTGCTCACTCCTCCTCGGCGGTTCCGGCGGTTTCGGTTGTGACCGAAACGATCCGCTCGACGACGTAGTCGGCCTCCTCGTCGGTGAGACACATCGGATTAAGCGTGAACTCGCCGTCGTCGATCGAGTCCGCCCCGACGAACACCCGGGGCTCTTCCGACCGAAGCTGACCGATGATCTCGGTCGCGGATCCGCTCCCCCCGACGCTCACGACCACCTCCGGTGCGACCGACCGCCCGCTCGTGTCGACTCGCGTCGAGAGATCGGATGCCGCCGTCACGCCCGTCGCCATCCGCTCCGCCCGGTCGTGCCAGTCGTCTGCACGAGCGTCCTCGTCCTCCGCGAGGAACGCATCGATCGCGGCGAGCAGTCCGACGAGCTCCTCCTTCCCGACCTTGAGCGGCCGTCCGATTCCCTGTTTCGGGACGCCGTCGAGCGCGTCGGCGTCGACCAGCTCCGACGGCGGATCCCAGACCGCTTCGGCCGCATGCATGTCGAGCTGTTGGCGCGCGACCGACCGGATCAGGTCCTGGCGGCCGGCGAGGACGCCCGTCGTCTGTGGACCGCGGAGACCCTTCCCGCCGCTGAACGCGACGAGGTCCGCGCCCTGCTCGGTGAACCACGAGAGGTTCGCAGCCGGCGGCACCTCCGCGGCCGCGTCGACGATCACCGGGAGGTCGTGTTCGTGAGCGATCTCGCACACCTCAGCGAGCGGCGGCGTCCCGTAGGACTTGTACACGTGGCCGATCGCGACCGTGTCCTCCCCGATCGCGTCAGCGTACTCCCACGGTTCGACGTCGCGGGAACCGGTTCCGAGGTATCGGTCGTTCGTGCCGACCTCGACTATCGAGGCTCCGGCGGTCCGGAACGCGTGATCGTATCCGGTTCGGTGGGTCCGTGGCATCACGATCTCGTCCGCAACACCTGTCGTCTCCGGCAGCCGAGACATGGTTCCGAGGTCATCGTCGGCGATACACGCGGCGGCCGCCAGCACCATGCCGCCGGCCGCTCCGTTCGTAACGTATCCGGCTTCCGCGCCCGTTATCGCTGCGATCCGGTCGCTCGCAGCGGCCTGGAGATCGGAGAGTCTGACGAACGATTCGGCGGCTCCGGCCATCGCCTCGACGGCTTCCGGTCGGATCCGGCTCCCTCCGATGCGGGTCTTCGTTCCCGTGGCGTTGATCACTTCGGGAACACCCCATCGGTCGTAGACGGTTTCGCGGTTCATACTCGTCCTGTCGTCGCTGCAGTCATATACTCCGTGGTCGGCGAGGGTGAGAAGCCGACCGGACCGGAGCTCGTTGCGTTCCGATGCTACCGGTAGGCCGGGGGTCCGTCGCCGGCAACCGTCGTGTTCACGTTCACGCGTCTCCGTCGGATTGGAACGGCTCCCCGACGGCGCGCCGCGGGAGCAGGCTCATCAGCTCCGTTCGTAGCTCCTCCGCGGACGCGAACTGGGTCGCGGTCGATTCGGCGATCGTCTCCCCGAGGGAGACCTCGCCGTCCGCGAGCCGCACGATCACGTCGTCACACGCGGTCGCGACGCTCGACGGATCGGTCGGGTACTCCAACGTCGTGAGGACGGCATCGATACGATTTAACCTGATCGTTCGTGTCATTACGTACGATGACGTCTCCTGAGAGCATCAATCTATGTATACGGTCGATCCGCCGATCGACCGTCGTCGCGATCCGTCCTCGCGCCGTCCGCTCGGCGGCGGCGATGGGTCCGTCCATCGATCGGATGATATAGGCTCGTTCGTCCCGCAGGTATCCGATGAACATGGACGCACCCACTACCCGCACGGTTCTGCTCGCCTGCACGGTCGTCGCGGCCATCGCAACCGGTGGGAGCCTCTACTTCAGTGAAGTGGTAGGACTGTACCCGTGTGACCTCTGTTGGATACAGCGGATCGGGATGTATCCGCTGGTCGTCGTTCTGGGCGTCGCTGCCTACGAGGATCGGATCGCCGTCTGGCGGACGGCGCTTCCGCTTTCGTTCGTCGGGGGAGTCGTGTCCGCCTACCACTCGTATATTCAACGGACCTCGACGGCGAGCTGTTCGCTCGGTGGCGGGTGTACTAGCGTTCAATACGAGCTGCTAGGGCTCCTCTCGATACCTAACCTGGCGCTGATCGCGTTCTCGATGGTCTCGATCGGACTCGTGTTCGGCGTGCGTCGTTGCCGGTAGCAGAACGGCTCGACACCGCCACGCCCGATTCCCGAGACGTTTATATCCGCCGACGGATGAGCACTCGGCATCGAATGGCCGAGCCGATCCTCAAGTGGGCCGGCGGCAAACGACAGCTGCTCGACTCGTTGTACGCGCGGTTCCCGCGCTCGTACGAGCGCTACCACGAACCGTTCGTCGGCGGCGGCGCACTCTTTTTTGATCTCGAGCCCGATGCTGGAACGATCAACGACGCGAACCCGCGGCTCGTCTCTCTGTACGAGACGGTCCGTGACGAGCCCGACGCGCTCATCGAGCGGTTGGAGTCGTTCGACGACCCCGAGTCGGACCCGAACCCGACCCTGCCCTATGCCGAGACCACCCAGCGCGGTCGCGAGGTGACGAACTACTACTACCAACAGCGTGCCCGGTTCAACGACCGCCCGTACACGGGCGAGTTCGACCCGCTCGAGGAGGCCGCGCTGCTCGTGTATCTGAATCGAACCTGCTACAACGGGCTCTACCGCGAGAACGCAGACGGGGGGTTCAACGTCCCTGTCGGCCGGTACGCGAACCCGGACTGGATCAAACGTGACCGGATCCGTCGAGCGAGCGACGCGCTCGAAGACGTCGAGATCCACGCGGAGGACTTCTCGTACGTCCTCGACGCCGCGAAGCCCGGGGACCTCGTCTACTTCGATCCGCCGTACGAACCGATGAGTACGACGGCGGATTTCACGGAGTACAGCGCGGCCGGATTCGACCGGGGCGATCAGGAGCGCCTCCTCGACGTCGCGACCGAGCTCGACGACCGGGGAGTGGGCGTCCTGTTGAGCAACAGCGGTGTGATGTACGAGCCGTACGCCGAGGCCGGTTTCCACGTCGATACGGTCGGCGCGACTCGCGCGATCAACCGGGACGGTGACGGCCGCGACGAGGTCGACGAGGTGATCGCGACCACCGTTCCGGCGTGTGACCGTCAGCCGTCCGAGTAACGGTCGATATCGGCGTTCGACTGGAGTGACCACGGTTTCTCGACCGGTGCCGGCGGGCTTTTGTACCCCGCCCGCCGTCGATGCGGTATGACCGGTCTCGATATCGATCTCGTTCTCGTGCCGGTGGACGGTAGCGATGCCTCCCACGAGGCCGTCGATTACGCCATCGGCATCGCCGACGAGTACGGCGCGGCGGTCCACGCGCTGTACGTCCTCGACGAGCGAGTGGTTCGCCAGCTGGAGTCGGGCGAGACGGACGAGGCGGACGTCGCCGCCGACACGCAGTCGTTCACCGACTCCGTCATCCGCCGTGCGGAGGCCGCTGGCGTCGACCACGGTAACTCGATCGCCTACGGGTTCTCCACGGAAGTGAAGACGGTCCACCCCGGTAGTGTCGTCCTCGACACGGCGGAGGAGCTCGATGCGGATTTCATCGTCGTCCCTCGCGAGCCCGTCACCGGGGATCCCGGACAGGTGCTTGAGAAGGCGGCCGAATACGTCCTCCTCTACGCGAGCCAACCGGTTCTCTCCGTGTGATCGGCAGAACGGGGGGCGCCCGGTTTCCGCGGCGGACCCGAAACCCTTTCACGCCGAGAACTCCCGGATTCGATGATGCTCGAACGTCTGCCGCTCCTCCCTGACGGAACGACGCTTCCGCCGGTCCCGTACCTCATCGTGGTTCTCGTCGGCGGCGTGGCAGTCGCGCTCGCGGTCCGCCGACGCCGCCCCGCCGTCACCCGGACACACGTGCTCGCGCTCGTTCCGTGGATCGCCCTCGGGGCCGCGTTCCACGTCCTCTACGTTCTCGACGCGCTTCCGACGGCTCTCTCCCCGTTCGGCAGCTCGCCGACCGTCTACGCGGTGGTTGCAACGCTGGCCGGCACGGTCTGGGTCGTTGCCGACGCCGCCACCACGACCGTCGGGCGGGAGCCGTCGACGGCCGACTCGACCCGTCTCGATCCCGCGCACGTCCCGACCCTGATCGCCTTCGTCGGGACGCTCCTTCTCGGTCCGGTCGTCGCCGTAGCGTTCACCCTCGGTGTTTCCGGCGCTGGCGCTCGCTGGTCGCTCGTCGCGCTGGTCGCGACGGTCCCGATCACGGTCGTCGTCTGGTTGGGGCTCGCTCGGGCGAGCCCGGGGGTCGCGACCACGGGCGGCGTCGGCGTTCTCGCCGTGTTCGGTCACGCGCTCGACGGGGTTTCGACGGCGGTCGGCGTCACACAGCTCGGCTTCGGCGAGCGTACCCCCGTTTCGCGGCTCATCCTCGAGATCGGTGGCGTCCCTCCCGTCCCGCCGTTCGGGGAGGGATGGGTGTTCCTGCTGGTTAAACTGGTCGTCGCGAGCCTGCTCGTCCATCTGTTCGTTCCGTACGTTCGTGAGGAACCGGGCGAGGCATCGCTGCTGTTAGGGATCGTCGCTGCGGTCGGTCTCGGTCCCGCCGTTCACAACCTGATCCTGTTCACCGTCGCGGCCTGACACCGGGACGCCGCCCCGTCAGTCCTCCTCGACGACCTCGGGGTCCTCGATGGCCGACTGAAGGGAGTCAAGCCCGTTCACCCACTCGGAAACGAGACCGTACTCCAGCTCCTCGACGAGCTCGATATCGAGGTGGTGCCCGTCGATGACCCGGGTTCCGGCCTGCACGATGTAGCCGAGCGCGGCGTCGAGGTCCTCGTCAGCCTCGGCGTCGGCGGCGGCCCGGACGAGCTCAGCGACGTCGCCGTCGACGACCCCGCCCACGACGAACTCCTCGGCGGCGTAGAACACGGGCACGAGCGACGTCTGCACACCGTCTATCAGCATTCCCTTGTCCTCATCGTCGAACGAGACCTCCGCGAGGACGATGTCGCTGACCTCGCGGATCTCCTCGACTGCACGCTCCTCGCCGATACGGTCTTCCTCGAGTGCTGCCAGGACCTTCGCGATCGCGATGGCGGCGTCGTCTTGGAGATTCAACAGGAGCCGGGCGGAGTCCTCGTTTTCGGGATCGAGCTCCTCCTCAGCGAGCCTGTCGAGCCAGTTCTGCCAGCGTTCCTCGGAGTAGAACGTCTCAACGGCGTCGTCCTCGGTCATACCCCATACCTCTCCCGGACTACTCAAAGGCCTTTCTTATCATCGTCCCCTGCGAGACGCCGTCACACTCTCTCGAGATGGGATCAGCGTCCCTCCGAATCCGTGGGAGTCACCTCGCCGTCCCCCAGGGTCGCCTCGGTGTCGACCCCGTACACCGCGGCGGGCGTTTCGACGTGTGCTCGGCGGACCGCGTCGTCGTACCCCTCTGCAAGCAACCATCGAACCCGGCGTGGGACGGTCTTCGGCCCGAGCACCATCCCCGGACGATCGGGATCGTCGACGAAGTCCGTCTCCATCAGGAAGGGATCGCCGGATTCGGCCGCACGCTCCAGCCGATCTCGATTGCTCATTACGCTCGGAACGGGTCCTTCGAGCCGCCCGGCCGCGTAGTGTTTCACTACCTGGCCGCGATCAAGCCCAACCGCCTCCGCCGCCTCCGCGAGGGCCGTGAGGTCCTCGCTCGCTTCCGTGTGGAGCTGTACCGCACACCCGACCTCGGCCGCGCGCTCGAAGGCGGTCCGGGTCACCGCGTTCGATGCCTCCCACACCGCGTCGCTCACGTCGTAATGTGGACGGCCGGATTTCAGCGCGAGTGCGCGACCGTCCGCGACGTACTCGCTCGCGACCGCTATCCCGCCAGCCATCAGGTCCCGGGCTGCCGCCGGTGAGAACCCTCGCTCGTCGACCAGGCGGGTTATTAGGCCGGGATGGACCCCGAGGACGGGCCAGGCGCGCCCCGGGAGGACGTCGGTCGCGTCGGCGACGGCCTCGATCGTTTCCTCGAACACCGCTCGGAAGTCGTCCGGGTCGTCCGGCTCCACCCCGAGAAGCCAGGACGGCTTGTTGACGACGAGCAAGTGGGTACCGCCGAGTCGAGCGAACGCTTCGACGGCTTCGATACCCTGCCCGTGCCGCGGATCGAGATGGAGATGATCGTCCAACACGGGCGTGTCGAGGGCGGGTTCCGTCATGTCTCGGATCGCGGTCCGTGGCCGGATATGCGTTCCGTGCCGGCCGGGACCACCCGTGGGGGTCGGCGGAAAGCCTCTTGACGGTACTGGTCGAAGCGAACGCATGCATCGTCCGCTCCTCGTCGTTGCCCTCGTCGTTCTCGGCGGGCTGTTGATGGCGAACCCGCTGTATCTCCCTTTCACGGTCGACGATCCCACGACGGGGTACTCCCATGCGGTCCAGCCGATCGAGCCCGGTGCACTCGATGACGGGGTCGAGGTGATCGATCGTCGCGACCTCGATCCCGAGGCACGCGAGGCGTTCGACCGTGCACGCGACTCGCCTGAGGGGGGGTTCACGGTCGAGGATCCGGACGAACGGGTCGATTCGCTCCCGTATCCGGCCGAGCCGACGACCGGCGACGGGATACTCGTCGTCGCCGACGGGGAGGACCGCTACGAGTTCTGGACCCGGACAGTCGAACGTGAGCCCGGATCGACGATCGTTCAGCGGCTCGTCGTCCAGCCGGTCGGGTTCCTCGTCGGCTTTCTCGCGCTCGTTGCCGCCGTCGCGGTCGCGATCCGCGGACCGCCGGGCGACGGCCCGCCGGACGTCGAGAGGCGGTGAGGGATCCGCCGGACACAACACCTATAGCCGACCCGTAACGAGGGAGTTGACGTCGATGGTGTCCCGCTTGACTCCCACCCGACTCTCCCGGCGAGCCGCGGCGGGTATCCGTCGGATCGCTGCCGGAACCCGCGAGCGGGTTCGGATCGACACCCGATCGCTCGCCGCGTTCCGGATCGCGCTCGGACTGTTGATCGTCGCGGACGTGCTTCTTCGGTCGCGGAACCTCGAACGGTTTTACACGGACGACGGGGTCGTCCCGGCCGAGCTCGCGATCGCCGCCGAACCCGTGGCGGCCTACTCACCGTACGCGCTCGTGACCTCGCCGCGCGGGGTGTCCGTCCTGTTCGTGATCACCGCCCTCGTCGGGGTCGCGCTCGCGATCGGCTACTACACCCGGCTGATGACGGTCACGGCCCTCGTTCTCGTCGTCTCGCTCGATGCACGCAACCCGTTCGTGTTGAGTTTTGCCGACGTGTTGTTCGCGACGTTGCTCGCGTTCGCCGTCCTCCTCCCGCTCGGCGAACGCTGGTCGGTGGACGCGGTCGTGTCGGACCGGCCGCGACGTGAGTCGGTCGCGAGCGTCGCGACCGCGCTGGTGCTCACGCAGGTGGTCGTGATGTACGTCGTTAACGGGTATCACAAGACGACTTCGGAGCTGTGGCGTTCCGGGGAGGCCGCAGTGTTGATCCTCGGCATCGACGAGATCACGTTCCTCCTCGGGGACGCGTTGCGGGCGGTCCCCGAGCTCCTCCGCGTCGGTGGGTTCGTCTGGCTGGTCATGTTGTGTCTCGCGTGGCTACTGGTCCTTCTTCGTGGCCGGTCGAGACACCTGTTCGTGGCGGCCTTCATGATCGCACACCTCTCGATGGCGCTCACGGTCCGGATCGGGGCGTTCTCGTACGTCTGTCTCGCCGGGCTGGTGTTGTTCCTCCAGGGGTCGGCCTGGTCGGACCTGGACCATGTCGGTCGACGGGTCCCGATTCGGTTCGGCATTCCTCGTTCCCGTCTCGTGTCCGCCCGTGCTCGGCTCGTTGCGATCGCTCGTCGGGTTCCACGGCCGACGACGACGTTCCCAGCACGGCTGCTCACGGCGATCCGTCGCCGGCTTCCCGAGTCGATCGCTTCCCACGCGGTCGTCGTCGTCGCGGTCGCGGGCGTCGTGACCGTCCTACTCATCGCTGGCGGACTGTCCGCCGCCGGCGTTCTCGACGACGACACGCCGCAGGCGGAGGTCGACGCCGGGATGGCTGCCCTCGTCGACTTCCAGACCGATTGGTCGATATTCGCGCCGGTCCCGCGGACGACGGATCGGTACTACGTGTTCCCGGCGCGGGCGACGGACGGATCCGTGGTCGACGCCTACACCGATCGCTCGCTCTCGTACGATCGGCCGTACGAGACGCTCCAGAACCAGCATTCGACCTATCGTGAGCGGTTCTATATGGTCTCCGTGTTCGAGGACGAGCGTGTCGCCCGACAGCTCGCGGAACACGTCTGTGAGACGTATCGAACCGAGTCGGGCTCATCGCTCGAACGGATCGAGATGTATCGCGTAACGGAGGAAATAACCCGTGAAACGATCGCCGCCCCAGAAACACGAGAGCGCTCGTTCTCCCGAACCCTCGCTCAGGACTGTGCCGGCGGGAATAACGGTGACGCGCTTCCGTCGCCGCCAAGCGCGTGATCGCGCTCGATCCGGTTAGCTCGTCTCGTCGGTGTCCTCGTCGGTGTCGGTGTCCTCGTCGGTGTCGGTGTCCCCGTCGGTGTCAGTGACGACCTCATCGAGGTGTCTTTCTACGGTTTCGTCGACGGTCTGTTCCACGGTTTCGTCGACTGTTTCCTTGACCGTCTCATCGACTGTTTCCTCCACCGTTTCACCGACGGTCTCCTCTACCGTTTCCTCGACGGTCTTCTCTACCGTTTCCTCGACGGTCTCCTCTACTGTCTCACCGACGGTCTCCTCTACCGTTTCCTCGACGGTCTCTTCTACCGTTTCATCCACGGTCTTTTCTACCGTTTCCTCGACGGTCTCTTCTACCGTTTCATCCACGGTCTTTTCTACCGTTTCCTCGACTGCCTTCTCGACGTCTTCGGACACCTGCTCGACGGTCTCTTCGACGTCCTTCGTCACTTCGCCCACCTTCTCCTCGACGGTTTCTTCGACCTCTTCCGAGACCTTCCCGACGGTCTCGTCGACGGTCTCCTCGACCTCCTCGGCACGCGGTCGACGGTCGACGCGCTCGTTCACGGCCTCGAGCCGGTCGATGACCTCGTTTACCTCGGTTTTGAGGGTCTCCTCGACGTTCTCGGTGACTTCCTCCGTCATCCACTCCGGATCGAATCTGGCCATCTTCCAGGTGACGTGAACGACGTACGACACGAGCACACCCAGCCCGAACGCGCCGCCGACGGTGTCTCCGACGAACGCGAAGAGCACGACCGCGACGAATATCAGGAGCCCGTACGCCAGGTCGACGAAGAAGTCGACTCGGTTCGGATTCACTACCGCACGCCTCCGCGTGTCTCGGACGTTTCGGTCATTGTTCTTCGGTTGGCCGTTCCCGCTCCAGCCGGTAATACCGATCGCTTCACCCGTTCCCGTTCGACACCGGCGATCGTGGCTCTCGCGTCGGACCCCGTCTCGAGCCCCGGACGCGACGAACCTCGGTCACGCCGCCGCCGACTCCTCGGCCTCGAGCGCCCGCCGGGTCGGTTCGTCTACCTGAACGAGATGACACAGCGGGTTTCCGGGATACACGACCGGGTTCTCGAGGACACCGATGAGCAGCCCGGTGAAGGGTGCTTCGACGCCGATCGCGTCCTGCTTGAACGGGTTCGTGATCGTCGCGATCCGATCGCCCTCGTGAACTAGCGAGCCGCTCTCGTGGTGGGTGTCGACGATCCCGCCGGCGTCGGCCCGGAGCCACGTTTTCTCTCCGGCTCCGGCGACGATCGTCCGCCACCCGGGCCAGCGCACCGCGTCCCGGGTCAGTAGTCCGTACTCGGCGAACACCGAGCGGACGCCCGCGAGCGCGTCGTCGATGAGTCCGCGTTGGAACCGGTGGGCCTCGCCCATCTCGATCGTTATCGTCGGTGTCCCGTCGGCGGTCGCCTCGCCGCGGAGCGTGCCGCTCCGTCCCTCGCTGTCGATGACGACGCTCGATCCGAACGCCATCGCGAGACGGTGGACCCCCTCGTCGGCCATGTCGCCGCGGATGTGGAGCATGTTGGTCCGCCCCCGAGTCGAGGTGTGGAAGTCGAGGCCGAGATCGCACGGTTCGATGAAGTTCGAGTAGATCCGATGGGCCATCCGCTTCGAGCTCGTCGATCCCGGTCGGCCGGGGAACGACCGGTTCAGATCGCGGTCGTACACCGGGAGGTATCGTTGTTGGGCCAAGAATCCGGGAACGTTGAGCACGGGAAGACAGACGAGCGTGCCGGCCAGCTGCGAGAGGTCCCACTCGTGGGCGACCTCCCGGACCACCTCGATCCCGTTGAGCTCGTCGCCGTGGGAGGCAGCCGAGAGGAAGACGGTGGGTCCGTCCCGGTCCCCGTTGACGATCGTCACGGGGATACGGACCGGATCGCCGAGATACGTCTCGCTGATCCCGTATCGGATGTTCTGGGTCTCCCCCGGGGCGACCGCGCCGCCGTTGTACGTGAAGGCCCGGTCGTCGTCCATGTCTCACGCCAGCGGTGGCTGGGCTTTATAAGTTCCGAGGGAGGAACCCGTCGTTCCGGCCGACCGGGACGCCGAACGCGGCCCTCGTTCCCCTGACGGACGCTTATAAATACGCACGGAACCGATATCGGGTGAGTTTTTATCGCAGCGACCGCAGCTCGTCGTATGTCCGGGGATGCGGTTCGTGTGGGAGTACTGTCGCTGCACAACAGCAAGGAGACGAAAGCCATCTGTAACGCCGTCGAAGGTCTCGGTCACGAACCGGTCTGGCTCCGCGAGGAGAACGCAGCAATAAGCGTCGAGGACGGGATCGTCGAGATCGAACCCGCGGTCGACGTGATCGCCAACCGCCTCTTGGTGTCGAACACCGATCAGCCGGCCGAGCTGCTCGGGCTGGCGGCGACGTTCGAGCGAATTCGTCCCATGCTCAACGAGCCGAACGCCGTGCTCGCCTCGATCCACAAGTTCGCCACCGCCGCGACGCTCGCGGACTGGAACATCCGCGTTCCCGACGCGCTTCTCGCGTTGTCGAACGACCGACTCAACCAGGACCGCGAGCGGTTCGGCAACGTCGGCGTATATAAAACCGCGATCGGAACGCACGGGGGCGGCACGTGGAAAGTCGATCTCACCGAGCGCGTCAACCCGAAGGTCGGCAACCGACAGGCGTTCCTCCAGCAGCTGATCGACCGCGACGACGAGAAACACCGCGATCTCCGCGTGTACGTCGTCGGCGACGAGATCGTCGGCTCCATGTACCGATACGCCCCCGAGGGCGACTGGCGGACCAACGTCGCGCTCGGCGGCGCGGTCGAGGACGCCACAGACGACATGCCCGAGGAGGCGGCCGAGACCGCGCTGTACGCGACCGACGTGATGGGGCTGGATTACGCTGGCGTCGATCTCGTGGAGGGGTACGACGGCTGGTACGTGCTCGAGGTGAATCCCACTGTGGGATTCAAGGGCCTCTACGAGGCGACCGGCACGAGCCCCGCCCCACACATCGCCAAGCTCGCGATCGAGACGGTCGACGGCGAGGTCGACGACGCCGACGTGGAACGAATCGCGGGGACGCTCGACGACTCACGACCGTCTTGTGCGCCCGTACCGAAACCGAGCCCGACGGAGCAACCAGTCATCGGCTACATCGAGGAGGTCGTCGTGACCGGCACGTCGGGCTCCACCCAGTCGCTTGCGAAATCGGATACGGGTGCGACCCGGACGAGCATCGATACCAGCCTGGCGGCCGAGATCGGTGCGGGCCCCATCAAGAGCATGACGCGCGTGAAATCCGGCAGCGTGAAGGGCGGAAAGGCCCGTCCCGTCGTCGATCTGGTTATCGGCATCGGGGGCAACCAACACACGGTCACCGCCAGCGTCGAGGACCGCGGCCACATGGAGTACCCCCTGCTTCTGGGCCGCGACATCCTCACCGACTATCAGGTCGACGTCCGGAAACGGGCCGACGTCGAGGAGGCCGAACGCGACGAGGCGGGCGAGATCTTAGAGGAGTGATCGGAGCCGCTCTCGGCACCCCGACGCTCGGGCATCAGGACTCGTACGCCGCCCACACGTACCGCGTCCCGTAGCTTCGATACGGTCGCCACGCGTCGGCGATATCGCGCATCTCTGCCCGGCTCAGTTCGTTCTCGTCGTTGTACACGCTCTCGATCCCCTTCCGTACCGCCAGATCGCCGAGCGGGAGCACGTCCTCGCGGCCGAGCGCGAAGATCAGGTACATCCGGGCCGTCCACTCGCCGACGCCGTGGATACGGGTCAGTTCCCGTCTCACTTCCCCGTCGTTGCGGTCGGCGAGAGCCTCACGGCTGAGCGCCGGTTCTCCCGTCCCGAACGTCTCCGCGGCCGACCGGAGATATTCGATTTTCGTTCGGCTGACGCCCGCCTCGGCGAGTCGATCGGGGTCGGCGGCGAGCACGGTCTCCGGAAGCACGTCATCGCCGATGACGTCGAAGGCGCGCTCCCGGATCGCCGCGGCGGACGCCGTCGACAGCTGTTGGTTGAGTATCGACACGCAGAGCCGTCGAAACGGGTTCTCGACCGGTTCGACGACGAGCGGACCGAACCTATCGATCAGTCGGTCCATGACCGGGTCCCGGCGAAGCGTCGCGACAGCTTCCTCGTTCACGGAACACGATAGACGCCGGGACGACATGTCGTTTTCGTCGAATAAACTCTACGTGAGTTTTACGTTTGGAAGATGGAAACGTTCAACCATGACGGTTCCGACCGGAAGAGTATGAAGCTCGAAGACGTCCAGCACGTAACGGTCCTCGGCGCTGGCAACATGGGTCACGGCATCGCGGAAGTGGCCGCGCTCGCCGGCTACGACGTGTCACTGCGGGACATCGAGGAGGAGTTCGTACAGGACGGCTACGACCAGATCGAGTGGTCGCTCGGCAAGCTCGCCGAGAAGGACCGCATAAGCGAGACGGAAGCCGACGCCGCGCTCGACCGCGTCGAGGCGTTCGTCGATCTGGAGGCGTCGCTCGTCGACGCCGACGTGGTCGTCGAAGTCGTCCCCGAGAAGATGGCGATCAAAAAGGACGTGTACGACGAGGTGAACGAGTTCGCGCCCGAGGAGGCCGTCTTCGTCACCAACACCTCCAGTCTCTCCATCACCGAGCTCTCGGAGGTCACCGACCGGCCCGAGCGCTTCTGCGGGATGCACTTCTTCAACCCGCCGGTGCGGATGGATCTCGTCGAGGTCATCTCCGGGAAACACACCAGCGAGGAGACGCTGGAGCTGATCGAGGGGCTCGCGGAGTCGATGGGGAAGACTACGGTTCGCGTCCGCAAGGACAGCCCGGGATTCATCGTCAACCGAATACTCGTCCCGCTGATGAACGAGGCGGCGTGGATCGTCGAGTCCGGCGACGGCACCATCGAGACTGTCGACTCCACGACGAAGTTCGACATGGGCCTTCCGATGGGTTCGTTCGAGCTCGCCGACCAGGTCGGAATCGACATCGGGTATCACGTGCTCGAGTACATGCACGAGGTGCTCGGCGACGCGTACCGACCCTGCCCACTGCTCGCCGAGAAGGTCGACGCCGAGGAGCTCGGCAAGAAGACCGGGAAGGGCTTTTACGACTACGAGAACGGTGACGGCGCGCAGATCCCGACCGACGCCGTCGACGACGACGTCCGCCGACGCCTGCTCGCGGTGATGGCCAACGAGGTCGCCGGCCTGATCGGGAACGACGTCGCGGACGCCGCCGCCATCGACCAGGCGGTGAAACTCGGTGCCGGGTTCCCGGACGGGCCCGCCAAGCTCGCGGACGGCGAAGGGCTCGACATCCTCGTCGAGACCCTCGACGCGCTCGCCGAGGAGACCGACGAGGAGCGATACGCGGCGACCGACTACCTGCGAGAGGCCGCCGAGAACGGCGGATTTTACGGTAGCGACGCGGACGGGGAGGGGGGTAGCGACGCCGAGAACGACTACGATACGCTCAACGTTGCCGTCGAGGACCGGATCGGCCACATCGAGATCGACCGCCCACACCGGATGAACACGATAAGCGGGGAGCTGCTGGAGGAGCTCGCGGACGCCATCGACCGACTCGACGACGACGACGAGGCACGGGCGATCCTCCTGACGGGTGCGGGCGATCGCGCGTTTTCGGCGGGCGCCGACGTCCAGAGCATGGCCGCAGGCGGGGGTGACCCGCTCGAGGCAGTCGAGATCTCCCGGACCGGCCAGCGGACGTTTGGCAAGCTCGAGGCGTCCGACAAGCCCGTTATCGCCGCCATCGACGGCTACTGTCTCGGGGGCGGGATGGAGCTCGCGACCGCCGCGGACCTCCGGGTTGCCTCCGAGCGCTCCGAGCTCGGCCAGCCGGAACACGACCTCGGCCTGCTTCCCGGATGGGGCGGGACCCAGCGACTGGCTCGGATCGTCGGTGAGGGTCGTGCGAAGGAGATCATCTTCACCGCCGACCGCTACGAGGCCGAGACGCTCGCGGAGTACGGCTTCCTCAACGAAGTCGTCGCGAACGACGAGCTCGACGAGCGGGCGTGGGCCCTCGCCGAGGAGCTCGCCGCCGGGCCGCCGATCGCACAGCGGTACACCAAACGCGCCATGCACGCCGGCCGCGGCGACGACGAGGCCGGCTTGGAAGTGGAGGCGCAGGCGTTCGGCCACCTGATGAACACGGAGGACCTGATGGAGGGGATGACCGCGTTCATGGGCGACGGCGAACCCGACTTCAAAGGGAAGTAGTCGATCGACCGCGGTTGGATCCTCCCGATTATACGTACCCTTCTTCGACGAGCAGCTCCCCGTTCAGCAGGGAGGCGCCGGCCGCACCGCGGATCGTGTTGTGTGCGAGGCAGTTGTACTTCACGCCGACGTCCGTCTCCTGAACGCCGCCGGCAACGATCCCCATGCCGTTCGCGTACGTGCGGTCGAGCCGCGGCTGCGGGCGATCGGGCTCGTCGTCGCCGTACACCTTGATGAGCTGGTCGGGTGAGCTCGGCAGGTCGGCGCTCTCGAACGCGCGCATCGCCTCACGGAGCGCTTCCGGCGAGGGGTCGTCGTCGAACTCGGCGAACACGTTCTCGAGGTGGCCGTCGAGCGTGGGGATCCGGTTACAGGAGGCGACGACGTTGGCCTCGTGGAGGTGGACCGCCGCGCCGTCGAACTCGCCGAGCAGCTTCCGGGACTCCGTCTCCATTTTCTCCTCTTCGCCGCCGATGTGGGGAATGGCGTTGTCGATGATCTCCATCGAAGTGACGCCGGAGTAGCCCGCGCCGGAGACCGCCTGCAGGGTGGTGACGTGGATCGATTCGAGGCCGAACTCGTCGATGGCGGCGAGCGTGGGCACCAATGTGATCGTCGAGCAGTTCGGGTTCTTTACGAGTGCGCCGTCCCAGCCGCGCTCGTCGCGCTGGACCTCGATGAGATCGAGGTGGTCGGGGTTGATCTCGGGAATCGTCAGGGGGACGTCCGCCGCCATTCGGTCGTTCGAGGAGTTCGAGGAGACGACGTATCCAGCCTCGAGGAAGGCGGGTTCGACCTCGGCGGCGACCCCGGAGGGAAGCGACGAGAACAGAAGGTCGATGTCGGCGTCGGCGAGCCCCGACGGCGAGGTTTCGACGACCTCCATTTTCGCGACATCCTCCGGTATCGGGGTGTTCACGCGCCATTTTGCGGCCTCTCGGTACGTCCGTCCCGCGCTGTCCGCGCTCGCGGTGACGGCGGCGAGGTTGAACGTCGGGTGGTCGTCGAGCAACTGGATGAACCGCTGGCCCACGGCACCGGTGGCGCCGAGGATGCCGACTCGTACAGACATTGCGCGTGAGTCCGTCACAGGGACGTAAGTGCGTTCGGATACGCGCCGATTCCGCCAAAATGGCCTGGATCACGTCCCTATTCACGTCCCTCTGTGCCACTCCCGGAGCGTGAACCCGTCGTAGTCGGTCTCGGACACGACCGTCCACTCCGTCTCGTCGAAGTCAGGGAAGCGGGTATCGCCCTCGTAGCGACCGTCGACGTGGCTGAGCGCCATCCCGTCGACGTGCGGCTGGAAGATATCGTAGATTGCGCCGCCGCCCAACACGTAGACGGCGTCGTCCGTCCTCCCCTCGAGCCGTTCGCGGGCGAGTTCGATCGCTTCGTCGACGCCGCCGGCGACGACCGCGGTCGGTTCCTCCACGGCGTCGACGCTTCGACTCACGACGACCTGGGCAGTTCCCGGCAGGTCTCCGCGCATCGACTCGAACGTCCGCCGGCCGAGGATCA
>LFFM01000553.1_pt1 | contig 26385 bp, 22 predicted proteins | sample 643131 | NCBI WGS metagenome assembly LFFM01 (sample SAMN03777445, study PRJNA286221) | soda lake metagenome | biome: soda lake; feature: Kulunda steppe; material: water; isolation source: sample Tc-Br brine of Tanatar trona crystallizer | place: Russia: Kulunda steppe | collected 2011-07
ACAGTTCACCGCCGTCTATATCGTGTGTATCGTCTCGCTCATCGCGGGGCTCATCTCGTGGGCGATCGGCCTCATCGTCGGCGCCGTGATGGCGCGACAGGTCGCCTACAGGGCCCACAAACGGGGCATCAAGGTCCACTATCCGCTCCTCGTCGCGGCCGGTTACACCGCGCTCATGATCTGGCACATGGGACTTACGACCTCGAGTGGACTGTTGATGACCGACCCGGCCGCAATTCCCGATACGTTCCCGGAGTACGCACAGGACGGCATCCCGCTCGCTGAGACGATCGGCAGCACGGTCAACATCGCGACGGCGGCGACGCTTCTGGTCGTGCTCCCGCCGATAATGGCAGCCTTGCACCCGAACGACGACGACAGCATCAAGACGCTCCCGACGTCCGTGATCGACGAACTCGACGCGAAGATCGCCAACGGCGCGGATGCCGGCGCCGGCGAGGCGTCCGATCCGGTCGCGACCGACGGCGGGCAGGAAGTCGAAGGCGGTGGGGATTACATCGCAGACAAGCTGAACCGCATGCGGATACTCGGGGCCATCATCGCGATCTTCCCCGCGTATTATTTCATCCAATCGCTCGCGAGAGGCGGTATCCTCGGGTTCACGCTCAACGCGATCAACGCGATGTTCCTTACGGCCGCAATCCTGCTTTGGATGCATCCGGTCAAGCTGGTCAACCAGATCGACAAGAGCATCAAGAACTGTGCGGGGATCATCCTGCAGTTCCCGTTCTACGCCGGCATCGCCGGTCTCCTGGTCGGAACGCCGCTGGGCGGCATGATCTCGCAGTTCTTCGCGGACGTCGCGACACCGATGACCTGGCCGATACTCGGACTGATGACCACGGGGCTCGTGAACATCTTCGTCCCCTCGGGCGGCGGCCAGTGGGTCGCACAGGGGCCGATCCTGCTCGAGACGACGAACCAGCTCGGAATGCCGCTTTACGTCGCCGTGATCCTCGAGGCGTTCGGCGACGGACTGACGAACATGATCCAGCCGTTCTGGGCGCTCCCGGCGCTCGCGCTGGCTGATCTGCGTGCCCGCGACATGCTCGGGTACACGTTCATCGCGATGATCGCCGGCTTCATCGTCATGTCGACAACGCTCACCCTCTTCGTCGGGCTCGTCTACTCGTAGACGGGTTCCTACCCGGAGTTTTTTTATTGGCGGTCTGAGCGACACAGCCATCGACGCCTACAGTCCGGGAGGGATCTATACACCTCGAAACGGAACGGACCCCGAGGTCGTTTATATACCGGGTTCCGAGCGATGTTCGACAAAAGGACCGATCTACCGGATATTCGGGGGCAACCGTTGCAGTTATTTATATCCATTATACATTTGACGTCATATTTATATCGATCGGGCGCGTACCCACCACGACTATGATGCTGCCGACGCACGCGCTCGTGGGGATGGCGCTCGCACTCCCCGTGGCGCTTTGGGCCCCCGAATTCGCCCCGGTCGCGCTCCTCGCCGGGCTTCTCGGCGGCGTGTTCCCGGATCTGGATCTGTATGCGGGCCACCGGCGGACGCTACATTACCCGACGCTGTACTCGATCGCGGTCGTGCCGGCCGTCGTCGTCGCGCTCGTGATGCCGTCGGCGATGACGGTCGGACTCGCGGTCGGACTCGCGGGGGCGGCCGCACACTGTCGGATGGACGTCTACGGAAGCGGGCTGGAACTCCGACCGTGGGAAGGCAACTCCGACCGGGCCGTCTACGATCACGTTCGCGGCGAGTGGCTCCGTCCCCGGCGACTCGTCTCCTACGACGGCTCACCGACCGACCTGACGCTGTCGGCGATCGTCGCCGTCCCGCTTTTTGTGTTGGTTCCGGACCCGTTCCACGTCGTCGTCGCCGCCGCGGTGACAGTCGGCGTCGTCTATACGCTGCTCCGACGGTATCTCGCCGAACTGGCGCCGACCGTCTTCGCGTACGTCCCCGGCCCGCTGTCGGGGTACGTTCCGGAACGGTATCGGGACTCCGCCGGGCGCTGAAACCGGACGAACGTTCAGCATCCGTCACCTCCGTCCGGTTTTATTATAACTGGCGACGTATCGACACGTATGGAAATCCGAGAAGCGACTGCGGAGGACGGTTCGGCGATCCGATCGATCGCACTGCGATCGATGGAGGCGTCGTACTCGCTGAGTCCGAGTACCATCGAAAGCGCGATCATGCAGTGGTACGGGGCCGATAACTTCCGTGACATGCTCGAAGACGAGGAGATACACCTCCTCATCGTCGAAAAGGACGGTGAACCGGTCGCGTTCTCCGAAAGCGTTCTCGTCGACGACCGGGGCGATATCCACTGGATTCACGTCGCTGCGATGTACCGGGGGGAAGGTATCGGACAGAAGCTATACGAGGAGACACGGAAACGCCTCGAGGCTGCCGGCGCGGAGACGATCCGAGGGCTGGTACTCGCGATGAACACGGAGGGCAACCGCTTTTGGGAGAACCGCGGGCTCCGAAAGGTCGGCGAGGGGACCGCCGAAATCGATGGCACCGCCTTCGTCGAGAACGTCTACGTCGACGAGGACGACATCGAACTCCGCCCGATCGTCGTCGATGACCGAGAGCTCTACATCGACCGGGGCGACTCCGAGCGTGGCTCCTCGGGACCGTTCTATACCGTCTACACCGACGAGAACCGCGAGAACCGCTACAGCTACTACTGTGGCTCCTGTGAGTCGCTCATCACGTCGATGGACACGATGGGGCGGCTCTCGTGTGAGGAGTGCGGAAACCAACTGAAGCCGACCCGATGGGACGCGGCATACATGTGATCGACCCACGGACGTCGAGCGGTTTCCGATCGTCGGCCGCCGTTTCGCGAAGTGAGTCGGGACGACCGTTTTAGCCACCGTCCACGGAACCGTCGGATATGAACACCAAAACCGTCGGTGGCGGCGTGGGTTCGGCATACAGACGGGCGCTCTGGGGGACCATGAAAGCGTTGGGGGTCGACGATTCGCTCTGGCGAAAGCTCATGGCTGCAGTCGCGATCCAGTTCGCCGCCGGGATCGCACTCGGAGGTGCGGCGCTGTTCCTCGAGGGGACGACGGCGACCGCCGTGATCGGGACGCTTTTCGTATTGGCACTCGTCGCCTTCTTCAACACCGCACTCATCGTCAGAGAGGACCTGATCCGTCCGCTCCGGCGGATCGAATCGGGTGCCGAATCCGTCGCTGGCGGCGATCTCGACCGCGAACGGCTCGGCATCGAACAGCGCGACGAGGTCGGCTCGCTCGGAGTGTCGTTCGACCGGATGCAGGAGACGCTCACGACGACAGCCGAACAGGCCGACGCGCTGGCGAACGAGGAGTTCGACGCCCCCGTGCTCGATCAGTCCGTTCCGGGAGCGTTCGGCGATTCGCTTGATCGGATGTCAGAGAACCTCTCGGCGGCGATCTCCGAACTGGAGGAGCGATCCGCTCGCCTGACTCGCCTGATCGAGGAGTTCGAGCGGGCGACGGACCGGGCAAGCGACGGTGATCTCCGAGTTCGGATCCCGCCCGAGTCGGTCGACGACCAGTTCGAGGGGGTCGTCGGCTCGTACAACCGACAGCTCGACGCGTTCGAGGCGGCGATCGGCGAGGCGAAGCCGTTCGCGAGGGAGGTCGCAGTGACGAGCGACGCGGCGGAGCGTGAGGTTTCGTCGGTGAGCGACACGAGCGCGAAAAACGCCGGACAGGTGGAGGAGATCGCCGACGACGCGGTCAGACAGTCCGAGATGCTCACGTCGCTGTCGACCGACGCCGAGACGCTCTCGGCGACGATCGAGGAGATCGCGGCCACCTCCAACGAACTCTCGACGATCGCCACGGAGACGGCGACGAACGCCGCCGACGGAGCCGACGCCGCGACCGAGGCGACCCGAAAGCTCCGCGCGGCGGCGGAGATCGCCCACGAAACCGACGAAGCCGTCTCCCGGCTCGTGGATCGGACCGAGACGATCGGTGAGATCGCCGCCTTCATCGACGAGGTGGCGAGCCGGACCGACCTGCTCGCCATCAACGCCTCGATCGAGGCGGCTCACACCGACACCGACACGGGCGGGTTCGAGGTCGTCGCGGACGAGGTCAAAAGCCTCGCGGAGGAGACCCACGAGTCCGCGAGCGAGATCGAGGCGCTCATCTCGGATATCGACGACGAAACGCACGCCGTGGCTAACGACGTCGACGAACTGACGACCCACATAGAGGAGGCCGTCGTGACCGTCGAATCGGTCTCGGAGTCGTTCGACACGATCGCCGACGACACCGCGGTGGTCGACGACAGCTCGGCGGAGATCAGCGACGCCACCGACCAGCAGGCCAAGGTCGCGAGCGACGTTTCGGCGACCGTCGACGAACTCGCCGAGATCGGCGACTCGACTGCCGAACGAGCCGAAACGGTTGCAAGAGAGACGAGAGAGAGCAGCGAGCGCCTCGAAAACGCCACCGGGACCGTTTCGGAGCTGGCCGAGCAGGCCGGTCGACTCGAGTCGACGCTCGAAACGTTCGAGTTAGACGACACGAGCGGGATGGAAGCGGATCCGAAACCACAGCCGGCGGACTGAGCCCCCTCCGAACGGGCTCCGGAAACGGAACCCTTGTTATCGGCCGCCCCCCGAACGTTGACAATGAGCCTCGTCGACACTGCGGCCGTCAAACGCCTCGCCGACTGGGACGGCGACCGCCTCGAGCGACTCGCCGACGAGCACGGCACGCCGCTGTACGTGACCGACCACGACCGGATCGAAGAGAACTTCGCGCGGTTCGAGTCGGCGTTCGATTTCGCCCACGTCATGTACGCCGTCAAGGCGAACACCGGACGGGCGGTCGTCCGGACGCTGTACGACGCCGGTGCGGACATCGAGTGTGCCGCCGCCGGGGAGCTACACCGCTCGCTCGCGGCCGGCGTCGCTCCCGAGGACCTCCAGTACACCGCCGTCAACCCGCCGGACGGCGACCTCGATTACGCGGTCGAGCTCTGGGAGGACACCCCCGAGCTAACGATCACCGCGGGCGCCGAGATGACGCTCGACCGTCTCGAAGCCAGGGGGTTCGACGGCCGTCTCGCGCTGCGTGTCAACCCCGGGATCGGGACCGGCCACCACGAGAAGGTCGCGACCGGCAAGGACGCGAAGTTCGGGATCCCCTACGACGAAGTCCCGGGGCTCGTCGAGTCGGCCCGCGAACGCTTCGATTTCGTCGGTCTACACGCCCACGTCGGCAGCGGCGTCCTCTCCGACGATCTCGACGATCACCGACGTGCGCTCCGGAAAGTCGCGGAACTGGCCGAACGGGTCGGCGATATCGAGTTCCTCGATCTCGGCGGCGGCTTCGGCGTGCCGTACCGACCCGAGGAGCCGCCGCTGGATATCGAGGCCGCCGCGGAGATGGTCAGAGAGGTGACCGAAGGGGTCGACGCGACGATCGCGCTGGAGCCCGGCCGATATCTCGTCGCCGACGCCGGGGCGCTTTTGACCCGAGTGAACACGATCAAGGAGACGCCCGAGACGCGGGTCGTCGGCGTCGACGCCGGTCTCACCTCCTTGATCCGCCCGGCGATGTTCGATTCGTATCACCACATCAGGAACGTGACCGGCGGCGATCGCGGGGCGGTCGAATCGAGCGTCGGGGGCCCCCTGTGTACGAGCGCCGACGTCTTCTGTACCGACCGACCGATTCCCCGCCCCGAGGCGAACGACCTGTTGGCGATCGGCAACGTCGGCGCCTACGGGATCAACCTCGCCAGCCAGTTCCACTCCCAGCCGAAACCGGCCGAGGTGGCGATCGAGGGCGAAAAGGAGAGAGTGACCCGACGCCGGGAGACGTTCGACGACCTGACTCGGCTCGAGGACGAGGCCGAGGGGCTGCAGTAAACTACCCCACCCTACTTCGCTCACCCGCAAGGGGGTTCGCTCGTTGAGGAAGGGGGCTCCGCGCTATCTTGGGCTGAGATTCGAGCACTCGTTTTTTCTCCTCCGTCCCCGATCTCGCGGTATGTACCGCGATCTCTCACAGCCGATCCGGACGGGAATGCCGACGTTCCCCGGCGATCCCCCCGTCGAACTCGCCGCCGCCGCGACGATCGAGGCGGACGGCTACCGCGTCCAGAGTCTGCACTGTGGCTCCCATACGGGCACCCACATCGACGCACCGAGCCACACCGAAGCGGACGGCGAGACGATCGACGAGCGATCGATCGACGAGTTCGTCTTTCGGGCCAGAGTCGTCGACGCGACACCGATCTCGCCTCGGGCGCCGATCACGGAACGCGTCGTCCCCGATGAGCCGAAAGCGGACATCCTCCTGATTCACACCGGGTGGGACGAACACTGGGGAGAACCCATCTATCTCGACCATCCATACCTGACACCCGCGACGGCCGAACGGCTGGCTGACGTCGACTGCGGCGTCGGGATCGACGCGATCAATCCCGATCCGACGCCGACGGAGAATGCCGAATCAGACGAATCCGAGGGGTTTCCGGCCCACGGATCGCTTCTGGGCGCCGGCTTACCGATCGTCGAGAACCTGACCGCACTGGGCGAACTACCCGAGCGGGTGACGCTGTACGCGTTCCCGCTCCCGTTGGCCGACGGCGACGGATCGCCCGTCCGGGCCGTCGCCGAGTGGTGATCGGGCGATCGGGGATCGAAGAGCGACTCCGTCGGTCACTCGAGTTCGTCGACTAGCTCCTCGCCGAACCCGGTGTAGCCCGCCGGCGTCAGCGCGTGGAGCTCCTCGCGGACCGACTCGTCGACGTCGAGTTCGTCGAACAGCGCCCGGAAATCCGAAAGCGCGGCCCGCTGGCCGCGGGTGAGCGCTTTGATCCGTTCGTAGGCGTCGGTGTCACCCTCCCGACGGAGGATCGTCTGGACCGCCTCGCCGATTACCTCGGGGTTGGCCTCCAGTTCCTCGCGCATGACCGTCTCGTTTGGGGTCACCTTCGAGATGCCGGTCGCCGTCTTTTTGTACGCGATCAGACAGTGTGCGAAGGCCGCCCCGACGTTCCGTTTGACCGTCGAATCCGAGAGATCCCGCTGGAGCCGGGAGGTCGTCACGTAGTCGGCCAGGAACGTCAGATCCGAGTTGGCCTTCGTCAGGTTCCCCTCGCTGTTCTCGAAGTCGATCGGGTTGACCTTGTGCGGCATCGTCGAGGAGCCGGTTTCGCCCTCGGCGGCGTCCTGTCCGAGGTATCGATCCGAGACGTAGAGCCAGATATCGAGATCCAGATCCCGGAGGACGTTGTTCACGCCCCGAAGGGCGTCGAAGACGACGGCGAGATCGTCACAGGGGTTGACCTGCGTCGAGAGCGTCGTGTGTTCGAGTCCGAGCGACTCGACGAACGACTTCGAGAACGACCGCCAGTCGACGTCGGGGTAGGCGGCCCGGTGGGCGGCGTACGTCCCGGACGCGCCGGCGAGTTTGCCCGAAAGCTCATCCGTGGCGGCCTCGAGTCGCCCGAGGCCCCGTCCGAGCCGGGCGGCGTAGACGGCGAGTTCCTTCCCGTAGGTCGTCGGCGTCGCCGGCTGGCCGTGCGTCCGGGCCAACATCGGAACGTCGCGGTACGTCCGCGCGTCGGCCGCGAGCGTATCCCGGAGCGCTTCGATCTCCGGGGCGAGCACTTCGGTGATGGCGGAGCCGACGAGCAGCCGGTGGGCGAGGTTGTTGACGTCCTCGCTCGTCAGTCCGAAGTGGACCCACGGGCCCTGTCGCTCCTCGTCGGGGAGATGGGTTCGGATGAAGTACTCGACGGCCTTGACGTCGTGGTTCGTCGCCGCGTAGTCGCCGTATCCGTCGGTTTCGAGCTGTTTGACGACCGCGGCGTCTTCGGCGTCGAACTCCTCGTACAGCGCCCGGAGCTCCGAGCGTGCCGCCCCCGAAAGCGAAAGCGGCGTCGCTTCGAGGTCGGCGAGCGCGATCAGATACTCGACCTCGACTTCGATGCGGGCTCTGATGAGCGCCGCCTCGCTCGCGAACTCGGTGAGCGGTTCCGTATAGCGTGCGTACCGGCCGTCGAGCGGCGAGACGGCGTACAGCGAACCCCGTTCAGTCATACCTACGAGTGCGTCGAGCCCCTGAAAAAGGATGTCGGTCGGCATCGGGAGGGCTCTCCGGATGGAGGAACGTTTTGTGGCTCGGCGTCGTACTGTCCCCGTGTCGCTTAACGCCGTTCTGTTCGATCTCGACGGAACCCTCTGTGAGCACGCTCAGTCGGCGGAGTCGGTGTACAGCGGGGCCTTCGAGACGGCCGGAATCGATCGGTTCGGTCAACCCGAGGAGCTGTGGGCGGCCCTCGAGGAGCCGCCGAACCACGACGATCCTGTCGGTCATTTCGCCGCCGGATTCGCGACCGTCGCCGCGAGACACCGACGAACGCCCGTCGACGCGGTCGCGCTCGCCCGTGGCTTTCTCGAAACTGTCGATTACTCCGACGTCAGACCACGGGAGGGGGCCGGAGCCGCCGTCGAGGCGGCCAAACGAAACGGATCGATCGGGCTGGTGACGAACGGTCCGGCGTCGAGACAGGCGGGCAAACTGGGGGCGCTTCCCTTCGGCGACGACTTCGAGACGGTCGTCTACGCCGGAGACCTGCCCCGACGGAAGCCGAACCGCGAGCCGTTCGAGGCCGCTCTTTCGGCGCTTTCCGTTCGAGCCGACAAGGCTGTGTACGTCGGCAATTCGCTAAAATACGACGTTGTCGGTGCACAGAACGTCGGAATGGCGGCGGCGTGGTGTCCGTCGGACGACGACTGCGACCCGGCCCCCTACAGCCCGGAGTACGTAATCGAGTCGCCGGACCGTATCGAAGGGATACTGGAAGAAGGATCGAAATGAACGGAAGAGAGGTGTTCACCGCGGCGTTTCCCGACCGCCGGATCGACTCGACGGAAAAGCCTGACGAGGGCAACCGCAAGGAGACGACGATCGTGACGGCCGCCGACGGCGAGCGGGTCGTCGTCCAGTTGTCCGATGATCCGAAAGCGGCGGCGACCGAAACGAGGCTCACACGCGAGATCGCCGAACGGACGCCGGTTCCGGTCCCGAGCGTGATCGACGCCGGATCGGTCGACGGAACCGGATACCGGATCGCCGCGTGCGTCGAGGGCGAAAACCTCCACGAACGGTTCCCCGATCTCGACCCGGAACGGAGAGCACGGGTCGCCCGTCGGTTCGGAGGTGCGCTCGCGTCGTTGCACGAGGGCTTCGAGTTCGAGCGGTTCGGACGCGTCACGTCCGTCGGAGGACGGCTCGAGGCGACCGGACCGGCGGAGTACGAACCCTGGTTTCGCCGCTACGCCGAGAGCGGGATCGATGCGCTCCCACCGGAGTTAGATGACTTGATCGAGACGCTCGCCGGATGCATCGAGTCCGCATCCTTTCCCACATCGCCGACTCCGCGGCTGTTCCCGTGGGATCTACGCCCCGGAAACGTGGTGGTCGAGGACGGTCGGGTCGTTGCCTTCCTCGATTGGGGGCAGCCGCTGGCTGCCGGAACCGGTCTATCGGTCGCCAAGACCGAGTATCTCGTCGCCGACTGGTACGGCGGGGATCGCGGGCGGCTTCGATCGGCGTTTCGGGACGGATACACCGCCGTCCGCCCGCTACCGACGGTGACTCGAGCCGAACGTCTCGTCGCGGTGCTCCGTTCGGCGGTCGACGGCGACGGGGAGGTGACACGACCGGGCTATCCCGAACGGACCGGAAGCGATGCGGTGGCGTTCCACCGAAAGCGGCTGTTCGAGCGGCTCCGATGACCAGTTCTGTGCATACTCCCCGGTAATAAATCGGAATTCGGCCGATATCTATTCACGATACTGTATACGTACCGGTCACGGACCGCAACTACTTTGCTTCCAGCGGCGACCGTTTCGGGTATGCAACTCGCCGGTATGGCCTCGAATCGCGGTCGGAACCTGTTACACATCGCGGACACCGCCCCCGGTGGTGCGTCGTTCTCGGTGATCCTCTCCAACGAGGAGGGCGCCCCAGCGATCGAGAAAGCGGCAGAGCGGGGGATCCCGACGGAGGTCGTCGAACGGGATCCCGAGGAGACACGCGAAGAACACGAAGCGCGGATCGTGGAGCGGTTGGAGGGTTACGACGTCGATCTCGTCTGTCTGGACGGGTATATGCGGATCCTCACGGAGACGTTTCTCGATGCCGCGCCGACGACGCTCAACGTCCATCCGTCGCTTTTGCCCGCCTTCCCCGGCATGGACGCCCACGAGCAGGTGCTCGAAGCCGGCGTCTCGGTGACCGGCTGTACCGTCCACGTCGTCGACGAGACCGTCGACGGCGGACCGATCGTGACACAGGAACCCGTTCCGGTCTACGACGGCGACGACGACGACGATCTCAAACGGCGCGTCCTCCGAGAGGCGGAGTTCAGCGCCTATCCGCGCGTCATCAAGTGGTTCGCCGAGGACCGCGTCTCGCTCGATGACGGGACGGTCTCCGTCGAGGGCGACGAATCCGGGCAGTTCCCCGCCCGTCGGTTCGAGAGCGAAGACCGGGGGCGAGAACTCCGATACGGGGAGAACCCACACCAGGCGGCCGCCGTCTACGTCGACGGAGCCAGCGAGGCGCCGAGCGTCGTCGACGCGACCCAGCGCAACGAGGGGGCGAAGGCGCTGTCGTACAACAACTACAACGACGCCGACGCCGCGCTGTCGTTGATCTCGGAGTTCGACGAACCCGCGGCCGCTGTCATCAAACACACGAACCCCGCCGGCTGTGGGACGGCCGACTCGCTTTCCGAGGCCTACGGCGCCGCGCTGTCGACGGATCCGATGAGCGCCTTCGGCGGGATCGTCGCGTTGAACCGGAGCTGTGACGCCGAAACCGCCGAAGCGATCACCGACTCGTTCAAGGAGGTCGTCGTCGCGCCCGGCTACACCGGGGCGGCGCTCGATGTCCTCTTCGAGAAGGAGAACCTGCGCGTGCTCGACGTCGGCGAGGACGTCGAACTGTCCGTCGGCGCCGACCCGATCGTCGAGAGCGATCTCGTCGGCGGACGGCTCGTCCAAGAGCGCGATACGCAGTCGGTCGACGACGAGGGCCTGGAGATCCCGACCGAACGCGAACCCACCGAGGCGCAACTGAAATCGATGCGGTTCGCCTGGCAAACCATCAAGCACGTCAAATCGAACGCGATCCTCTTCGCCGACGGCACCGAGACGGTCGGCGTCGGGATGGGACAGGTCTCCCGCGTCGACGCCGTCCGGCTGGCGGCGATGAAGGCCGACGAACACGCCGAGGGGAAAACCGCCGAGGGGGCGGTCATGGCCTCGGACGCCTTCTTCCCGTTCCCGGACGGGATCGAAGTGGCGGCCGACGCCGGAATCGAGGCGGTCATCCAGCCCGGCGGGTCGGTCAACGACGAGGACGTCATCGCGGCCGCCGACGAACGGGATATCGCGATGGCTTTCACCGGCCAGCGCGCGTTCAAACACTGATACGGCCCGTCGTTTACTGAAACGACCCGTCGCTTCTCGGTCGACTGTCGATGTGTGACAACGTTTACTCGATAGCCGGTCGCCGATACCGTATGGACCAGGACAGACAGCTCTACGAGGAGGAAGCGACCGGCTGGCAGCGCGGGCTCTACGAGGACATCAAACGGACCTTTCGGGCACCGATCGTCAACTGGATCTTCCGGACGATGGTCGCGAACCACCCGAAGCTCACCCGGCATCTATGGGTGCAGGTCAAACCCGTCTTCGAGACACGGAGCTTCGGCCGGACGGCGATCGCACACCGGGCGGCGGTCTACGAAGCGCTCGACGTCGACGACCGCGTCGAACGGTACCGCTGTGGGGAACTCGACGTCTCGCCCGCCGAGTTCCGGGAGCTGCAGGGACAGATCGCAACCTACGACGTCGTCGCCTCGCGGCTCGCGGTCCTTTTCGAGGTCGCCGACCGATCGCTCAACGGCGGGTCGGTAGGGACGAAACCGGACGAGGGACGGGCCGCCTGCGAGCCGCTCTCGGCGTCGTTCGATCGCGACCGCGGCCGTCCGCCCTCGATGATCGAGACCGACGCGGTGCCGCCCGAACTCGAAGACACCGTGGCGTCGATCCGGGCGTTCCACGGGCTCGATTCCGGGTTCCCAAGTATCTACCGGACGATGGCCCAATGGCCCGGCTATCTGGAGCCGATGTGGGACGATCTGGAGCCGACGCTGCGATCCGACGGGTTCGAATCGGCGGTCGAACGATCCGCGGCGGTCATCCAAGAGCACGTCGATTCCCTCCCCTACAGGCCACAGGTCACCCCGGACGCACTCGAGAGTGCGGGGTTCGGTACGGGCGCAATAGACGACTTCGCCGATCTCTTCGCGACGTTCAATCGGGGACCGATCGAGAAGGTGCTTCCCGCGCTCCCCGTGTACGCCTACACGATCGATGCGGAGGGGCCGAGAACGCTCGGTTGAGTTCGGCAGCGAGACACCGTCTTCGGATCCGGTTCGGGGAGACACAGACGGAACCGAGTCCGTCCCGGACACTGTCCGTTACCGTTCGACCGGCCTACTTGAGTACCGCCCAGAGGTAGAGAACGATCGCGACGATGATTATCATCGGGCCGGTGGCGATCGCCAGATAATACGAACTGAGTATACCGCCGATAACCGCGATCTGTCCGAACGCGACGGAGATGACGATGCCACGGTTGAAACTATTGGTTACCTGCATCGCCGCCGCAACGGGGATGACGAGCATACCGGCGACCAGGATCGCACCGAGGATCTGCATCGCCGCGACGACCACGAGGGCAGCGAGTACGATCAAGAGCGTGTCGTAGAGCCAGACGTTGATCCGCGCGAGCCGGGCCGCTTCGCGATCGAACGTAATGAATTTGAGCTGTTTGTGTGTCAGCCCGACGACGAAGCCAACGACCAGGGTAAGTCCGACCATGAGCTGGACGTTCTCGAAGGGGACGAACAGGATATCCCCGAAGAGATAGCTCTCCACGGTCGCGCTGAACACGACACCGTAGGAAATAACGGCGATCCCGACAGCGAACCCGCCGGTGAGCATGATCGCGATGGGGATGTCCGCGTATCCGTCCGTGTTCACTGCGACGTACTGCATCCCGAGGGCAGCGATCGCCGCGACTACCAGGGCCCACGCGAGCGGATAGTTGAACGCGGGGACCGACGCTCCGACGAACAGCCCGATCGCGACGCCCCCGAAGGCGGTATGCGCGAGGGCTTCACCGATGAGCGCCATCTGCCGGTTGACGAGGTACGCGCCCACGACCGGGGCGGTAAAACCGATGAGCACGCCAGCGGTGAAGCCGTGTTGGAGGAACGAACTCGAGACCAGCCAGTGCCCGTTAAAGATGGTCTCCATCGCCGTCCAGAACTGATCGAACAGCGGCGGAAAGACCCAGACGATGAACGCGGCGACCGCAATCAGGGTGAGAGAGCCCCCAAAAGCGAGCACCCCCATATCCGTTCGTTCACGGACAGTTCCGATGGCCACTGTTAGTCTCCCCCTGCAGTGGGTCTCGGACTGACAGCCCTCGCGGAACTGAACGCCCGCTCGAGAGCACCGCTCTCGAGGAACTCACTCGTCGCACAGTGTTCGTACAACTCCCCGTCGAGACACGCCATCGTATCGGCGTACTGGCTAACCATCCCGATATCGTGTTCGATGAGCACGATCGTTATTCCCTCAGTGTTGAGCTCCGAGAGGAGTTCGTAGAACTGTTCGACGGCATCGGCATCGACCCCGACGGTGGGTTCGTCGAGCGCGAGCAGATCCGCCTCCGAGGCGAGCGCACGGGCGATGTAGGCCCGCTGTTTTTGTCCACCGGAAAGGTTGCTGATACGCCGGTCGGCGTACGGACTCATCCCGACCGTTTCGATCGCCTCGTCGATGATCCGGTGGTCGTCCGCGGTGAGTCGCCCGAGTCCGACATGCGGATACCGTCCCATCTCGACGACCTCCCGAACCGTTACCGGCATCATCGATTCGGCGTCCGGCGAGCGCTGGGAGACGTATCCGAGCCTTGTCCCCTCGGAGAACTTCTTTGCGGGCGTCCCGAAGAGTTCTACAGTGCCCGAATCGGGTGTCTGTAACCCGAGCATGATCTCGAGGAGCGTCGTTTTCCCCGATCCGTTCGGGCCGATCAGTCCCAGAAAATCGCCGGATTCGATCGACATCGAGACGTTCCGCAGAACGGGCTGGTCGTCGTACGCGAAGCTGACGTTCTCGACCCGGATCGCGTCCGTCATACGGTTCCTATTGTGTTTTGGGTGCTCATCGGTTCATATCAGTTCCGGACGTATCGGTGCTGTCCATCCGTCGTTACTCCGCATTGAGTGCCCGTTCGAGCGACGGGAGATTGATCTCATAGAAATGTTCGAGGTAGCCCCAGTCCGACTCCATCCGGATACCGGTGTCGAAATTTGGGGCACCATCGATCTGGGTTTCGACGGGCGAGAGCGGCAGGATGTCGGCACCTGTTTCTTCGGCCAGCGACTCGGCGAGTTGGGCCGGCTCACCGACGTCGTAGAGGACGTGTTCGATCCCCTCGGCGTCTATCAGCTCCTCGATTTCTTGTACGTCCCGTGGCGTCGCTGCGTCGTCCGGGGACGTACCGACAGGCGAGTACACGTCGATACCGTACCGCATGTTCCACCACTGGTAGGAGTCGTGTGTTGCGACGACGATCGAGGTGAGCTCCGCGCGGTCGACGATGGCCTGGAAGTCCTCGTGGAGTTCCTGCAGCTCCTCGTTGAACGCGGCGGCGTTCTCGCGGTAGTGCTCCTCGTTGTCCGGATCGATCTCCGCCAGTCCGTCGGCGATGTTGTCGACACCGTCCCGTGCGGACAGCGGATCCATCCACCAGTGTTCGTCGTTTTCCTCGGCCGGACTGTCGAAAAAATCGATCCCTTCGGAGGCTTCGATCACGACCGTCCCGCCGTCGGCTTCGAGCTGTTCGGCGGCGTCGTCCTGCCAGGCAGCGAAATCCCGCATGTAGACGAAACCGGCGGCGTGATCGATGTCTTCGACGGTCGCAGGGTCTGGATTCCAGTCGTGTCCGTGTTCGCCGACCGGGACGATATCGAGTGGCTCGACGACGTTCTCGCCGTCACCCGCAGCCTGCCGAGTGAAGTCCCACAGAGCCGGCATTGACGCGATAACCGTTCTTTCGTCCGCATCGATCGCGGGCTCGCCGTCCTCGTTCTCGTTCCCGTTCCCGTCGCTCTCCCCCCCGTTGCCCCCGTTTCCTGCACACCCTGCGAGAGCAGCGGTGACAGCGCTACCGGTGAAAAGCGTGAAGTTTCGACGCGAAAGGGCGTTCGATCCGTCCAGTTCTCGGTCGGATTTCATCAACAGTTCGTTACCCGGGTAGCCCCAAGTATGTTGTGGTACTAATCCTTAGTTTAGATATATCTAATCTATCTCATCCGCCGTCTACTGAAGTGACCGAGCGGACCCCCTGTGCCGTTCGTACGTTACGATCCGGTCCCTCTCGAGTGTCTGGATCGTGCGTGTCGCCGACGCCCGCGTTCGGTCGACCGTGTCGGCGATTCCCCGTCGTCCGGATCAGGCGAGAACAGTTCAGTTCGGGTGGATATACGCGTACCTCTACTACCGGGGATCGCTCCGTCAGCCTCATCACTCGTGTGTTTGTTCCCTCCATCAAAGATTCGTTCACCCATAGTGAAAGTTTAGCCACCCCTAATTCGAGATAGAGTGTCAACGACGCCGGACGTCACATCGGCCCCACCGTGTGAAAACGCGGGCTCGGTCGGTTTGGTCGACGCTGCAAGAGGGGATGAGAGGGGCGCCATCGTGGAGAAACGGCCGAAGTTCAGGCCAGCGCCGATCCGGCCCGAACGATCGTCGGTTCGCCGAATGCGGGGCCGACGAACTGGATCCCGACGGGGCCCTCGTCCGTTTCGCCCGCCGGAACGGAGATCGCGGGCAGGTTCGCGAGGTTGACGGGCACCGTGTTCGCGTCCGCCAGATACATCTGGAGCGGATCGTCGAGGCTCTCGCCCAACTCGAACGGCGGCACGGGCATCGTCGGCGAGGCCACCACGTCGACGGACTCGAACGCCTCGTCGAAATCCCGTTTCACCCACGCGCGAGCGTCCTGGGCCTGTTTGTAGTATTTGTCCTGATAGCCCGCCGAGAGAGCGTAGGTCCCGAGCAGAACCCGTCGTTTGACCTCCTCACCGAATCCCTCCTCGCGGGCGGCGGCGAACGATTCGTTCCAGTTGCCGTCGGAATCGCCGCCCGTTCCGTAGCGGACGCCGTCGAAGCGGGCGAGGTTCGAGGAGGCCTCGGACATGGCGATGACGTAGTACGCCTGAACGGCGGTCTCGACGGAGGGAAGCGAGACGGTCGAGACCGTCGCACCCCGATCCTCGAGATCTCCAAGCGCGTCCTCGAAGACGTCCCGGACGCCGTCGTCAGCGCCCTCGAAAAGCTCCGTCGGGACGCCGACGGAGAGGCCATCGACGTCGCCGTCGGCGGCGGCCGCATACTCGGTGTCGACATCGTCCGGAGGTGCACGCGTCGTGGCGTCGTTGGGGTCGGGACCGGCGATGACCTCGAGCAGTTCCGCGGCGCCCTCGACGGTCGGCGCGATCGGCCCGATCTGTTCGAGGGAGTTCGCGTAGGCGACGAGGCCGTACCGCGAGACGAGCCCGTAGGTCGGCTTGATCCCGACGACGCCACAGAAGGCCGCGGGACAGCGAACCGAACCGCCGGTGTCGGAACCGAGCGCGAAGTCGGCCTCGCCCGCGGCGACCGCGGCCGCCGAACCGCCCGAGGAGCCGCCCGGAACCCGTCCCTCGGCGGCGGGGTTTTCCGTCGGCCCGAACGCGGACGTCTCGGTCGTCGTCCCCATCCCGAACTCGTCCATGTTCGTCTTGCCGACGATCGTCGCGCCGGCGTCGGTGAGCCGTTCGACGACCGTCGCGTCGTAGGGGGGGACGTAGTCGGCGAGGGTGTCCGACCCACAGGTCGTCCGGACGCCAGCCGTCGAGATGTTGTCCTTGATCGCGACGGTTCGTCCGAAGAGGGGGCCCGACCCGTCGCCTTCGATCGTCTCCTCGGTGATGAAGGCGTTGTAGCTCATGAGACGTTTGGCCCCTTGAAATAGCCGTCCTCCGTCTCCGGGGCGTTCCGGAGCGCCTGCTCCTGTGTCAGTCCCTCCCGGACTTCGTCGGGCCGCATCACGTTCGCGAGTTCGGCGTCGCCCTCGACCTCGGGAACGTCATCGAGTGCCTCGAAATATTCGAGGATGTCGCCGAACTGCTCGGTGAACCGTTCGATCTCCGCCTCGTCGAGATCGATCCGAGCGAGCGACGCGACGTGGCGGACCTCCTCGTCGTCGACAGTCATACCCGAGGCTGGGTGTGCACCGTCACTAAGCGTTTCGAATGTCTCATTCGCGATCGAACGCCGACAGCCGGGATCGGCCCTTCGCAGCGATTGGGTGTCGACCGAGCGTGTCGGCGACCGACAGCTGTCCGTGCTCCGAAAGTGTTTCCGGTATCGCCCGTTCGAGACAGCGGCCCGTCGACGTTTGTTCCAGTCCGGCCACCGATACCGGGCGTGTACCCGTCGGAAAGCCGGGCCGAACCACTCTCCGACGATAGGATCCACCCTTCCGTTATTTGTCCCAGGGGACATATCACGAAACGATGACACGGATCATACTCGCGATCGACGACGACGAAGCACGCGCCCGATCATCAGCCGAAGCGATCGCGGCCCTCGAATGGGATATGGATTCGATCTCGGTCTCGGTGCTGCACGTCTTCGAAGACAACCCGGAAGGGGCGGCCGTGAGCCAGGTCGGTGCCGCCAGAACGGCACGGGACGTCCTCGAAGCCGAGGGAATCGAGGTCGAACTGGCAGAGACTAGCGGGGCGCCGACTGAACAGATCCTCAAGTTCGTCGAGGACGAGGACGCGGACGCGATCGCACTCGCCGGACGCGATCGCACACCGGCCGGGAAGGCGGTGTTCGGAAGCGTCTCCCAGTCGGTGATGCTCAAAAGCGACGTGCCGGTGCTGTTCTGTCCGTCGCTCGACGATTGAGTTCTCACTACTCACAGAGCGAGTCGATATACTGTCCGAGGTGATCGTCCATTCGGCGTTTGAACCCCGACTGTCTGGCCAGCCGATCGAGTTCCCGGGCCAACAGGCTTCCGTACTGGACGGCCTTTTTCTCCCGCGACCGGATCGCCTCCGGCAGGAAATCCGCGGACCGGCGGAGCGCGACCTTGCGTTCCCCGCCGGAGACGAAAAGCGCCTCGGGAAGCGCGAGTGCGTTCTCGACGACCCGATCCGAACACAACGGCGTCACCGGCTCGACGCCGGCGGCTCGAATCGCCAACGCGTCCCGTTCGAGCTGTTCGGGCAGCGTTTCGACGAGCTCTCGGGCCGCCCCGCGGGCCGTGTTCGCGGCCACACGGTCGCTTTCGGAAGCGTTCGCGACCTTCGCGTATCCGCCGAACAGTTCGTCGGCGCCCTGACCGAGCGCGAGTCGGTCGTGACCGTCGGTCGCGACCGCCTCGGCGACGAGATACAGCGACAGCGCGATCTCGACGTCCATCGGGCGGGATCGGCCGGTCGCTTCGACGACCGTCGGGAGGGCCCGCTCGATGTCGTCGTGGGTGAACTCGACGACGCGGAGATCGACCCCGAGTTCGGTGGCGGCCGAGCGGGCGGCCTCGACGTCGTGGCTCCCCTCGAATCCACCGACGTATGCCGGCCCTCCGAGACGGACGGCGAGGATCGACGAGTCGAGTCCACCCGAGAAGGCGATCGGCGGCGACCCCTCGACAGCGTCGACCGCGTCGACGACGGCCGCGCGCACAGCCCTGACTGCCGATCCTTCGTCGGAGACCGGCTCGGGATCCGGGAGCGACCACACCAGTTGATCACCCTCGCGGGTTCGGACGTGACCCGCCGGAACGGGATCGGGCGCGTCGAGTTCTGTGGGGTCGAAGCTCCACGCCGTGGGGTCGTCTACCTCCGAGAAGATCGGGTATCGGCCGAGAGCGTCCCGAACCAGGCGACCGTCGAGTTCGCCGGCGAAGCCGTCGATCCCCGACAGCGCCCGTTCCGTCCGAAGCGCCCGCCGGACCGCCTCGGGGTCGGCACCGTCTATCACCATGGGAGCATCGACGCGATCCGGCGTTTGACGCCGCCGCTGAACTGCCGGACGCTGATGAACCACGGCGTCCGCTTGCCGACGACGCTGGTTCGACCCTCGGCGACCGCGTCGAGGATCCCCTCCACGCTCCGGTGGTAGGCGTCGACCTCGGTGACGGCCTGGCCGACCATCTCGGCGATGTGAGCGTCGCTACCGGCGGTCATCGGGCGGCCACGTGCCTCGGCGAACCGTTCGGCCTGTCGGTTCGCCCGCCCGGTGAAAAGGCGGGAGTTGTACACCTCGATCGCGTCCGCGGCGGCGAGTTGATCGCGGCTGATGTGGGCGGCGACGCCGTGTCGCGACGTTTGAAACGGATGCGGAACGACGGCGATACCGCCCAGTGCGTGGATCCGATCGAGCGTCTCGTCGTACGGGAGTCCCGCCGGGACGAGCTCCTCGACGCCGAGCGCCAGAACGTGGCCCGCGGCGCTCGAGACCTCCATGCCGGGGATTCCGACGAGCCCGTACTCGTCGGCGAGCGCCGCCGCTTCGAGGGACGCGTCGATCTCGTCGTGGTCGGTGACGGCGAGGGCGTCGAGTCCGACCGCCTCGGCCTGTTCCAAGAGGAGTTCGATCGGATCGCGCCCGTCGTAGGACAGTTCCGAGTGAGAGTGGAGCTCGACCGACAACACGATCGTCCCTTCGACGCGGGTATTAAAAAGAACCCCGGTCGGCCGGGCGGAGCCGCAAGCAGTATACAAAAACGTGCACATGAAAAGCGATTTATCCGGTCGAAGGAAGCATACAACTGCATGAGCCTCCCGCCGTCGGATCGCGAACTCGTCATCGAGGAGCTCGGCCGCGAGCCAACGCCCGCAGAGGAAGCGCTGTTCGAGAACCTCTGGAGCGAGCACTGTGCGTATCGCTCCTCTCGACCCCTGCTTTCGGCCTTCGAAAGCGAGGGCGAACGGGTCGTGATCGGCCCCGGCGACGACGCGGCGGTCGTCGCCCTCCCCGATCCCGAAACCGGCGAGAACGGCGGGACGTACGTCACGATGGGGATCGAGAGTCACAACCACCCCTCCTACGTCGACCCATTCGACGGCGCCGCGACGGGCGTCGGCGGGATCGTCCGCGATACGCTGTCGATGGGCGCCTATCCGATCGCGCTGGCGGACAGCCTCTATTTCGGCGACTTCGACCGCGAACACTCGAAATACCTCTTCGAGGGCGTCGTCGAGGGGATCTCACACTACGGCAACTGTATCGGCGTCCCGACGGTGACCGGAAGCGTCGCCTTCCACGACGGGTACGAAGGGAACCCGCTCGTGAACGTCGCCTGTATCGGCCTGACGAACGACGACCGGCTGGTGACGGCGGTCGCGACGAAGCCGGGGAACAAGCTCGTACTGGTTGGCAACGCGACCGGACGGGACGGGCTCGGGGGAGCGTCCTTCGCGAGCGAGGACCTGGCCGAGGACGCCGAAACCGAGGACCGACCCGCCGTACAGGTCGGCGACCCCTACGCCGAAAAACGGCTCATCGAAGCCAACGAGGAGCTCGTCGACGTCGATCTGATCCGGGCGGCCCGGGACCTCGGAGCCGCCGGGCTCGGCGGCGCTTCCTCCGAGCTCGTCGCGAAGGGCGGGCTCGGCGCACACATCGAGCTCGATCGAGTCCACCAGCGGGAACCGAACATGAACGCCCTCGAGATCCTGCTCGCCGAATCCCAAGAACGGATGTGTTACGAGGTCCGTCCCGGGGACGTCGACAGAGTCGAGTCGATCGCCGAAAAGTACGATCTGGGCTGTTCGGTCATCGGTGAGGTGACCGAGGGGAACTACGTCTGCACGTTCGAGGGGGAGACGGTCGTCGATTGTGACGCGGAGTACCTGGCGGAAGGCGCTCCGATGAACGATCTCGACCACGTCGATCCAGGGGAGCCGAAACAGGACCTCCCGGCGGTCGGCGTCGAGTCGGCTTTCGAGGCGATCGTCGCCTCGCCCAACACGGCCTCCAAGGAGTGGGTGTACCGCCAGTACGATCACGAGGTGGGAACCCGAACGGCGATGAAGCCGGGAGACGACGCCGCGATCATCGCTATCAGAGAGGCCGGCGTCGGGCTTGCCTTTTCGTCGGGGGCGGACCCGAACTGGACGGCCGCCGCCCCCTATGAGGGTGCCCGCGCGATCGCCTTGGAGAACGCGACGAACGTCGCGGCGAAGGGGGCGACACCGCTTGCCGCCGTCGACTGTCTCAACGGTGGGAACCCCGAGAAGCCGGACGTATACGGCGGTTTCCGGGCGATCGTCGACGGCCTCGCAGACATGTGTCGTACGCTCGAGGTCCCCGTCGTCGGCGGCAACGTCTCGCTGTACAACGACTCGGCGGCCGGCCCGATCCCGCCCACGCCGACGCTCGCGTTGACCGGGACCAAGGCAGGGTACGACGCCCCGGGGGCGAAGCTGGACGGTGACGGGGATCTCGTCCTCGTCGGCGGCCACGCCGGCGCGCTCGGCGGCTCGGAACTGCTCGCACGGTTCGGTGGGACCGACCGCTTCCCGACGACCCCGGACGATCCCGCCGCGTTGATCGACGCGATCGCGGAGATCGCCGATCTCGAGAGCACGCTGTCGACCCACGACGTCAGCCACGGCGGGGTGGCCGTCACGCTCGCGGAGATGGTCGGTCCGGCCGGCGCCGACGTGACGCTACCGACCGACGACGTGCTCGGGACGCTTTTCTCGGAGGCCGTCGGCCGGGTCGTCGTGGAGACGGCCGATCCCGGCGCGGTGAGAGAACACGTCCCGGAAGCCGTCCCCGTCGAAGCGCTCGGGACGGCGACCGACACCGGACGGCTCGAGATCTCGACCGGAGAGGAAACGATCAGCTACACCGCGGGACGGATCGCGTCGTTACGCGACGTCATCGAGACGGGACTGGAATAACGTCCCGTAGCGCCGACAGTCGGCGTTTCGCCCCGTCGATCGTCGGCGGCGTGTTCTCGAGGCGTGTCCCTATCGTGACGCTGATCCACGCGAGCACGATCCCGGCGATCACGTCCACTGCCCAGTGGATTCCGAGATACATCGTCGAAACGACGACGCTGACCGCGAGCACGGCGGCGACCGGCACCCAGATCGGATACTCCCGCCGGGTCGTCCACGCCAAAAGCGCCGCGGTCACGGCCATCGAGGTGTGAAGCGACGGGAAGACGTTCGTCTCGTCGTTGACAGCCATTGTGACGAACTGATACTGCGTATATTGGGTGTACAACAGCTGATCGACCTGTTCGATGATATGGTTCCGCGGGCCGTACGCGACGAAGAGTATATAACAGATCACTCCCAGAACGTAGTTCGCGCCGTAGGCGACGATCGTCCGACGGAGCGGTTCCGGTTTCGAGAGCGCGAAATAGGCGATGAGCGGAAAGACGAGCAGGAACACGTACCCGTAAATGTAGATGAACGCGAAGTACGCGGTGAGTTCGGGAGTCGCCATCGACTGCAGCCAGACGACGACCTGCGGGGTGTCGCCGGGGTACAGCGGCCACAGTAGCTGTCCATCGATGCGCTGAAGCTGCCCCGTGATACGGAAGCCGATGAGCAAAGAGAGGTCCGGACCGACGTCGCGAGCGATCTTGTTCGCGACCAAAACGACAGCGAGGAGGCCGACGTAGGGGGCGACCGCCGCGAAACGGCGTCGGTACTCCGCCCTGGTTTCGGCGATTCGGTCACGGCCGACGATCGCGAGCGTAGCGACAGCGAGTAACAGAACGATAACACCGATGAGCTGTCCGACGACGAGGATTCGGAACATCATCCACCCCTCCTGACGAGCTGGTCGCCGTCGTATTGGTATCCGGCGTCTCTGAACGTTTCACGCGCCCGCTCGGCGTCGAATTCGCCGTCGGTTTCGAGAAACGGGAGCGTCGCTTCGCCGTCCCACTGGAGGTCTTCGGGTACCCACCGGTCCTTCATCGGCGCTTCCGTGGGCGTACCGTAGCCGCTAAGCGACTCCGAGACGACCGCGTCACGATCGACGTGTCTAGCGATGGCCCTTCGGAAGTTGGGATCGGAGAGCGGCGCTCGTCGGCAGTTATACCCGAGATGATAGAACGAATCGACCGATCGGACCCGCAACGAAATATCGTCCGAACGGATGATCCGTGGAACGACACTCGCCTGTAAGCCGTCCGCGATGGCATCGGCGCCGTCGTCCTCGAGAATCTGAATGGCGGCGTCGTGGGACGGCACGATCGTGAACTCGAGTCGATCGAAGGAAGGGCCGCCTTTTAATCGGTCGGGGACACCGTCGTCGTGCCCGGTATAAATGAAGTGATCATCGAAGGTTTCCAGCGAGAGCGATCCGTCAGTCGTGGCTTCGACGAACCGCAACGGGCCGCTACCGATCGTGTCCTCGTTCGAATCGACGAGCGCTTCGGTCGTCTGTCCGACCAGATCGATCCCGGCGATGTCAGCCGCATCCGTCCGCTCCTTCCAGATGTGTTCCGGCAGGATCGGAACGGTAAGCAGCCTGCGTGCGATCGATCGGTTCGTCGTCGTGAACTCGATCCGGAGTTGTCGATCGTCGAGTACCTCGATCGATTCGGCCAGCGAGAGCCGCCCACGCCGCCACGGCGTCGGAACTGGCGTGTCGAACTCTCCGAGCGACGTGTCCTGAAGGAACTCGTAGGTGAACGCGACGTCACCGGCGGTTACGGGTTCGCCGTCGTGCCAGAAGTTTTCCCGGATCGCGACGGTGGCGGACATCCGACCGACGGTGTCCCACGAGATCGTTTCGGCCAGCCACTCGATCGGCTCTACCGCGTCCTCCGTGGTTCGGAGCAACGGATCGTAGATGAGTTCGATGAGATACCCCTGATCGCGGTACTCGGCGGCGATCGGGTTTCGGTTTCTGGTGATATGACCGTTTCTGAGCAGGAGCTGAAGCGTCGTTTCCTCGCCGACGCGATCGAGTCTTAAATAGTCTGCGGGCTGTTTTAGCCCTCCGCCCGGCCAGCCTTCGAAGCGATCGTTTCGGACCGCGCCGATGTAATCCGGGAAACAGACGACGGTGAACGGTTGTTCTCTGAGCAGTTCGCGTTGGATCTCGTGAACCGTCTCGACCCGGTCGCTTTCCCCGACGGCGCGCTGTTTGTCGAGCAACTCGTCGAAGGAGAGGTTACTGAATCCGAACGGGTTCTGCCACCCCGACTCTTCGGCGTACGTCGAGTACAGCATCGATCTGAGCTCGTCGGGCTCCCCCTGGCTCGGGTAGCGTGCCACGTAGATATCGAAATCGTGGTTGATGAGGACGTCGCGGAACAGGACGTCGGGCCGGATCGGATCGACCAGCGTGTCGATCCCGGCGGCTTCGAGGGTGTCCGCGAGTCGGTTGGCGATCCGAACCGCGTACGGGTCCTCGGAGGCCGGCAACGTCGCGATCGAAAGGGATAGCTGTGTCGCCCGGTCTCGGCCGGCGAGGTTTCGGACCTCCCCGAGACAGCCGCTCGTGGCGACGAGCGCACCCGCAGCTCCCGAAAGGACTGCGCGGCGGCGACACGACGTCTGAGACCCCATTCTCTATGATATTCGTGCTCGGATGCATATAAACCTCTTCGTCCGAGTGGTCGTTCGGAAACGAAGTGGTAACAAGTCGATCTCCGTAGATCGGTCGATATCGGTTGTGTCGGATAGTTCGGAGGGTCCGCACGAACTACACGTAACCGAAAAGCGACGCGAAAAGGACCACAAACCAGCCGGCTAGACCGACAAAGAGCGGCCGCGACCGTTCGGATCGGTCGACGGACATCGCCGCGCCGACGGCGATCAATCCGACGGCGATCAGGACCGCCGCGCGATGGAGGATGACCCGAAGCGGGAGCACGGAGACACCCATCGCCGCGAAATCGGCGACGAGCGCGGTACCGAGTCCGAGCGTCGCGAAGGCGAAGGCCCACGTCGCGTCGCTACCCCGTCCGAACAGATACGCGATCGCCGGGACACCGAAGACGAGCGCGACGTATAGCGGTGCGGCGACGAGCTTGGGTGAGACGTCGGGAAGTGCGATCTCGCCGGCGATACCGAGCCATCGGACGCCCGTGTAGAGACCGAAGAGGGCGCCCCCGAGTGCGAGCTCTCGGCGACGGCGATCGAGGGAACGGGACGCACTCCGGACAAGCCGTCTCGGGCGAACGGTGATCCCGACCAGGAGGAACGGAATCGCCGCGCCAACGAGGTGGATCCCCGTCACCCAGCCGTCGCTGTCGGCCGTCTCGTTTTCGAACGGCATCCGAACGACGGTCCGGACGGCGGGGTCGTTCATGAACTCGCTTTCGAGTTCGCGCTGGGATTCGCTGACCCCCGTGACGGTGTGACGGAGCCGGAACCAGTCCCAGTGTTCCTCGTGGATCTGAACGGCGGTCCACTCCTCGGCCGGATCGTCGTAGGCACGGATATGCCGTCGTTCGCCGAGATACGTGCCGGCGTGTAGCTGGTATGACTCGTCGGCCCACTCCCCGTCACCGTCGGTCTCGAAGTACGTATACCGGGTCGAGCCCTCGGCGTCACCCCACGCGATCACGTCGCCGATCTCCTCGGCGTCCGGATCGAAGTCGATCCGTTCCGGCGAAACCGTCTCGGCGTCCGCGTCGCCCTCGTGGAGTTGCTCGTCCTCCCACTCGAGGGCAGACCGTTCAGTCAGCGCCGTGTGGACGTCGTCGGGCGAGCCGTAGAACACCATGTTGATGCCGAGCGTTCGGCTCTCGAAGTCGTGTGCTCGCGCGGTGTAGGGCCACATCTCCGTCCCGCCCTCGGCGGGTTCGACGAGGTGCGGTTCGTCCGGATCCTCAGGTGTCACCCCCCAGATCGGCCATTCGGCGAGAACGACCGCCCCACCGAGGCAGGCGACCAGAAGGACCGCAGCGGCGATCCAGGCCGTCTCGGTCTCGAGTTCGATCGTCCCGTCATCGTCTGCCATCGTGTAACCGAACGGATCCGGCGGAAAAAATAGTTTCCTCTGACCGTACCGCCCGCGTTGAGGACCAAAGAGCGGTTCAAAGCGATCAGTACTTCGGGTCGGCGCCGGAGAGCTCGTAGACGTCGTCCATCACGTCGTCGCGGCGCGAGCGCCAGCCCCCGAGGTCGTCGCTCGTCGTCGGGTAGTCGTCGTAAACCGATTTCAGCTCCGTCGCCAGTTCGTTGAGCCGCTTCAGCTCGAACAGCGTCCCCCAGTG